>Ga0302325_10005142_pt1 | contig 29915 bp, 24 predicted proteins | sample Palsa_T0_2_FD_201948 | JGI IMG/M metagenome (GOLD analysis project Ga0302325, IMG submission 201948) | Peat permafrost microbial communities from Stordalen Mire near Abisko, Sweden - Palsa_T0_2 | ecosystem: Environmental > Terrestrial > Soil > Palsa > Peat permafrost | place: Sweden: Abisko...
GATTCCTAAGAAAGGCTTCCGCCCGCTCGCCGGTTATGCGCCGCAAAGGCATCCGCTTTATTTCCTGCAAAACCGTCTGCACCTCGCCTTCAATCACTACATGCGTCAGTCCTTCACCGTGCGCAACCTCATAGCGCTCTCTCACTTGAGCGAAGCGATCAAACGTCTGCAGCCAGCCTGGTGGCTGACCTTGAAAGTTCGGCAGAACCTCAACCACTTTGCCGCCCCCAATCTCCGTTTTGCGCAAATCAATCGTCAACTCGTCCGGCGTGATGACTACGGTCGACTCCAGAAAATGAGAAAGCTGAGCTTTCGCCGCCTTGGCATGCTGACGAATCTTCGACCAGCAAGCCCGGTTCGATTCCGCAGTGCGCTCATCAGGCTTTCGTTGGTGGAAAGCAGCCACAGCGGTGAGCGTCTCCCAGGCCTCGCGCTCCAGCAGCGCCTCTTGCTGGTTGGTCGAGATGACAGCCCCGGCAATGCGAGGGTTCTCTATGAGGGGAACGCCACCGGGCCCGACCCAGCCAGAGATGAAAATGGAGAAGTCAGGATCCGAAAAAGAACCATGACTCGCGAGGGAGGGACGAAAAGCGCTCACAGGCGGAAGCTTGAGTAGCGGATAACTCGAGCCATACTCCGGGGAGTTCTGGATTTGGTAAACCTGCCGCCAGGCTATGAGCACCTCGCCATCCGTGGCATCCGCCACTCCCTGTTCTTCCAGTTGGGATAAGAAGGAGGCCAGTTCCTCGCAGGCGAATTTATCGAATGGATCACTCAGCCAATCCACGCGCCTGGATTCTGGTACGAAGGACAAGCCAGCGGAATGGTAGGAAGATATGAGCTGGTCACAGTGTTTCGCCTTGGGGATGACATTCCGGGCTTCTTCGCGTGATGGAAACAGGCGTCGCGGCATCAATTATTCCTTCCACCAGCCCATGGTGGGCCTGTAAGCGAATCCCCAGTTCTTTAGGCGCTCATTAATTTGAGGATCGGCCGCATCCGTCCGCACCCAGAGGCAACCGCCTTTCGCGCCCAGGTCTTCTACATCCAAACCATGGCTGGAGCGGAAGGCATCGAATTCGAGGCGACTGAAGGATCGCCTGCGTGTCGACGCCATGTGGCTCGGAGCGCGCACCCCTTGATCGGGACTGTTCCTCACCGCCGCGGTTCTGCGCGCCGGGGGAAGATCGACAAACCCCGACGGTGTGAAGCCGAGAAGCGGGCATAAGGCCGCATCAAAGTTTGGCTCCCAGCTTCCGTTGTGCAGCAATCGGGCTTCTCGGCCGCGCGCCTTCAACTCCGCGATATCCACCAAAGCCCCTGAGTTGGCGCTGGTCAGCCGCACCTTGATGCGCGGGGGAAGTCGATCGTATCGATAGACGAAGCATGCATTGCCGGCGATGCCGAACTCTACTACCAGATACTCCCCGAGATGCATAAGAAAGGCATTATTGGACGTTGGAGTACTACCTACCAACTGAAGGAGACGGCCGTTGGCCCTTTGCCGAAATTCCACGTATTCCCTCCTTGGGTCGCTGAGAGCATCTGCACCCAAGGCAAACCACATGTCCCGGATCATAGGTTCAAAACCTAACCAGTAATTCAGACGGCGCTCGTCCACCGACCGGTCCTCGCTCAGCAAGCCGAAGAAGTCCTTGATGAGACGCACCTTGAGCCAGCCATTCACCATCTCCCTGGCCCGATCGTCGGGACGCCCGGCACTATCCACAACGTACGCATCCCATGTCGCACGGTGTAACCAGGGATTGCCGATGAACGCTATGGTTGCGTCGCGCAGAGGTATGTTCTCCGGCGTGCTGGCACAGGCTGCATACCTGGAAACCAGGAGAGCAAAGCAGCGTATGGAAATACTTCTGGAGAGTCTGAACTCGCTTTTGCCGCTGGCAGCGTCCATAAGACGGGGTAAGCAGGATTGGAACTGCATATCCGCCAACTCTGCACCCGCCTGCATCTGGGCATAGATGGCTTCGTTGCGGAGCCAGGAATCGGAACCCACATCAAGATTCTCCAGAGCTTCATTCAAACTGGCACTCATGCCCTGCAGCAGCTCTTGCCGATAGCGTTTGCAAGGTTGCTCGGCGAGTAAATTAGCATGATCATTCAGCGTCGAGAGCCAAAGCGGCTTCGATTCGACCGACCGGTCGAGGTACAGCCGCTGCGCATTTAACCAGTCCCTGAGTCTGACCCAGCCGATCCGGGATGCAGCAGATGTTTCTTTCGCATCCCGCGGAAACGACCAATAACTGCTCAGGAGACAGCTGAAATACTTCAGGCGCTGACGATCGGAACCCACACTTGACCGCTGCAGAAGCATTTCCCGGAGCTCGGGATCTTGCAAAAGGCACCATCCTGAGAATTCCTGGGAGGCGCCAATGCAGACGTATTTAGTCTCCTGATAGTTCTTGAGCTGCCTGGAGTTCCGAAAGCGGAGTACTGCCTCCGCTACGGATCGCCGGTCGCTGTCGCTCATCACATGCGGGGCGGTGAAGTTGCGCTCGACCCTGGCCAACGCGCGCGACATCATCACTGGATTACCCCAACTCTCCGTCCCTTTCGTAACCCGCAGCGAACCCATCACCTGTTCGAGGCGCTTGCCCAGCTCGTTGACGAAGTTAATCATCTGGCATCGATCGGACAGCTGGTGTCATTGTCCAAAGCCATCGGTGGCGGCGGTATCTTCCTGGTTTGCGGCGAAGCTTCTTGTTTTTCCCGCAAAGCATAGAACTCCAGTTTCAACTCAATGCGACGGCTCTCGTCATCGTTCTTCTTAGTTGAATTGAAAGAGTAGCCTCCCGCGAAGAAGAGGTTCTGAATCAGTTCACGGTCGGTGGCCGCTAGTCTGGGGACGGCTGTTGGTTCCAGCAAAGCACACAGAACCCGTTCCGATCGTTGCGTGCTCAGATTGAGATTATGCAGATAGGTCCCGCTCCGGCTCGCGAAACCCTCAACCACAATTTGTTTAAGCCACTCCTGGCATACTGGCTTCCTTGCAATATCAAGCACCTGGGGAACAAAGCGCCGCAAAAACTCCTGCTGCGCCTGACTCAAGTCACTGCTGTTATTTTGAAACTTGGCGCGGGTTCCAAAGTCAACGGAGTGCTCTCTGACCTTAACTCCCGGAATGGTGTCGGTGTATACCTTGACCTGTTCCATACAAGATCCGATGGTTACTGCCCGATATGTCTCTTGAGCCTGGATGTCTCGTATTCCTTGAGTCACCGATAGCAAGGCCGCAGCCATCACTACCAGGAACAGCACCATCAGGGCAGTCATAAGATCCGAAAACGAGATCCAGAATGGCTTTTCCGCTTCCTCCTGAATGGCTCTTCTGGATGTAGACGTGAGTCCAAGCATGTCCCATTAACTCCTTGCCGGCACCAGCTCGATCGCATTCTCCAGATCGCGTATAGCGCCGGCGAGCAGATCGACTGCCTTTGCCAGCTCTACATGGAAACGAGAATTACCCTGGTTCAGGGTCCTCTCGATATTTTCGGCAAACGACGCGTGGGCCTTGGTCAGCACTTCGTTCACTCTTCCCAGATAATCGTCGGCTTGTTTCTCGGCAGCCGCCAATTGTGAAGCGGCGCCCTGTAGCTTTTCCACCAGCTCCGATGTCATGAAGGCTTCTTTCTTGGCGTTCTGGATCGTGCTTTTTAGATCCGCCACCATCATTGCGAAAACATCCCGGCTCTTTTTGTATTCGTCGAGAACCTCGATCGCTCCGCTCATGGCGCTACTCAGCGAATGGGTAGCTGTTTGGATCCTGTCAATCGCTCCACTGGCTCCATTGATCGAAGCGGTTACATTCTCCCCAGCCTTGGCAAAATCACCCGCCGCGACGTAGATCAGCTCGGCGCCTGCATTCATCCGGGTAATCGACTCGTGGGTCGCTCCGGCCAGTGAATCAATGATGCCCAGCAGTGACCGACTCGTGTCGCTCGACTGCCGAACGAGGTTCTCAACTTCACGCGACAAACCACCCACTGTTTCACCGGTCTGGTCTACGAACCTTCTGCCCTCTTCACGCTGACGTTCGATGGAGACCCGGGACTGTTCGTGTAGCTGTCCAACTACTGCGACCACCTGGTCCCCTAATTGTGACAGCGTGTGCTGGAGGCTTTCCGCGTGTTCCGTTTGTGATTGAGAGACGAGGCCCTTTATCTGTTCGACAAACTCAGTCGTCTGCCGGTTTAGAACTTGCTGTCTCGCCTCCATGAACGCAAGGGCGCCGTCCAATTTTTCCGCCATTGCCTGGCTGGCATTTTTACCCGCGGCGTCCATGTTGGAGGACATTTGTTCGAAGCTGCGCGCGGTCTCCTGCATCGCCTTCATGGTTTGTGTGAGCAGTTCGCTGATGCCGTTCATCTGGCCGCCGAACATCGCATTCAGCTGATCCGAAAATCGTACAAGGACATCCGCCAACATGGTGTGGATTGCTTCCCCCTGGCTCGACCCGACGTATTTGACCGCTTCCGAGATGGACTCAATCGGACCTCCCAGGCGGCGGGCGATAACGTCTGCGACGTGGGCTGATATCTCCTGGCTGTCGCGAGCGGAGGCTTCTACCTGCCTGGTGGTTACCTCGCTCAATATCTGCTTGAGATCTGCTACCAGTGCATCCTTAATGTGAATGGCCTGGGTCGCGGAAGTTTCTGAGGCCGCAACCAAGCGTTCCAGATACTCTTCACCCACACCCGCATGGAATAACCGGTCGATAGCCTGCTGAATAGCCTCGACCTTGCGGTAGCACATGTTCAGCAAGACCTTTTCGATCAAGGTGAAAAGGATGGCCAGGATAATGGCCGCCGCCGAGGTCAGGAAGGCGTCAGACACAACTTTGATCAGGGTGTTTAGGGCGGCTTGCATCTGCTGGGGTTCCAGGGTAGGAACGAAGTTCCTAAGCCCCTGGATCAGACCCCTGAACGTGCCAATAATACCTACACCGGTAAGAATTCCTGGCAGGTGCTTGAAGTATTCCGTGCGCAGGGGCGAATTGACGAGTGTCTGTTCGGAGAAGAAGGTCTCGGCGAGAGCAGTGGCGCGCCAACGCAGGATTCGCAGCTGTCCATGCTGGTCTATCCCTCGTTGGGCGTGAAGAGTCTTGGAGTATTCGCGCCACGGCCTGGCGAATGCCCTTTCCGTTGCGGCCTCCCCAACCATGGCGGAGAGATCGCTGCCGCGTTGTTGGTGGGATCTTATTTCGGGATCCCAAAGAGCCCGGGCAATGCGTCTGAGACGGCAAAACAACACTAGGGATCGAATGCAGAAGCGGAAGAGGAAATCGATGGCAAGCGCGCATAGAACGAAAATAATCAGCGCAAGCAAACGATGCTCCACTGATTCTCTCATTAACTCCTGGAGTGTAAGTGGCAATGTCTCACCCATTCATAACCGGGCAGGAATAAAAGTTGGTATCTATGTGTACAAGGCGTTTCAGAAATCCTGTCTCTGGGGCACAAGTTTACAACTGCCAGGTCTCATGAATTCTTAAAAGAAGTTCATGAGTGCGCTTTAACTCTTACCGGCCCGAGGCCGCTCTATATCATTGAGTAAGAACGTTTGGGCACACGAAGGTAAATGCTGGAGACGCTGTGGCAAGAGCAATGAGGCGGCGAAGGTGTGGAAAAGAAACTTAGCATCTCACTTCGCTACGATCCGGTCGGAATTATGCGAACTGCGAGTACGGTGGGTAAAGGTCATGGGTAGTTGATTCAGTCGGCGAGTGGATCGGGTCGGATCTGAAAATGCACAACTTTGGGGTTCGTTCCTTTTCCCGTCTCACTGTGGAATGGCGTGCGCGTACCCCACGTGGTCCATACCCCTTTGCCCTTCCAACCGGCTTTCGGATCGTCGAAGCGCCCGTCCATCCCCTTGGCGAAGAAGCCAATCGGATAAGGCACGCGCAAGATCGTGAACTTCCCGTTGACCAGGGCGATCAGAGAATCGGACGAATTGCCGGTAATGATCGGCGTGTTGTTGCCCAACCCCAGCGTGTCGAACCGATCCACCCAGACGTAATAATGAGAGTCCGCACTGCCGGAGGCGGTCACGTTTTTGAACTTCGGCCCCGGCGTTTGATACAGTGTCCAGCCTTCGGGACATTGCTGCCCCGTGGCCTTCGGCCCGTTGAGCGGACCTTTGCACTTCTGCCGGTCGAAGCTTGCCAGATGCCCACTGGCCAGCGCCACCCAGACGACGCCGTTGCCGTCGATGTCCATTCCCCGCGGCGAAAAGCCCCACACCGGCGCCTTCGGATCCTTCCACGGCACTTCGTAGTATTCCGCCAGGGCTGTCTCTGGCGGATTCGATCCCGGATTAAGGCGCACGATGCCGCCAGGAAAACCGAGCACGGAACCCCAGACCATTCCATCTTTGCCAACGGCGATTCCGTAGAACGCTGCGTTGAGCCGCGTATCCTTGGTGGGATCAGTGGTTGCATTGAACGCGGTGGAGGTGCCCAGGCTCTCCCCGCTGGGCGCGGTGGCGACTTTCTGCTCGCCTTCCACATAAGCGTCCCGCTTGCCGTTGCCGTTGGTGTCCAGCACCAAAGCAGTCCAACCTTGTGATTTCTGGGCGTCGTGCGTCTCATCCCACATTTTCGTATTCAACCAGCCCACTACCCCTCCGCCGCCACCGCTGCTGGTCCAGAGAGTATCGTTCGCATCCGCGGCAAACACCAGGTGGTGGGTGCCGAAGCACGTGTCGATCATGGAGATCTGCTTGGTCGCCGGATCGTACATCTCCAGTTGGCGCCCCGAGCTCTGCACCGGAGTAAGCACTGCCGAAATGAGACTGGATCCGGCCTTGCAGAACGCCGGGTTATCGTTGGCGCGGATACGGGCTGTAAACCACAAACGTCCGCGCTCGTCGAACATGGGATTGTGAACCGTCGTGTGGCTATCCCAGATCGGCTCATCGCCCCAGATCGGCGACGAGTTCAGCGGCTTCGGTTGCCCAGGCGTGTCGGGATCGCGATACTGAACTTTGAGCTGGCTGATTGTGCTGCGCATGGGATCGAGCACCGGCAGATAATCGCGGCTCTCCTCCGGCGATCCGTAGATGAGGCCGTCGGCGTTTACGCTCGGATGGCGCTTGTCGGTTGAGATCTCGTCGTGCAAATAGGCTTTAGGATCGGCCCAGTCCCATTGGGTAATCACCACGTTGCGCTCGATGCCCTGCGGCCGCGGAGGCGCCTCTGCCGGCAGCTCGCCTTTTGCGATGCGGGTGGTCCAATCGCCAAACTGTTGGGTTGCTCGCTGGGCGCCGAGTTGGGCTAGTCCGCCCATCATGGCCGAGCCGGCTTGCCCGGACTGCACTCGGCGCATCCAGGCCTGCTCTGGACTGAGATCGCTGAACATTGCCGGAATCGTCCGCGTGTATTGATTGCCGAGCTGGTGGCATGACTCACAGCTATCGGTCTTGATCAGATGGATCCACTGCGCCTGGCTTTTCACGTTGGGAGAAATGCCGTTTCCCTTGGTGGAGGTACCGGGGAATTCGCTTTCTCCAGGCACCTCCAGCAGGGCATACCAATAATTTGCCGGATAGTAATGTGCAGCGGACTTTACGTCGGGAGCGACACTCGGTTTTAGATCCACTCGTTTGCCTGGCTCGGTCTCCACCTTGGGTGAATCCACCAGTCCATAGCCGCGTGCCCAGACGTTGTACCTTGCCTTCGGCAGCGCGGGTATCAGGTAGCGCCCCTGATCGTCGGTCACTACTTCCTTGATATAGCGCGTGGGCAGATCTGTCGTTTCCGCAATCACCCACACCCCGGCTTCCGGCCCCGCCGAGCTGGTGACCGTCCCAACGATCACGTCGGGCATCATTTGTGTTGCGCTGGTTTTGAAGAACGATGCAGTCAGTAATGCGAAGACGCCGAGCGCAACCACCCCTGAGAACAGGATCCTGGTCATCTGATGTGACCTCCTTATGGCTTTGCCGATTGGCCGCCAATATACGCCCGCCTGCCTCCCAGGGGCAATCAAGCTCAGTTCAGGTCAGGAAGAGGGTGCACGCTGGACTGCCGATCGAGGTATACCGGCCGGTAAAGCTTAACAGTCCCGTCTTCCGATCGATTCGAAAGGACGCGATGCTATCGCTGCGTTGATTGCACGCATACATAAAGGATCCGCTGGGATCGATTTGTATGTGCCTTGGGTAATCGCCCATGGTTGAGGTTTCTCCCAGGTAATGCAGTCGGCCTTCGCTGTTGAGGGAGAAGATCGCGACTGTATCGTGGAGTCGATTGGCGGCGTATAGAAAATGCCCGTCGGGCGAGAGCAGGATCTCGGAAGTGAAGGTTGTCCCCTTAAAGGCGGGTGGTAGGGTAGAGATGGTTTGCTGAAGCCCAAGCGCTCCGGTCGACGGATCAAAATGAAAGAATGCCACGGTAGACGCTTCTTCCTGAAGCGAATACAGCCAGCGTCCATTGCTGTGAAAAGTGAAGTGACGCGGTCCATCTCCCGGAGGCAGCGAAACAAACGGATCTGCAGCGGGAGACAGTTTCCCGGCGGCGGGATCGAAGGCGGAGACATAGATCCGATCCTGGCCCAGGTCGGTTTGCAGCACGAAGCGGTTTGAAGGGTCAGCGTGGATCATGTGGGCATGCGGCTTGTCATGCCCGCTAAAGGCAAAACTTCCCGGAGGACCACTCGACGGGATCTTCGGTCCCACGGACCCTGTGTCCTGATGAACGTACGTAACCTGGCCAAGCGCACCGGTTGGCAGTATAGGCAGCACGGCTACTGTCCCGCCGGCGTAATTGGCAACAAATACATATTTGCCGGTCGCGTCGACACTCAGATGAGCCGGGCCCGCTCCCTCCGAGGACACTATATTCAGCAGTTGAAGATTTCCATCTGAGCGATTCACAGCATAGGCACTTACCGCCCCGCTCTTGCCTCCGAAATCTGCCACTTCATTGGCGGCGTAAAGGTATCGTCCGGACGGATCGAGGGAGAGCCAGGAAGCATTGCGCCCCTCAGCGGCCAACTTGATCAAGGTGAGCTCGCCGCTATCCGGGTTCATCTCAAAGAGGTAGATTCCCTTCCCGTTGCCTCCCCCGCCGTCGACCGCTGTGCTATAGGTCCCCACATACACCAATACTTTTCGATTCGTGGCCTCCATTGCGGAACCTTGAATTGGTCTGAGTGCCGCAAGCAGAGCGAAGGCAGCGGATCCTCGCAGTAGTTGGCGGCGAGAAATGTCGCCGCCACTCTTATATGTTGATTCGATATTTTGTGAACCCACCTGATCGATTCCTCCTGAAACAACTACCAGCTTAGAGGATGCCAGCCGGGCGGGAAACTCGGCCGAAGCGCATCGACTTGGCGCCGGACGCTTCCGGCTGTTTTCACTCCGCAACACCTGAACTCAGGAAGTTGACTCGCCACATGTCAGTGAACCCGGTTAACGTGGCCCAAAGACCGCATTGGCAACCGTTTTAGAATGAGCGAATTGCTATCGTCTTCTCGGTCTCTGTCGACGATTTGATTCTTTCCCGGTTGCGAACTGCACAATTTTGCCTATCCCCTAATCAAGTCGTGATAGAGTTCTGGCCTAGTGTGAGCCGACCGGTATGGACGGCGGAAATACCAGGGGACAGTGATCCTCACCGATGAGGAACTAACAACGCGCTCGCTGCTCTGTAGGAAAATCTGCTCATACCTGCTTTGAAGTTCTCCGGGCCTTGCAAGATCGGGATTACGAACAATATCGACTTGCCGATGCGAGAGAGGAAGACTTCGTATGAAAGCGCAGGCGTGGAAACTCCTATTCTTGTTACTGACCCTTGGTCCCGTCGCTTTGCACGCACAGGGTTTTGGGATGCTGCAAAAAAAGGTCGTGACCATCAACCGGCTTCTTCCTCCTACCGTAAATTTGAAGGGCAAGAGAATTCGCGTGGCAGCCACCGCCGAGAACGTGCAAAAAGGTGGTGATGAATTGCGCGACCTCCTTAAGATCAAACTGGTCACGCTGATTCAGAAAGATCCGCGCTTTATCCTCAATGAAACCTCTCCCGAGACCATCCTGAAGTTCACCATTACCAACTACTACACCGAGAAGTGGACCCAGGGCGCGGGCAACAATAAGACCGTCTCGAATCGGGGCAAAATTGAGGTGGCGTACCAGGCAATCGATGTCGCCACAAACACTGCACTTGATTCTGAGAATCTGGAACAAACTGCAGGATTTGACCCCGGCCAGACAGGCTTGCTCGATACCTTCCACATCAATGTCAATAAGAAGAAAGAAGCCGCCGAAGGCAGCGAAAATGAGACGAGAGACCAGCTAATAAGCGGCATTGTCGACAGCATGGCGCGGAGAATTGCTCCGCTCGACCAACCCTTCGAAGCGCCGCTGCCTGGAGGTAAGCTTGAACCGCTATCAAGCCTTGCCCTTAGTCACCGATGGGGTGCTCTCCAAGAGCAGGGGGAAAAGATGGATAAGCTTCCCAAGCCCACGGATGACGCCTACCGCCTGTATCTGATAGCGCTAGCCAAAGAAGCGCAAGCCTATGATTTGACTCGGGAAGCCAACGAGCGAGAACTGGGCAAGCGGACCGATATCTCTCCTGCCCAGGCAGAAGCCGAGTTCCGAAAAGCTCAAACCTATCTGGACGAGTCGGGATCCACGTACAAGCAAGCGATGGCCGCAAACCAGAAGGAAAAGGACTTTCGCGCCGGCGACACTCGAACCGAAGAAGCTTTGGCAATTTACGCCAAGATCGAGCGCTATAAGGAGGAGAATGCCAAAGCCATGGCGGCTAAATCGGTCGAGGTCGTTCATGCCGGAAGTGCAGCGTCCGGTCGTGCTGCTACCGTTGCCGCCAGGCAGAGTCCCCTGGACCAAGTCCTTGACTTTTGTAATCGTGGCTTGGATGTGGATAGCATTAAGGACTATATCGAATCCGCCGACTTCACGGCAGATGCAAAGGCGACAAATTACAGATTCAACTTTGCCAACGACCCCGTCAGACTACATGAGACCTGCAAGCAAAACGCTGCCGTGCTGCAACGGTTGATGCGAGCCCACCTGGCCCCGGCCGTAGCGCACAAATGAGCTTGTGAGAATGCCGCGGTTTCTCCTTCTCCTACTTGTCACCGCAGGGCTGCCATGCTCGGCCAACGCCCAGGGCGACAGCTGCCAGGGCGCTCTGAATGCGCTCAATCGCGTCAAAGAGCAGATCACTCCATCGCTGTCGGCTACCACGACGGCGGGCAAGAAGCGCCTTGAGGTGATGCAGTCTACGCTGGAAAACGGTACCCATCTCTGCAAGGATTTCCCCGAGCTGTGGTTTTACCGAATGGCCGTCTCGCAAAGGCTCGGTCTCGACAAAGACTATCGGTACTCTAAGGAGAAGGTAGATGAATTTAATTACGACAATCACTTCGACCCTTTCTCCCTCCCACTGGCCGCAACTCCTCCACCCGATCTACATGCCGTAGCCAGCACGAGCACCGGTAAGAAATGGGCCTTGGTTGTGGGCATCGATAAGTTCCAGGACACGAGGGCGCCCCAGCTTCAGTACGCGGTGAAAGACTCCAGGGACTTTGTTGCTTTTCTCGAGGACGCTCACGGTGGACGCTTCGATCCAAGTCACGTTCTCCACCTGGAGAACGACGGGGCAACGCTCAAGGGCATTAAAGAGGGGCTTGGCGAACTGCGTATCAAGGCAAAGCCAGACGATCTTATCGTGCTCTATCTTTCCAGTCATGGGTCGTCACGGTTTGTGGACCCTAACGGTGTGAGCTATATCATCACTCACGATACAGACCTCCAAGACGCTGCAACTCTTTATGCGACCTCTCTACAAATGATCGACCTGGTGCAGGAAATCAATCGAGAACTCAAGGCCCACCAGGTGGTCCTGATCCTGGATACCTGTTACAGCGGCGACGCGTTGACTAGCCCGGAGCATTCCGGTTCCAGGGGTTCGTTATTAATAGGCCCCGAAGAAACTCCGGCAAGCGCGCCAGCTCCCTCCTCGTTCAGCCTGGCTTTTGACAATCTCAAGGTTGGATTCGGAAGAGCTGTGATCACCGCCAGTCGTGCGAATGAGCAATCGTGGGAGAGTCCAAAGTTACAGAACGGCTACTTTACTCACTACCTGCTGGAGGTCTTGCGAGAGAGTCATGGGGAGGACCGGCTTGACCACGTCTTTACTCAAGTGCAAACAAGAGTATCCACTCGAGTCAAGACAGAACTCAACGCAAACCAGAATCCCAGTTTCGAGTTCAGTGAGCATGCGGACTCTATCGTGCTGGGGGCACCGGCGGCCAACTAAAGTGTTACGGCCGGCCTAACAAGCCTCGGTTCGCCTCCCGTCGTCAGCTGTACTTTAGCCAGCGCAGTATCTCTGGTAGTGTCGGCCGCTTGCCGTACATCAGGATGCCTACGCGGTAGATCCGCGAAGCCACCCACATCATCCCGTAGATGGACAACACCATCAGCACCAACGAGAGAGCGAGCTGCCACGCCGGTACCGCCATCGCTGCCATGCGCAAGCACATCACAATCGGCGTGCACGGCGGAAACAGCGACAACAACACCACCGGCCACGCGCCAGGGTTGCTCAGGATGTAGACAATCAGCGCCAGCCCAATCACCTGAGGCAACACGATAATCATGCTGAACTGCTGTACCTCCGACTCCTGGCTGACGGTGGCGCCCAGACCTGCGCTCAGTGCGCTGTAAAGGAAAAATCCTAGAATGAAATAGAGCACGAAGAAAATAAGTTGCAGTGGCGTCACTCCATAGGCTGCCAGGCCGCCGAGCCCGAACGTCATCCAAAGCGACGATGTGCTCAGAATCAAAATGAAAACAATCCAGATCGCCATTTGGGTGAGGCCCACCGCGCCTACCCCTAACAGCTTGCCCAGCATCAGTGACTCCGGTTTGGCCGAAGCCAGCATCACTTCAAATACCCGCGAGGTCTTTTCCGCCACCACCGACTGGGCCACATTCACGCCGTAGAACACCACCGCGAAATACAGCATAAAAGCCATTATGTACGCGCCCCAGAAGCCCTTGCTCGCGTCTGCCGCCACGGCTGTGCCGTTCTTCACCTGCTGTGTCTTCAGGTCTACATCTTTGAGCAATGCCTGGATCTCTTCGCTGGTCGCGCCGCGCTTCACCAGCTCTTCCCGGACTAACGCATGGCCGATCGCATCCTGCATCCTGTCCTTTCCCACAAAATCGGCCGATCCGCGGGAAGTGTATGTGGCCTCGAGGCGCGTCGTTCCTGGCCGTAGATTGAGCCACAAGTAGCCATCAATCTGCTTGCTCTCCACCTCCGCGTTCAACGCCGCCAGGTCGCCCTCCGTGAGCGGAGCCTTCACATCTACCGTCAGCCGCGATGATGGGTCTTTTCTAGTCTCAGCCGCGGCATTGTCAGCCGCCATCAACTCAGCCCGCACGCTCTGAGCCAACAACGGATCGTTTGAGGCCACCTCAACCCGCCTCGCTCCGCCGCTAAGCTTGCCGGAAAGGGCGCCAACGCCGAAAATCAGCGCAAAGAACAGCGGAATGAGCACCGTGCTGATGCGGAAGGCTTTACTGCGGATCCGCTCCAGATACTCCCGCCGCGCGATGAGCCATGCCTCACGCATCCACTTTCTCCCCTACCGTCCGTATGAAAATCTCTTCCAGCGACGGCTCTACCAGCTCAAAGCGGTAAATCTTCGCGTGCTGTTCGGCGGCGCGCAACAATGCCTGCGCGTCGCCCTGCTGCTTCAGGCTGATCTCCACGTGCCCGGGATACTCCCTGCTTTCGGCAATCGCCTCGTGGCTTAGAAAGCCATTGTCCCCTTCGAAATCGATGATCACCCGGTTGCGTTCGTAGCGCGATTTCACCTCGCGCATCCCGCCGGAAAGCACCGCCTCTCCCCGATGGACGAGGCAAATCTCGTCGCACAGCTTCTCCACCTGGTCCATGCGATGGGTCGAGAACAGAATGGCGCGCCCTTCCTTCTTCAGATCCAGCAAGGTGTCTTGCAGCAGCGTCGCGTTGACCGGATCAAGCCCAGAGAAGGGCTCGTCCATAATGATCAGCTCGGGTTCGTGCAAAAGCGTCACAATAAACTGGATCTTCTGTTGCATCCCCTTGGAAAGCTCCTCGGTCTTGTTTTGTGCCGCATCGAGTATCTGCAACCGTTCGCACCATGCGTGTGCGCGCTTCGCCGCCAGCTCCGCAGTCAGCCCGCGGAGCTGGCCCATAAAGACAAGCTGATCCATCACCTTCATCTTTCGGTAGAGCCCACGCTCTTCCGGAAGGTACCCGACCTTCTTCAGGCTCTCCCGGCTAAATGCCCGGCCGAACAAGTTTACTGTGCCGGAATCCGGCACAATGATTCCTACCATCATGCGGATGCTCGATGTCTTACCCGCGCCGTTTGGCCCCAGCAGGCCAAACATCGTTCCCGGCTCGATCCGCAGACTCAGATCGCGGACCGCCACCTTCTGTTCGTACGCCTTGGACACATGATCCAGCTCCACTAGCGGCGCCATGCCTAAGCCTCTCGCGAGGAGTGTAACAAAGGGTCATGCCATGAGGTTCTGCGCCTCTCTTCGCCTCGATGAGTAGAATGGTTCACAAACTGGAGCAGTCTGGTGACAAAAGCTACTCGGGCCCTATGCCTGCTGATGTTCTCCGCTCCCGGGTGGGGACAGGCACCCTCGCCCGCCCCGGCCCAGGACGCGGATCAGGCCCAACAACCGGTGACGACGCTCAAGGTCGTTACCGGTCTGGTGGCTATCTCAGCCGTGGTGAAGAGCAAAGATGGCGAGGCCCGGGAAGGCCTGACCAAAGACGACTTCGTGCTCAAGCAAGATGGCAAGGAAGTGCCCATCCACTATTTTTCTCGAGGGTCCGAAGTCCCTCTGAGCTTTGCGCTCATGGTCGATACCAGCGGGAGCCAGGAAACTTTCATCGGGGATGAATCACTGGCAAGCGATGTTTTCTTCGAGACCATGCTGGGCCGTAAAGAGGATCGTGCGATGCTGGTGCAGTTCGACACCAGTGTCCTGCAGCTGAAGGGCATGACGAACTCCTCAAGCGCGCTCCACTTTGCCCTATCGCGCATGAGTCAACGTGCCTCAGCCAAGGGGGGAACCCTGCTGTACGACGCGGTTTACCTGATATCGAAGGACGTCCTGGCGAAAGAAACCGGCCGCAAGGCAATGGTGATTCTCAGCGATGGCGGCGACAACGGCAGTCGCCGGTCGCTCACTGAAGCCGTTGAGCAGGCGCAGCGCGCGGATGTACAGGTTTACTCCATCCTGTACAGCATGTGGAAGAATCTTAGCGGCGCCAACACCGGTCGTGCACCCGTGGTCGATCCTGGCCTGGGAGCCTTGGAAAAACTCTCAGAAAGCACGGGTGGGCATGTATTCACCGTGTCGCGCACGCTGAGCCTGCGAGAGATCTTCGCGCAAATCGCCGATGACCTCCGATTGCAGTACGAACTAGGCTACACGCCTCCCCCAGACACGCCACCAAACAGCTATCACAAGCTGGAGTTGAAGGCGAAAGACAAGAAGCTGACCGTGCAGGCCCGCAAAGGTTTTTTCCAACCACCTTAAACTTTGCCGCCTGCCTCAGTGGCTAAAGCTGCCGATCACTCCAACCTATCTCTACTGGGTGAGCAATCAAGATGAAAATGCCGGCGTTGTTTGACTTGAGCGGCCGCGTGGCCGTTGTCACAGGCGGGAATGGCGGAATTGGCCGCGGGATTGCACTCGGACTGGCCCAAGCAGGGGCTGCCGTCGCAGTGTGGGGACGAAACCAGGAAAAAAATGAGCGGGTGCTTGAGGCACTAAAAGCGATCGGTATTCCTTCCCTTGCCCTAAAGGTGGATCTGACTCAGCGCGAAGCGTTGGAGCCGGCGCTCAACAAAGTCGAGAGCGAACTCGGTCCGATTGGAATCCTGGTCAACAATGCCGGCAACGTCTCGTTAAGCGGCGGTGTGCTGAATGAAAAACCTGAGGATTGGGACAACGTCATCGAGACCCACCTCAATGCGACGTTCCTGCTCTCCAAGCTCGCTGCAAGGTCGATGCTTAATCAAAAAAGGGGAAAGATTATCAATATTGGCAGTATGTACTCATACTTTGGATCCGGGCTGGTCCCCTCGTACAGCGCCGCGAAAGGAGCGATCGTGCAGTTGACCAAGTCCATGGCCATTGAGCTTGCTCCGCATAACATTCAAGTGAATGCGATTGCGCCAGGGTGGATTGAAACCGAGATGACGGCGCCAGTACTTACCATGCCCATGAACGACGAGATTCTAGCGCGTACCCCGGCCGGCCGCTGGGGTCAACCGGAGGAGATCGCGGGAACCGCGGTCTACCTGGCTTCGCGAGCCTCAGACTTCGTAGCCGGGGCCACGATTCGTGTCGATGGCGGTTATGCGATCCGGTGACGTCTTGCCGGTTTTCTGGCTGGTCCCTGCGTAATTTTGGGTCCCCCATCCGTATACCCCTCGTATGTTCGAATATGACGCGACATGGGCGGCGAAGGTGAGCACCGAAGCGCAGCAAATTGCGCGTGGTCTTCAGCGAAGAGACATCGCTCTACTCCACGCTTTGGTCGGACAATACCAGTATCGTCTTGTCCGCTATTTTACTTATCTCCTGGGAAGGCGTGATCCAGTCGACGACCTGGTACAGGAAACGTGGCTGCGCGTCCTTGAGCGCGGTCACTCCTACGACGGGCAATCTCGCTTCGAGCCATGGCTTTTCACCGTTGCCCGCAATCTTGCCCTCGACTACATGCGCAAACGGCGAGTTCTTAGCCTCGACTCGAACGACTCTTTAGAAGGCGATCTGGAATTGCCAACGCCAGTTTCTCCCGCGCCCTCGCCCTTCGAGCAGGCAGCGCGCACTGAGGACGCCCACCAGCTCGCTCACTCACTGCAGATGCTGGAGCCCATCTACCGGGAAGCGCTCGTCCTTCGCTTTCAGGAAGATTTGTCGCTGCAGGAAATGGCGGACGTGGTCGGAGCATCCGTGTCGACCGTATCTTCAAGGATTTATCGCGGCCTGGCAGCACTGCGGGCGCAGATGGAGGGAAGAAGCAATGCAAATTGATCGTCACCAGGAGATCCGCCATATCATCGACCGGTCTCTCGTGGGCGGGGTCTCCCTTCAGGAGGAGCAAACTCTCCGCGAGCATTTTCTTACTTGTGCCCCGTGCCAGGAGTACCTGAACGCTTCCCAGCGAGCGATCGCCGGTCTGGGTGGTTTCTCTTTCGGGGTGAATCCGGACTTGCATGACAAAGTAATCGCTGCCCTGGCGGCACGTGCACAACAACTGGAAACCAACAGGATCAAGCAGCGGCCCATGTTCTGGAGTTATGTCGCTGCCCTCGTGCTCACGGTTGCCGGCTCGTTGGCCGCTGCGCAATTTAGTGGTCTCGCAGTTGCCGCCTTTCACCTGCAGCCGGCGCCTCTGCACTTTGGATTGCTCGCCTTATGGATCGTGCCGTCCTTGTGCTTCTGTTTGTTGTTCCCAATCCTGCACCGGTTGTCGGCGGGTTGGATGAATGAGAAAGGATTATCCCAATGAGCATTCGTAAATTTCTGGATGTGGTTCCGAAATTCGTTAAAACAGCAGCTGTCGTGATAGCGGGCGGCGGGGTGTTGATCGGTCTGGCCGTCACATTGATCGATGGAAAGGCAGTCATTGCCGGCCTCGGCCTAGGCTTGTTGGTGGGTGTTGTGATCGCAATCTGGATCCTCGGCCTCGGCTATGTCAACGCAGACGCCCGGCGGCGCGGCATGCCGCCCATCCTCTGGACATTAATCGCAGCTTTCATCCCCAACCTACTCGGATTTCTTCTCTATTTTGCTTTGCGCCGGCCCGTTGCATCGCCCTGTCCGCACTGCGGGCAGGCGATGACGGCCGAGCAACGATTCTGCTCGTGGTGTGGCTATCAAGGATCTTCAGCGCTCGCCAGCCAGCCTTCGTAGCGATCAGGTTGTTTGGGACGGGCCGCTACTGCTCCCGTCCCTGTTCATTCATGGACACCCTTGGGTGAAACTGGACATACAGTTCCCTTCCCGCCTAGCTGCGAGAGCATGCAAGCCGTTTGATTCGCCTAAATTTGCTTGCACCCCACTTTGGCTTCCGAATTGCTCTTATCACCGTAGAGCCACATCGTCCCCTTGAGGTCTCCCAGTGAAGAACCTGCTGCAGGACTTGCGATTCGCCCTTCGCCAGATGCGCCGCTCTCCCGGTTTCGCCTTCACCGCCGTGCTTACCCTGGCGCTTGGGATTGCCGCCAATATCGTCGTTCTCGGTGTGCTCCAGGCCCTGGTCCTGCGGTCCCTGGATGTGCCTCATCCCGACCGGCTGATGCAGCTTCAACCCACCAATCTTGGCTATCCGGTTTTTGCCTATCCGGAAGTGCGCGATGTACGCGATGAGAACACGGTGTTTTCGGCAGTCGCCGCGCATAGCATCCAGAGTTTCGGCCTGGAGGCCAACGGCGTCACCCGTCCCGTCTGGGGATACGAAGTGAGCGGGCAATACTTCGAGGCCGTCGCCATCCAGCCGTTCCTCGGGCGGCTGTTGCAGCGCGCGGATGACGCTCATCCCGGAGCCTCAGCAAGTGCGGTGCTTTCCTGGGGAGCGTGGAAGAGCCTGTTTAACGCGGATCCCAACATCGTGGGCAAGACGGTCCGCGTTAACAAGCTGCCGTACACCATCATCGGCGTTACTCCGGAAGGATTCTCCGGGACGGAAAAATTTCTGCAACCTGACATTTTCGTTCCCATGGCCAATGAAGCATTGCTCGAAAAGGACAACTGGCTTGAGCAACGCCACGAAAAGAATATCTTCGCCATCGTGCGCCTCAAGGACGGTGTGACACTGCCCCAGGCGCAGGCTGAGTTGAACGCGATTGCTGTTCGCATGCGGAGAGAGTATCCCAGGGATGACGAGGCCATCGGATTCAAGCTGGTTCGTCCTGGCCTCTTCGGTGATTTTCTCGGGGCGCCGGCGCGCGGTTTTCTGGCTGGCGTGATGGGGCTGGCCGGGATCGTGTTGCTGGCCGCCTGCGCCAATCTGGGCAGCCTGTTCGCCGCGCGTACGGCAGACCGCACCCGCGAGATTGCCATCCGCATGGCCATCGGGTCGAGCCGTTGGCGCGTTCTCCGCCAGATCCTGGTCGAGGCTCTTGCGATCTCGATTCTCGGGGGCATATGTGCCTGCGGTTTAGCGTGGATCGCTCTCACCGGCCTGGCTGCCTGGCATCCACCCACCGATTACCCAATCAAGTTCTTTGTACTGCCCCGGCCTTCGTTGATCCTGATGGCGTTGCTGACCTCGATGTTTGCCGGTGTGCTATTTGGGGTGATGCCACTACGGCAGATATTCAAAACCGATCCAAATGAAGCGGTGAAGGGAGGGGGAAGCCAGTCCGTCGCTGGAGGCCGCTGGGCGCTGCGCGATCTTCTGCTGGCAGCACAGATCGCGCTCTGCTGCGTCACCGTCACGGCCGCCTTTGTCTCGTTGCGCGGCCTGGGCAAAACACTCACCATGGACACGGGCTTCAATCCGCACAATGTTCTAGTAACACGATTCGATCTGAGCCAGGCCGGCTATTCGGCTGAGGCTGCCGAACACATCCGGCGCCAGCTGCTGGAAAGGGTCTCGCAGATCCCGGGAGTACAGGCCGCAGCCTACGCGAACACCACGCCCTTGGCCGCCGACAGCTCTATGTCTGATATCTTTTCGCAATCAGCGAACGATTTCAGACCCTCCAACAAAGTGTTTACGACTTACTACTTTCAAGTATCCCCTGGATACTTCAGAGCGGCTCAAACACCGCTGCTCGAGGGACGCGATGTAAGCTTTACCGACACGGCGAAGACTCCGGCTGTTGCAGTGGTGAACCAGGAGTTCGCCCGTCGGCTCTTCCACACCGACCACGCCGTCGGCCGCTATTACAAGAATAGCCTTGGAAAGCCGGTGCAGATTGTGGGCATCGTGGCCGACGGGAAATACCTGAATTTGAGCGAAGATCCGCAAGGGGCCGCGTTCTACCCGCTGGCGCAGCTCGGAGATACTTCCAGCGCACTCATCGTCCGGCCCCAGGACAACACCGCAGATCTGGCACCTGCCATGCGCAAAGCGGTCCGCGATCTTGACCCCAGTATTCCTATTTGGGAGTCCGGCGACTGGAAGAGCCAGCTTGCTTTAGTACTATTTCCAGCCCGGGTGGCTACGATTGCCCTCAGCGTTTTTGGGGCGTTTGGACTGCTGCTCTCGATCGCCGGCACTTTCGGGCTGGCCTCCTACACGGTCAGCAAGCGGCTGCGGGAGCTGAGTATTCGGGTTGCGCTCGGCGCACAGGCACAGCAGATTCTCTCGGCAGCACTCGGTCGTATGCTGATCCTGCTCGCCAGTGGCTCAATGGTCGGTATCGTACTCGGCGTGGCCGCGAGCCGGCTACTCTCCGCCATCGTGTACCAGGCTTCCGCGCAGGATCCATTTGTGCTTGCCGCGGTTGCCTTTACGATGCTGCTCACCGCAACCCTTTCGGTTGCCGGACCGGTGAGACGCGCCCTGCACATCGATCCAGCACACCTGCTGCGCGAGCAATGACACGTCTTGCGTTTGAACCACACGGAGACCGATCATGACTACGCTGCTGCAAGACCTGCGATTTGCCCTTCGTCAGATACGCCGTTCTCCCGGATTTGCCGTCACCGCCGTGCTCACCCTGGCGCTGGGAATTGCCGCCAATGTCATCGTCTTTGGCATACTGCAGGCGCTGATCCTGCGGCCCATTGATGTGCCTCACCCAGATCGGGTGATGACGCTCGCCCGCACCGATCAGACCTATCCGATTTTTTCCTATCCCGAAGTGCGCGATGTGCGCGATGGCAACACGGTGTTTTCTGCCGTTGCCGCTATGACCATAACGAGTTTCGGTCTGGAGGCCAATGGTGTCACCCGTCCTGTCTGGGGATACCCGGTGAGCGGACAATACTTCGAGGTTGTCGGCATCAAGCCGTTCCTGGGGCGTCTGCTGCAGCGTGCAGACGATGACCATCCCGGAGCCTCAGAGGTTGCAGTGCTTTCCTGGCCAGCCTGGAATAGTTATTTTGACGCGGATCCAAATATCGTAGGAAAGACGGTACGCATCAACAAGCAGCCATACACCATCGTCGGCGTTACTCCGCAAGGCTTCTATGGGACGGAGAAAATTGGGGATCCCGACCTTTTCGTCCCTCTGGCAAACGAAGCATCGCTGGGAGGACCCGGCACACTCGAGTCACGAAGCTTGGCGAATGTCTGGGGGATGGTGCGCATCAAGGACGGCGTCACCATGCCCCAGGTACAGGCTGAATTGAACATGATTGCTGCCCGCATGGCCCGGCAGTATCCCAAGGAAGAAGAGAAGATGGGGTTCAAGCTGACCCGTCCTGGCCTGATGGGCGACTTTTTCGGTGCACCGGCGCGCGGTTTTCTGACTGGGGTGATGGGGCTGGCCGGGATTGTGCTGCTCGCCGCTTGCGCCAACCTGGGCAGCCTGTTCGCAGCGCGTACGGCAGACCGCGGCCGCGAGATTGCCATCCGCATGGCCATTGGATCAAGCCGCTGGCGCATCGTGCGCCAAATCCTGGTCGAAGCCTTGCTGATTTCCATCCTCGGGGGTGCGTGCGCTTGCGCTTTAGGATGGATGGCGATCACCGGCCTCGCTAACTGGCATCCACCCACCGAATTCCCTATGAAGTTCCACATAGCGCCACAGCCCTCGTTGATCCTGGTGGGTTTGCTTATCTCCGCGCTCGCGGGCGCTCTGTTCGGGATAATGCCGCTGCGGCAGATATTCAAGACAGATCCCAATGATGCCATCAAGAGCGGAAGCAGCTCGGCTTCTGCAGGTCGCCGCTGGGCGCTGCGCGATGTGCTGCTGGCAGCGCAGATCGCCCTCTGCTGCGTCACCGTCACGGCTGCCTTTGTCTCCTTGCGTGGCCTGGGCAAAGCGATGACTATGAACATGGGTTTCAATCCCGGGCATGCGGTGGTGACCAAGTTCGAGCTCAGCCACGCCGGCTATTCGAAGCAGTCCGCCGACCACTTCCAACGGCAGTTGCTGGAAAGAGTTTCGCAACTGCCAGGAGTGCAAGCCGCAGCCTATGCGAGTGCCACACCCCTCTCCCAGGACACGATTACTTCTGCTGTCTTCTCTCAACAAACTGCCGACTTCAAACCCTCGAACCGCGCGTTTTATGCCTACGATTACCAGGTCTCACCTGGATATTTCGCCGCCGCGCAAACACCACTGCTCGAGGGACGCGATCTAAGTTTTACCGACACTGCCAAGACGCCGGCTGTCGCGGTTGTGAATCAGGAGTTCGCTCGGGAGCTTTTCCACTCCGAACACGTGGTCAGCCGCTATTTCAAGAACGAGGACGGCACCCCGGTGCAGATCGTGGGCATCGTGGCCGATGGCAAATACCTGTCGCTCAGTGAAGAGCAGGACGACGCAGCATTCTTTCCCATCTCGCAGATAGCCAGCACGAAAACATCGCTCGTCGTCCGAACCCAGCCCGGTTACTCCGACCAAGCCACGAACGAGATGGCAGCTACCGTCCGCAAAGTGATCCGTGATCTTGATCCCACGGTTCCTATCCAGGAATCCGGCGCCTGGAACAACCAGCTTGGACTGACGTTCTTTGTATCCCAGGTGGCTACCGTCGCCCTCGGCATCTTTGGCGCATTCGGACTACTGCTGTCGATCGCCGGAACCTTCGGCCTGGCCTCTTACACCGTCAGCAAGCGGCTGCGCGAGCTGAGTATCCGGGTCGCGCTTGGTGCGCAGGCGAAGCAGATTCTCTCGGCGGCGCTGGGCCGTATGCTGATCCTGCTAGCGAGTGGCTGTGCAGCTGGCATGGTGCTGGGCGCGGCAGCGAGTCACTTGCTCTCAGCCATCGTCTATCAGGCTTCCGCGCAGGATCCCTTGGTGCTTGTCGCGGTTGCATTCACCATGGCGCTCACCGCAACACTCTCGATCGCTGGTCCCGTCCGACGCGCCCTGCACATCGATCCGGCACACCTGCTGCGCGAGCAATAGCGGGACCGGCCTGCCAATCCGTGGCGGCCGCACCTTCGGCGATGACGTACGTCACCGGTCGAAGGCGCCTTCCCGCCGTCCATGCACCGCCAGGTTCACCACTCTTCGTGACGCCGTTTCCGTCGCACCCCAATCGAGCGCGCTCGACTTAAGCTAAAGAAAATAGTCGGGGAGTTGTCCCGAATAGAACGTCTCGCCTGTTTCGCCAAAAAGCACATCTCTGGTTACCAAGTCCGGTCTCGCGTCCGTAGGTCCGACGCGCCCGGTACCAGGGTAACTTCAGCGGCCGCCCTTCGGGGCCCATTTGCTCCATTCGGGGGAGATGAAAAAACCAGCACCTCTGACAAAGTAGGTCAGAGCATTCTCGAGGTCGTAACGGGAATGTCGCCTGGAAGGGAGCAAAACTTCGATGAAACTCCTGATAGCGGGCCTTTTCGCGTTTACCGGGGTAGCCTGCGCCGCACACCTTGCGCCCGCCACCTACCGCGATGGAACCCTTGTCTCTTTCCCGATGCAGGCCTCCAGCAACTGTCCTGGCAGCTCAGAACAGGTCTGCAGCGATGATTATCAAGGAGAATACATGGTTAAGTCTGAGGGGATTCTGTATGCTCTGACCCCGGCCAGCGCAGCGACGGGTAGTAGCATCGCCGAAAGGGCGATACTCGGCTGGAGCAAAGCCTTCGGCAAGACCGATTCGCTGTATCACCAACAGCCCGGGACGCCGCTCCTGCTTCGAGATGATGGCAGGCATTTGTTCGTGAAGGTGGGCAGCCGGGAGTCGATGTACATGGCCATTGAGGCGCGATAGCAGGCGTTCTTGCTACGGAAGGAGAACGATTACCCGCGATTACCACATAGCAGCGCCCAGGTTACTCAAGGGACAAGCTTTATCCAGAAGTTCAACGTATGCTCTTTTTCAAGCGCGGTTCTCCACGGACTCTTTCATCGATTCTTTCGGGGGAGGGACTTTATGAAAGGGAACGAGGAGAATCGCGGCTCGTAGTACTCTATCGATGTTGTGAAAGATGGCGCGGAACCCAAAACGAAAAGGGAAGGGTCTGCAAAGCCTTATTTGATGGTTCAATTCCATCCCGCGCCTCCACCCTCCAGTCTCCTCTCCATCCTGGTTGCCATCACGATCGCACATTTACTGTGGGGCGCTTCGCCGCTGATGGCACAAGACGATTGCAAGGTATTAGAGAAAGTCACCGGGGACGCTTTTCACAAGGTTCACCGCACCCCCACTCACGTCTACACCACTACCAAGATCAGCGGCCAGTCCTTTAGCTCAGAGATCATCTACGCCGCGGGCACTATGTATATCAAGACCAATGGCAAGTGGACTTCGGCCGGTTCGATCGAAGATGTGGAGCAGTCGGAGCAACAGAGCCGGCACAACGCCAATTCCAAAGACACCTGCCGTCAACTCAAGGATGAGTCGGTAAACGGTGAGGTGGCGTCAGTCTACAACTCGCACTCTGAGACCCCGCAGGGCGCCATCGACCTGCAGTTCTGGATTTCCAAGGCGAACGGCGAGCTGCTGCGCCAGGATACGAACAGCAACGGCGCACTCATATCCTCGCGGTACGAATACAGTGGCGTAAAACCTCCCCTGTAATCGGTGCGCGCTTGGCAACTCTACGATAAATTGCTGCGAGAGTTCAGCCTTATGAGTAACAATGTCGGTGAGCTTACTTCTTCTTGAGCACGGCACTGCTGTTTTCGGTGGGGATTGACGCCCATTCGTTTGTTCCCCTGCTTCAGTGACAAGCAAGCGTGCGAGGAAATATGACCTCCGGGACATTTTTAGATCTAGCCAGGGCACTTCTTGCTTCGTGCGCTCCCCTCACCCTGATCGCAGCCGTGGCTGCGCAAACTCCATTACCGGCGGCGCCGCCTGCCGGAGCTGATCGTGCTGCGATTACCGCCGCCTCCGCGGCCGAACGCGATCGCGAGCTGAAGCTGCTCGGCATCGCCGAAATGCAGCCTGGCGCGACTGCCTATGACATCGGCAAGCCAGGTAATGCCAATTACGATGAGACCAAGGCAAATCCTTATCCCAAGCTTCCCGACATCCTGACCATGAGCGACGGGACCAAGGTGACGACGCCGGCGCAGTGGAAGAAGCGCCGCGACGAAATCAAAGCGATGTTCGACGAGAATGTGTACGGCAAGTATCCCGCGCACATTCCCGCCGTGACCTGGAAAGTGGACAGCGTCGAGCAGATGACGGTCCAGGGTATTCCCGCCATCGTTAAACACATCACGGGCCATGTCGATAACTCTGCGTATCCGGCGATCACGGTGGATATCCATGCTGATGTAGTGACCCCGGCCAGCAGCAAGGGCAGCAGGGTGCCGGTCATCATCGGCGGGGGTTCGATTCGCCCGCGCCCAGTTTTCCCGCGCCCCACTCCTGCCCCAGGCCAGGTGGTGCATCAGCTCGCCGCGCCGCCTGATGCGCCCGATTCCGCCAAGCTGCTGCTTGCCCATGGCTGGGGCTTTGTCGGCCGCAACTCTAACGATGTGCAGGCCGACAATGGGGCCGGCCTCAACCAGGGCATCATCGGCCTGGTAAACAAGGGCCAGCCGCGGTCGCTCGACGATTGGGGCGTTCTGCGCGCCTGGGCTTGGGGCGACAGCAAGCTGCTCGACTATCTCGAGAGCGATCCTGATGTCGACAGCAAGAAAGTCGGCGTGATGGGCCATTCGCGCGGCGGCAAAGCGGCGCTGGTGGCCCAGGTCGATGACCCGCGCTTCGCCATCGGCTTCATCTCCTCTTCGGGGGCCGGGGGCGCCGATCTCTATCGCCGCAACTATGGCGAGACGATGGGCAATATCACTGGGACAAATGAGTTCCATTGGTTCGCGGGAAACTTCCTGCGCTATGGTGCGATGGGTCACTCGGCCAACGATATGCCGGTGGATAGCCATGAATTTATCGCCCTGGTGGCGCCGCGCGCTGTCTTCATCGGCGGCGGGGCGCTGCTCACCGATCCGGTCTACGTTCCCGGCGATGCCTGGCAGGATGCGCAGGGCATGTTCATGGCTGCTGTCGCCGCCAGCCCGGTATGGGATCTGCTCGGCGCCAAGGGCTTGGGGACAACCACGTTTCCGCCCATGGGCACTCTCATCGATTCGGGCGACGTTGCCTTCCGCCAGCACGAGTATGGGCACACGCCGGCGCCCAACTGGCCTTACTTCATCGAATTTGCAGATAAGGAATTCAAAAAGCACTGACCGAGGTCGTTACGAAACTCAGTTCAGGAGATGCTAGGAGCACTCGTACCGATACAACTTCAACTGATTCGATCAATTAGCTCTTGAATCGTAACCAAGGCCGCAGACAGGTTCTCCTGTTTAACCTTCTCCAAGTGCTGTATCTGCTCGGTAAGCAATTGGACCCGGCGAGCGCGACCTCGGATAAGCACTCTCTTGCCCTTAGTAGTCGCAGCGATCCGAATGACTCTACCATCGCTAGTGTCTTGGGCTTTGACGACGAGTTCCTGCTCCTCCAAGGCGTTTACGATCCGGGTCATCGTTGGAGGCCGCACCTGTTCGGCTTCGGCGAGCTTGCCCAATGTGATTGGGCCGTTGAAAACAATCACGGAAAGGGCTGACAAGCGAGGCGCCGTCAAGCCGCTCGATCCGTCCACTCGTCGGACGGTTCGGAGCAAACGAATTGCCGTCGAGTGCAGTAGCTCAGCGAGAGTCTCAGGAACGGGATGAGTCGCTATTGACATGTTTTAGTGTCACCATCATAATTCATTAGCATAGCTAATGAACGGAGAAATCAAATGGTCTCAGAGCCACAGAACGAAGTTCACCTGCAGGACGTCGCGCAAATCGCATTTACTGTTCAGGACTTGGCGAAGGCCAAGATCTTCTACCGGGATGTGCTTGAACTGAAGTTCCTATTCGAAGCGGGGACCATGGCTTTCTTTCAATGCGGGTCTGTAAGGCTAATGGTCGGTGAAGCCGAAAAGCCCTCCATATCAGAGGGGACCATCGTCTATTTTCGCGTTGCCGACCTTGAAGCCACGGCCCACTTGTTGGAATCACGTGGGACCAGCTTTGTTCAAAAGCCACATTTAGTGGCGAGGATGAAGAGTCACGACCTCTGGATGGCGTTTCTCAAGGACCCCGCTGGAAACACGCTTGGGCTCATGAGCGAGATAGTCCGAACGAAGGAAAATGAGAATGCGAACGTACTTCAATAAGGCAGTCTGCTGATGGCCGTCGCTTCAGGTCAATTCCAATTCCCACTCCTGCCCGATGAGGTCATGGCCGAAGCTGCGGTGAGGCTCTTCCTTGATAAGTCGAAAGCCCGCTCTTTCGTAGATGCGATGTGCGGAAGTAAGAATGCTCTGCGTCCAGAGAACGACCTTCCGATAGCCTGCTGTGCGCGCGAAGCGGATACATTCATTCACTAAGGCGTCTCCAAGGCCCATCCCGCGGGCGCATGGTTCAACAAAGAGGAGACGAAGCTTCGCCGTCCGCGGTTCGCTCGGATGCTTGACCAGGAAAATGTGGCCCACGTGCTGGCCATCGATTTCGGCGATCCAGCAGCGCTCCCGAGCGGCATCGAAGTTGGTGACAAACCCGTCCACGATGCGTGCAACCAGCGCTTCGAATGTGTTATCCCATCCGTATTGCTCCGCATAGCCCACGCTTTCCCGGTGGACGATCCACCCCATATCGCCTACACGGTGCGGGCGCAGTATGAACGGTGGCCGGTTGCGATCGACTTTCATGAGAATGCTCTCGATCGTCTGCATGCAATGGATGAGCTCCATGCGAGCCGCGGGGGGCAGGTCCTGAAGAATGGTGTGAGCCTGTTCGTCGGAAAGAGCGTTGAGCTTTTTAAATGCCGCTTTACCCCGCGCGGTGAGCATCAGTTCGGCGTAGCGGCCATCCTGCTCTGACGCCTTCCTGCGCAACAAACCATCGCGTTCGAACTTTCCCAGCATGCGGCTTAGATATGCGGGGTCCACTCCGAGCCCTTGCGCGATCTCACTTGCCTTGGGCGCGGCGCGCGTCGCCAGCTCGTAAAGGACACGGGCTTCCGGCAAAGTGTAATCGCTGTTGAGCAGCCCTTCGTTCAAGGTCCCGATAAAACGGGTGTACATGCGGTTAAAGCGGCGGAAGTTCGCAGCTTCACTGGTCAGGATCGGCGGCAGCTTGGGATGAGATGCCATATTGACATCGTCCCTCACTATAGTTGACTTTGTCAACTATAAAGCTCGAGCCAGATGAACTAGAGCCGTTCTCGATAGGTGAGAAGACCCTTGTCCGTTGGCTCCGTCCATCCAGCCACGCCAATGCTTGGGTGGATGTCCCGGCTTGCAAGGACTGTACTTACGTTCCATGATGGAAAGAGTGATGAGACCTACTCGCTGGTTGTCTATTTACGTTTGCGCTTGCTCGCTATGCTCACTGGCTCTCGCGGCCGCGCTCTCTGGCAGCACAACAACCCATTCGAAGTTTGTCGGAACGTACCTGTCCGAGCCGCGGAACGATGCGCAGGCGGGTCCGTCCATGGATGTAAGCCTGGGAGCGGACGGCACCGCAACCGTAACCGAGGACCCAGGTACCGGCACCACCACACTCTTTGGCCACTGGGTCGACTCCGGCAGCCAGGTTAAGGTCACTTTCGACGCTGTCGGGGGTAAGCCGGCCGAGCCGCCCATGGTGTTCCAACCTGGCCACGACGGACTGGAGGCAGTTACTTGGAACCATGCCACGTGGGGCAAGACCAATCCGCCCCCGATGAAGAATCGATCCAAGGTGAAAGAGCGCCTTACTCACAACAAATAGCGGACTGATGCGGTATTGCTCGATCGAAAATGAAGCCGTCGCACGAAAACGTACGCCTGGCCAAAGAGATTCAATCCCGCTTGGGCCAGCTGGCCGTACACAGCACTCCGCTCGTCCGCGCCATCCGCAAGGACTACTCCCGTCGCATCGCAGACGCAACGCCCGAGAGCGTCGTTGGGCTGGCCCTTCACCTGCTTAACCAGAAATCGGATCTTCTACGATTTTTCTCTTATGAGTTAATTAGTTGTCATAGGACCGCGTTAAAACAGCTCACAAGGGACGATCTTCTGAAGCTGGGCGAAGGACTCAATAGCTGGTCTTCGGTCGATTGTTTCGCCATGTACCTTTCGGGCCCGCTGTGGGCACAGGGTACTGTGTCTGACCAAATGATTGTCACCTGGGCTCGGAGCAAGGATCTCTGGTGGCGACGCACTGCGCTGGTAAGCACCGTTGCCCTGAGCCGGCGGGGAAATGCAGGCAACCTCGTCAAGGTGTCACGGGCCTGTGCTCTGCTAGCAGCAGATAAAGAAGACATGGTGGTGAAGGCCCTCTCCTGGGCTTTGCGCGAAATGGCCAAGAAGCATCCAGAAGAGGCAAGAACTTTTCTTGAACAGCATAGGCATATCTTGGCCGCACGGGTGGTTAGAGAAGTCAACAACAAGCTCAAGACTGGGCTGAAAACCCCTCGCCGACACGTGCCCCAATCCACTTAACAGAGCTTTCTCGATTTCCCGGGGGCCAGCGGACTATGGGTGGTCCGTGGTCAGGAAAAAGTTTAAGGCTGAGTTTGCTCCATTATTAAAGTGACGGGTGTGATTGGAAAGCGCCTCAATCAGATCTCGACTTCGCCTTCAAGGTAGAAGACGCAGGAGCCCTCCAGGTCGACACCGCTATCCGTAAGCCGGCAAATGACCTCGCCGCCGCGCGGCGAAGCCTGAAAAGCACGAAACTCTTTCTTATTGAGCCGCTTGGCCCAATAGGGCGTGA
>Ga0302325_10005143_pt1 | contig 29912 bp, 27 predicted proteins | sample Palsa_T0_2_FD_201948 | JGI IMG/M metagenome (GOLD analysis project Ga0302325, IMG submission 201948) | Peat permafrost microbial communities from Stordalen Mire near Abisko, Sweden - Palsa_T0_2 | ecosystem: Environmental > Terrestrial > Soil > Palsa > Peat permafrost | place: Sweden: Abisko...
AGCAGCGTCCTTACGCCGCGCCGCATCAGGTCGTGATCATCGGCGATCAGGATACGAACCGTTTTCATCTACCCTCCAGGACGTGCTTTGGCATAAATCGTGAGTTTCGGACTTCTAGTTCAACCACGCTTGCGCTGAATCTCCTTCGAAGGAGACGGTTTCTGTGAGGCTATATACAACACACCAAACCACGTTGTCAAAACCGAGCTTCTTCCCGGATCTTGCTGGTTGCCGTCGATCCAATTCAAAGCGGTCCGGACCGAACGCAAATATTCCCGACAGTATAGCAGGCAACTACGCATGCTCCCTGGGAAGCCTGATTCGAAAGGCCTTGCGTAAGTTTTACGAGCCATCCGCCAAAATTTCCCTGGAAAACGGCCTTGGCGTGAGCGGGTACGGAAGCGCAGTTTATATCTCTTGTTGTGAATAAGTTAGCGCGATGGTTTGCGGAAGTATGGCCCCAGAGTTGCTTTTCCACATTACGGGAAGGCCATTGATATGCCAGGATTGAAACCGCCGGAAGGCATGAAGTTCACTTACGATATTTTTAGGAAGTTCGTGGGGGACGGACCGGTTTGGATCGAGACCGTCCAGGGCATCGAGACGTGCAAATCACGACTGCTGGATCTAGTGCGAAGAAGTCCCGGCGAGTATTTCGCGTTCGATCCCGTACATTCGCGAGTGGTCGCCAATAGCTCAGATTCCGCAACGGTGTAATCTTCATTCGCGCGCGTCAGGCAATTCGACGTCTTTTGCAGCTTTATCGTCGCGTAAACCCAGGAACACGGCCTGACGCACTTTCTGGTCCGCCGTAATCTCATGATATGAAACCTGAGCGACGAGCTTGGGGGCCAGGAACGAGACGTTCTTCGCGCGAGGCAGATCAACAAACGGGGATTCCGATCGGACCAACGGCCGGAGCTTGGCGTAGACGGCAGCGAGAGTCGTTTCGTCGAATCCTGTGCCCACCTTTCCAGCGTAATGCAGTTTCCCACCTGAGTACGCGCCCAGCAAGAGCGCTCCAAAGTGTTTTCGCTGACCAGCGGGCTTTGTGAAACCGCCGATGATGAACTCATCTTGCCGGTGGATCTTTACCTTTAGCCAATAATTGGAGCGCGATTCGATGTAAGGAGAAGACAGGTCCTTGGCAATGATGCCTTCGAGTCCTTTTCGTCTGGCGATTTTGTAGGCTTCCACTCCGCTCGCGGCGAGGCGTTTGGATGGCATCAGCCCCGGAGCGCCGGAAATCGCCCTCTCCATGGCCGCTCGCCGCACGGAGAGCGGTTCGCGGCGAAGGTCCTTGCCGTTCATGAACAGGCAATCGAAAACGATAAACACCGAGCCGGTTGCCGCGCGTTGCAGAAGTTGAAAGCGGGAAACGCGCGCGCGGTCGAACACCACCACTTCGCCATCGAGTAGCAGTGTGGCGGGACGGAGCGCCTGAACTGCGGCGGCGACGCCTGAGAATCGCGCGGTGCGATCGATCGCGTTGCGGGAAAATAAGCGCACGGTTCGGCCTTCCTTGTAGGCGAGCACGCGGTAGCCATCGTATTTCTCTTCGTACACCCAGCCCTGGCGATCGAGTGGTTCGCGGACCAGAGTCGCAAGCATGGGACGCGCACGGAATGGAATTGAGTTTTTCACGGTGGCGAGAGCGGAAACCGGTCTGTTGGATTACTTTGATTTCCTTCGCGGCGTGCGGCCCGGAGCAGCAACTCGCGCACCTTTTGCGCGCGGCACCGCAGGCGTCACCTGGCGCGCAGGCTTCGGCGTTGCCGGATCTCCGGTCGCGGCTTTTGCCACATCTCCGCCACCATCCGCGGCGATTTGGGCGAGGAAGCGGTTGCTCACGATGGAACGCGGTTTTTCGGCGGTGATATCAGCAGTGGACGCGTACTGATCGCGGTGCTTGATCAGCAACCAGGATTTGCCGTCGCTGCGGCCATAACCGTGCGTGCGCACCAGAACCCACGAACCCTTCAGCTTTTTTCCTTGCAGCGTGATTTTCAAATCGCCTTTTGCCAGCGCGGCGTCTACGTCGTCCTGTTCCGGGGTCCAGGTTCCCTGGTCCCAGACCATCACCGTGCCGCCGCCGTATTCGCCCTCCGGAATCACGCCCTCGAACGTGGCGTAATCCACAGGATGATCTTCCACCTGCATGGCCAGCCGCTTGATCGAGGGGTCGAGCGACGGGCCTTTGGGGACGGCCCAGGAAAGCAACACTCCTTTCCACTCCAGGCGAAAATCGTAGTGCAGCGCGGTAGCGCGGTGTTTTTGAATGACGTAGATCAACGAGCCGTGTTTTTGTTTTGTCCCCGTTTTGCCCGAAGGTTCGGGAGTAACGCTAAAGTTTCGCTTCTTGCCATATTCCTTAAGCGGCATGGTTTTCCTCTCGAAAACGAATCCGAAATTAGGAGTGCAGAATTCACCAGAAGCGCGCGGGAGTCAATCGAGACGATGCTGTAACCACCGCGCGGAAAAACTTCTGGAACGCTAGTCGGCTACACGCGTAGTCGGGTCGCGGCGCGAAATTTGCTTCCGCGTGGGATTGCGCCATTCGCGACCTTCACGCCGCAACAATTCGGTGGCCTGGTCCGGTCCCCAAGAGCCTGCCGCATAATTGGGAAAATCGCGCGGCGGCAGCGCTTTCCACACGTCGAGAATCGGCTGGACCACCGTCCACGCCGCCTCGACCATGTCCGCGCGCTGAAATAAGGTGGGATCGCCCATCATGCAATCGTAGAGCAGCGTCTCATAACCCGTCGAAGGCGTGGTGCCGAAATAGTCCGCGTATTGAAAATCCATATTCACGGCGCCTAACCGTACCACCGGTCCGGGCACCTTGGCTTCGAAGCTGAGTGAAATTCCCTCATTGGGTTGAATGTTCAAGACCAACTCGTTGGGCGGAATTTTTTCCACCGATGTTTTGCGGAAAAGAATAAACGGAGGGCGCCGGAAGCGAATGACGATTTCGGTCAGCCGCTCCTTCATGCGTTTTCCGGTGCGCAAATAAAAAGGAACTCCGGCCCAGCGCCAGTTGTCGATATTCAGCGCCAGCGCGACGAAGGTTTCCGTGGTGGACGCGGAATTCACGCGCGGCTCGGTGCGGTACGCCGGAACGTGCCGACCGTCCACGGTTCCCTCGCCGTATTGGCCGCGCACCGCGTGATCCAGTACGCGTTCCGGATTCATGGGCTGAATGGCGCGGAGGATTTTGGTCTGCTCGTCATGCACGGCGGCAGCGTCGAAAGAAATCGGAGGCTCCATCGCGGTCAGGCTGATAAGCTGGAAAATATGGTTCGGCACCATGTCGCACATCGCGCCGGCGCGATCGTAGTAGTCACCGCGCAATTCGACGCCGAGTTCTTCCGCGACCGTGACTTGCACGTGATCGACGTAGCGGCGGTTCCAGACCGGCTCGAAAATACCGTTGGCAAAGCGGAACGCGAGAATATTTTGGACGGTTTCCTTGCCCAGATAATGATCGATCCGGTAGACCTGATTTTCCCGCAAGACCTTGCCGATTTCGTGGTTCAGGGCCACCGCGGTAGCGAGGTCGTGACCGAACGGCTTTTCGATGACCACGCGCCGCCATTTGCCATTGACCTCATTGGTCAATCCGGCCACGCCGAGTTGTTTCACGACGATCGGAAAGAACGTGGGGCTCGTAGCCAGATAAAAAAGGCAATTGCCTTCCGTATCCTGTTCCTTTTCGACCTCGGCAAGCAGCGCCTCAATCTTCTGGAAGAGTTTCGGGTCCTGAAAATCTCCGGATAGGTAATAGAGCCGCTTGGCGAACCAATCCCACGTTTCGCGGTCCAAAGCGCTGATCGTGTATTCACCCTCTTCTGGGGCCATTCGCGAACGAAATTCGTCGATGGAATATTCTTCACGCGAAACACCTACGATGGCGAATTGATCGGGGAGCAGTTTTCCTTTCGCGAGATTGTAGAGCGCGGGGATCAGCTTTCGTTTCGTCAAGTCGCCGGCCGCGCCGAAAATAACCATGGCGCATGGCGGAGCGGGCCGGCCTTGCGCGCCCAATGCAGCGTCAACCGAATCGAAAGTTCCCATTACGTCCTTTTATGCAGGAGGCGGTCGCGACTCACGATTTGGACTGCGGCAGCTTGGGCTGTTGCCTTCCGGGCCATCACCAGCGACCGCAGCTCGCGCTAAGAAAGGGCCTTTTGAATTGCGTTTTGCAAGGTCGTCAAACCCGCCGCTAAATCGGCTCCCAGATGGACGCGTAGGGCGCGGCGATTGCGATCGGCGAGAACCTGAAAATCGCCGCGAGCCTGGGCTGTTTTTACGATTCCGAAGGTGTATTTCTGGCCGGGCACGGCAAGATCCGCAGCGTCATCGCAGGTAATCTGCAGGAACACGCCGGAGTTTGGGCCGCCTTTGTAAGCCTGTCCCGTCGAGTGCAGGAACCGCGGACCGAAACCGAGGCACGTTGCCACTTTCTTCTTGTCGCGAATGGAATGGCGCACGGTTTGTAACTGAGCTTGATGCGCGTCGTTGCGTTCAATGTAGGCGAGAAGGCCCAGATAATCGCCGGGTTTGAAGCGATTGAAATGCGCTTTCAAATATCCGATCAGACTTGCATCGTTGCCGGCGGCTTGTTTGAGGGCGTCCGTATTCTTCGGGTCGCTAAAAAGCTTGATTCCGTTCCCCTCAAAGAATGGCGTCTCTGCCGGAAGCGAGCCGGCCTTTTCATACTGATCCGTAAGTTTGCGTGTTTCGATCTTGCTCGCTTCCACGTCGGGCTGGTTGAAGGCATTCACGCCGATGATCGAGCAGGCCACGGCAACCGCAATTTCCCAGCGGAAAAACGCCTGACCGAGGTCGTACTTGTCGGCGATAGCGATGCGAACCACGGGTTGACCGGATTTTTCGAGAATGTCCACGGCGGTGTCCAGCGTCGCGTCAGAGCTGCCGTCGAGGCGCACGTACACAAAAATTCGGTCTTTCCCGTATACTTCCGCCGTGCCGATCGCTTCGCGGTCGACTGGAATCATGCCTTTGCCTTCTTTTCCCGACGATTCCGCGATCAGCTGTTCGAGCCAGGCGCCCAGATCAGAAATTCCCGGGGACGTGAAAAGCGTGACCTTGTCGCGGCCCAGTTTTTGCCCCGCGCCGAGAATCGCGCCCAAAATCGCGCCGGGGTTCTTGTCGGCGGGCACCGAAGCGCCGCACCCCGTGACCATTTCCTCGGCATGCTCGAGGAACTTTGCAATGCCCACACCCTGGATCGCCGCCGGAACCATCCCGAAATTCGAAAGCGCGGAATACCGTCCGCCGATGCTCGGCACCCCGTAGAAAATATTGCGGAAGCCATCCGTCTCGGCAACTTTCTGCATATGCGAGCCGGGATCGGTCGTGGCGATAAAACGCTTGCCCGCTTCCGCCGGGCCCACCGCCTTAGTCACGAGGTCGTAGAAATATTGCTTGAAGATATTGGGTTCGAGCGTGGTACCGGATTTGCTGGCCACGATGAAAATGGTTTTGGCGATGTCGATACTTTTTTCGACGGTCCGAATCTGCGCCGGATCGGTGGAATCGAGGACGTGCATTTGGGGGCGTCCCGGTTCCTTCCCGTAGGTCTTTTCAAAAACTTCCACGCAAAGGCTGGAGCCGCCCATGCCCAGCAGGACGCAATGCGTGAAACCGGCTTTTTCGATTTCGGCGGCGATTTTCTTGAGCTTGTCGTGCTGGGCAATTTGCTCGGCCACAATCGTGAGCCAGCCGAGCCACTTACCTTCGTCGGTGTTGGTCCAAAGCGAGGCGTCCTTGGCCCACAGGCGCTTCACCTTATCGCTTTTCTTCCAGTCTTCAATCGTCGCAGCGACGGCCTTGGCAAAGTCGTCGGGTAATTTGTAAGCGAGGGTGTTCATTATTTCTTCACCGCCGCAGTCGAGCCGCTCTGTGGATCGCCCGTGTGTTGCGCCACGGCCGCCAGCAACGTGTCGAAAGCATCGGCGAACTGCTTGACACCGTCCGCCGTGAGCTTGTCCGTGGCGGCCTTCATGGAGATGCCGGCCTTTTCGAGGCCTTCCATCGTTTGACGCGCCGCATCCACATTTTCTCCCAGGCTCGCGCGTGGTTTGCCGTGATCTCGGAACGCGTCATAGGTCGCCGGCGGAATGGTGTCGACGGTGTCCCGGCCGATCAGCTCCTCCACGTAATAGATGTCGCTGTACGCCGGATTTTTGGTACTGGTGCTGGCCCACAGGACACGTTGGGTTTGCGCGCCTTTTGCAGCCAGAGCGTCCCACTCCGGGCCACTGAAGATTTGTTTGTAGCGCTGGTAAGTGAGTTTTCCATTGGCGATCGCGACTTTGCCTTTCAGATTCTTCAGCGCTGCAATATCGGCCGGGTTCGTGGTGACTTTGATCTTCGCGTCGATCTCGCCATCCACCAGCGTGTCGATGCGGCTGATGAAAAAGCTCGCGACGCTCGCGATGCGGCTGGCGTCCCCGCCTCCCTTCACAAATTGCTCCAGGCCCGCGATGTACGCTTCGCCTACACGGACGTAGACATCAAACGCGAACAGCAGCGTGACGTTGACGTTGATCCCTTCGCCGATCAATTGCTGAAACGCGGGAATGCCCTCCGGAGTGCCGGGAACTTTTATCATCACATTGGGACGACCCACCGCCTTCCAAAGGCGGCGCGCTTCGGCAAGTGTCTCCTGAGTTTTGTGCGCGAGGTAGGGCGAAACTTCCAGGCTCACGTAACCGTCGCGGAATTTTGATTGTTCATACACCGGGTGGAAGGTGTCGGCGGCGTCCTGAATGTCCTTGATCGCAAGCTGCTCGTAGCGCCCGCTCGCGTCCAGGTCCTTGCGCGCTTCGAGATCCTTCAGCGTCTGCGCGTACAGCGTGCTGCCCGTGATGGCCTTCTCAAAGATAGACGGATTGGAGGTCATGCCGCGCAAGCCGTCATTTTCAATCATCCGTTTCAATTCGCCAGTGGTAAGCAGATCGCGGCGGATGTAATCCAGCCAGACGGATTGCCCGAAGTTGAGCAACGCTTTCAGAGGATTTTGCACGGTATTTCCCTGGGCGGATGCAGGCGTTGAATTGACTGTGGTGCTCATCGTGAAGCCTCCTTCAAAGACTGCAGGTGACTCTCAACCGCGGAAACCGAGGAACTCTAATTCTACATCAGGACGAGGCGCGCTTGCATGAATGGCCGATGATTTCGGAGCCTCGCGGGAGTGCATGGCAATTAGAGCCGCCTTACGAGGCAATCGATTGCGCGATCTCTTAAATTATCTTGACGCACAACCGCGAAGGGATAACTCTTCGCATATGCCAGCCTCTCGCCGCGGCACCCGCGCCAAGCGCAGATCGAAGACAGTTGGATGGCAGCAGATTCTGGAGCTGCTGGCCGCTGAGTGGTCTATCCGGGTGGTGCAGGCTCTCGATCGCGGCCCCAAATTGTATCCGGAAATGCGACGTGAGTTTCGCTCTGCGTCGCAAACCGCGCTCGCGCAGACGTTGCGAAACCTTCAGGATGCCGGCCTGGTCTGGCGAAAGGCTTATCCGACTTCCCCGGCACGCGTGGAGTATTCGCTGACGTCGTTGGGAAAGAGTTTTATCGCGCCATTGGGAGCCCTCTGCGAGTGGGCCGATCAGCACGAACGAGAGCTAACCGCGGTTGCTACGCGTGGAGTTAAACAAGTCCGGATCACGGCCAGGAAGAGGAAAGAGCTCGAATTAGAAAACTGAAATCTCGTGCCGATGCGCGATGCGATTCCGATCGTTAGGAAGGCGCCACCAAATAAGAACGATCCGGAATTACCTCAGTGAATCGTTCGAGGCGAGACGATAGGTAAAGCGCCGCCAAGCCGAGGCTTTGGCCAGAAACCTTCCAAGCAGGGTCCGCGAAAATGATTCGAGGTCGATGTGCCGCCTGCCGCGATGAATTCGTATCGCGCGCCCGAGAAATTCCTGACCAGAAACCGGCGCGCCGTACCGGTCGAGGGAGTCGCCCTTCACCACCAGCAGGTCACTACCCCCTGTCAAATTGGGCTGGGTAATTCGCAGAACAACGCGGTGGACGAATAGCCGGCTGGCCCGTTCGTAGAGGATGATGTCGCCGGGAACAACCTGCGAAAAATCATACCGACGGACGAAAAGTTGATCGCCGGGCCGCACCCATGGGTACATGCTGCGCGCGGCCACGCGTACCGCCGCCGAACCACCGATGCGTACCTTATCGGCGACGGATTCGGATGCAGCCGGCGTCGACGAGCCACGCCGGGGCTGCTGCTCGATTGGATAAGGCGAGAGTGCGGAGGCGGCGCTCACGGAAAGTTAGATGATCCTTTGCCGAGCAGGATGCAAGCCATTCGCTCCGGCCGAGAGGAAAGCGCTCCATCGTAGCGCTTTGGCTTCGACGCAGTTAGGCCGATTTTTTGGGATGTGCCCGAAACGAGAACAGGGCGAAACTGCGCATAATGCTAACGAGGCAATTCTGACGGGGCGGTCGCCTTGGCTGCAGGTCGCCGGGCCCAGCCATATTTGCGCATTAGGCGCAACGGCCGAAGCGCAATGTACAGCGGCGCCAGGGCTTTCGGCAAGCGCATCATCACCCAGTCTTCCTCGGCTGGGACCACCGAGAGCCGCAACGCGTACCGCCAGCCTTCTGCGAATCCCGCGAGCATGCGGCGCCGGTAGCTGAGTCGCCCAGCAGCGTCGAGAGTCTGAAAATTTCGACGCATGTGGCGTTGCATGATCTCCGCCGCTAAATCTCGCGCAACCTGATCCGATGCGACGGCCGCCGCAATTTCCGGCGGCAGGGGCGCTTCGAGCGCGCTCGTCGCCAGCGCCAAGCCAAGATGAAGAATTCGTGTGGCGTGTAGCGATTCCGCGACCTGTTGCGTTTTATTCCAATCGAGCGCCGGGCAAGACTGAATCAGTTCGGAAATGTCGGCGATCCACGAAAGGCGCTCCCAGAAATCCTTTGATCCGTGAATGCAAAGCATCGGCAGCAGATGTTCCCGTGCGAAGGTGGGCACTTCGCGCCCGGCGACGTCGACCGGCGTCGTGTGCCAGAAGAATTCGTCGAGATTTGGGGGCACGGGATAATGGCGCAGGGTCAACTCGGTGTGAAGCTCGACCATGGCGCGGCGTTCGATGTCGCGGTAGTTGTATTCGCCGGGAACAAGCGCCGCGGAGGCTCCCGGCGAAAGGATCCACTCGAACTTCGGGCGGTAGCCGAGGCCGGTAATCACCTCGTGGGCGGCAGGAAGATCGCGTTGACGCAGCACGATGTCCACATCTTCAAATTCGCGGAGCGCCACGTCGCCATAGGCCTGCGCCGCAAGCACCGGTCCCTTGTACGAGACGGCCTCAATTCCCTTCGCGCGGAAAAGATCAAGAATGTGAAGGAGCTGGGCGGTGAGATAAAGGCACCGCATGGTATTGGCGCGGCACGTTTTTTTGAGCCGCTCGCTTGCCGCCGGAGGCAAAGCCACCGGCGCGAATCCAAACAAATGGCGGGCCAGCAAGGGTGTAATAGAATTTTCTTCAGCCTCGTACAGAAGGTAATCCCAGTCGAGAGATTGCGAGCTAATTTCGCGGATGAGCTGCGCCGTCCTGGAAGAGACGCGAGTGCGAGCGCAGCAGATGAGCAATTCCTTTTCGCGGTTGACTGCGCTTACGTGAGGAGGGCTCATTCATTTCCCGTCGCGCGGCGGGCCGGCAATCGGCCGACGATCGAACGACGAGAAATTCTACGCCATGTGTGGCTGGCCGGAAAGCCAGGCTCGTGGCTAAATGCGGCTCTGTAGCTGCACTGCCATCAGGGGAGGCAACGGCGTTTCCATCGGGATGCGGCGCCCGGCCTTCAAGAGCCGGGCCCGGAAATCGCTGCAATCCAAACCCGCTCCGGAGCACACGGTCTCAAAATCCACATGGCTATTGAACAGGAAGTCCTGCGCTTCGCGGCGCGCGCGCAACGTGCCGGTGCGCCAATCCTCCACGGCATGCACGAGGACCGCCGTCCACAGGCGCCGTTCCGAGATCAGCTCCTCGGTCACTGTATTCTGCGAGTTTCCGTAAACTTGAGCGTTCATCGTCCCCATGGTTTCCCCCATTTCATTGGCATGCGATGCCCCGCGGCATCCATGATTTCAAAAGTCGACTCCGATAACGCTGCGCGTAAGTGCACTCCGGCAACCAAACGAATGGGTAGGTCGTAAGCGCACGTCGCTGCGATTGAACGCTGCAAAGAAGTCAGTTCGAATGTCTTATCAGAACATCAGCGATGGTGAAGAGCCTCGAATTACGCGGGAGGAATGCTCCGCGCGAGCGCACTCGTTCCACTGCGGAACATGGGAATTTCGAGGTGAGCGGGAGCGTGCGGCTAGTTTAACAATTCGGCGCCAAGGATTTCACGCAGCTTCAAGGCCAGAGCATTCAAGGTGAACGGCTTTTGCAACAGGACTGCGTCCGATTCCAGAATGCCGTGGTGGACGACGGCCTGACCGGTGTAGCCGGACATGAAAAGAACGCGAATGTCGGGCCGGACCGTTTTGACGCGTTCGGAAAGTTCGCGTCCGCTGATTCCCGGCATCACCACGTCCGTCATCAGCAAGTGGATCTTGCCATCGTGCATGGCGGCAAGTTCCAAGGCAGCATGGCCATTTTCGGCCTCGATCACGCTGTAACCGATCATTTGCAGGTATTCGCGGGCCAGTTCTCTGACGCCTTTCTCGTCCTCAACCAGGAGGACCGTCTCGGAGCCGCGCGGAGTTGCGCGAAACTGCGCGGGCGGCTCAAAACTCGGCAGCGCTTTTTCTTCTTCGATGCGCGGCAGATAGACCTTAAAGCTTGTACCGCGACCGGGTTCGCTGTAAACCCAAACGTAGCCTCCGCTCTGCTTCACGATTCCGTATACGGTCGCAAGGCCGAGCCCGGTTCCCTTCCCCTTTTCCTTGGTGGTAAAAAACGGCTCAAAAATATGGGCCTGCGTTTCCGCATCCATCCCGCAGCCGTTGTCCGTCACCGCGAGCATTACGTACTTGCCGGGCGCCAGCACGGCGGGCGGGTGCGCGAAACTGGCGTCCAATTCGGCGTTGGCGGTTTCGATGGTCAGGCGGCCGCCCTCCGGCATGGCGTCGCGAGCGTTGACGGCGAGATTCAGAATCACCTGCTCGATCTGGCTGCGGTCGGCCTTCACCAATCCCAGATCGCGCGCGCTCGTCGTCTCCAACTGCACATCTTCACCGATCAGCCGGCGCAGAATTTTTTCCATGTCGGCAACGACAGCGTGAATGTTTAACACTTTCGGCGCCAGCATCTGTTTGCGGCTGAACGCGAGCAATTGGCGCGTCAGGGAAGTCGCCCGTTGCGATGCCGTTTGAATCTGCTCGGCGTTGCGGTGTAACGGATCGCCCTGGGGCAATCGCTCAGCAAGGAGGTCCGCATAGCCTTGGATTACCATCAAGAGATTGTTGAAGTCGTGGGCAATTCCTCCGGCCAGCCGGCCGACTGCTTCCATCTTCTGCGCCTGACGCAGCTGTTCTTCGAGTTGCTTGCGGTCGCTGATATCGAGGGCCATGCAAATCGCGCCCTGCAGTTCACCGTCTCTGCTGCGCAACGGCTCGACGTGGCAGGTGTAGGACCCGCCTTTCCATTCGGAATGGAAGGTCATCGATTCACCGGCGATCGCGCGGCGGTGCGCCGCGATCGGCAAAAATGTGGAATCCGTAGTGCCAAAATATTCGAATAACGACAGGCCGCTGGCGAGGTTTGGCTTCAGGCCAAGCCGGGCAAGGCCCGCGCCGACTGCGGAGGTGAAGCAGAGACTTCTATCGACGGTCCAGAGTGCCGCGGGCAATTGCTCGACCAGGACGCGCAACCGTGCTTCGCTCTCCCTGATTTTTTCTTCCGCGCGCTTGCGTTCGATCGCCAGGGCGATTTGGCCGCCGACCGAAGCCAGGAATTCCAGGTCGCGTTCGGTATAGGCGAGTTCGTTTTCATAGTGCTGCACGACCAGGACGCCGATGGTCGCGGCGGGAGTGCGCAACGGGACGCCAAGCCATGAAGGTGACGGTGTTCCGACCAGTTCCACTTCGCCATCGGCCGTCAAGCGATCGAAGACATTCTGTGGAATCAGCATGGCGCGCCCGGTTTTGTAGACGTGCGCGGTGCAACTTCGTCCCACTTGCTGCGGAGGCGGCGCCTGGTCGAATTGATCCACAAAAAATGGAAAATGAAACATCTCCGACGAAGGCTCGTAGAGCGCGACGAAACAATTCTCGGCGTACAAGACCTTCTTGAGCGCCTGATGAATCAAGTAAAGCAGATCATCGAGATTATCGGTGACGCTCACGCTGCGAATAATTTCAAAGGTGACCTGCCGCTCCAATTCCGCGCGCTTCAGGTCGGTAATGTCCTCCATGGTTCCTTCGTAGGCAACCACCTTGCCCATTTGGTCGCGCACCACGCGAGCGTTCTCGGACACCCAAATCGGGGCGCCATTCTTGCGGCGCAGCTGATATTCGAACCGCTCGACGGCGCCGTCTGCCTCCATGCGGCGCATAAATTCCACCCGCGCCTGGGGGTCCGCATAGAAATCCGTACTGACATCGCGACCGCTGTCGATCATTTCCTGCGGCGAAGAATATCCGCACATGCGCGCCAGCGCGGGATTCACGCTCAGGAGTTGGCCCGCGACCGAAGCCTGGAAAATTCCCTCCACCGCATTTTCGAATAGCAGCCGCAGACGCTCTTCGGCTTCCCTCCGCGCGCACTCGGCCTGGCTGCGTTCGGTGATGTCTTCGTACATGGCGAAACTGCCAATGCATTTCCCGTTGACGACCAGGGGCACACAGACGATTTGAACGTCGACGGGTGTGCCGTCGCTGCGCCGGCGGCGGGAATTGGCGCGGAATGTTTCGCCCGAGGAGGCGCGCGAGCTGAGGGCGACTGCCTCGGATCGCAATTCATCGGGAGCAAGAAGGGCGTCGAGGTCCATGCCCAGAATTTCAGGCTGGCGATATTTGAACACCGTTTCAAAAGCGGGATTGCACATACGGATGCGACGCTCGAGATCGACGACCACGATGGCGATGGGATTATTCTCCATCATGGCGCGAAGTGAAGCGGTTTGCTCCGCAGCCTTCGCTTCGGCCGTGAGCCGCGCGGTTATGTCCACCGCGGACACCAGCACAGCGTGGCGGCCGGCATAACGGATTCCCTGCGAAGTAATCTCGGCGTCGAAGATCTCGCCGTTCTTGCGGCGATGCTTCCACGCGCCTTGCGTGGACAGCGTCTTGGGGCGATTGTGGACCGTTTCCATCAGGCGCCGCACGTCCTCGGCAGGCCGGATGTCCGATACTTTCATTCGCAGGAATTCTTCCCGCGAGTAGCCGTAATTCTGGATGGCCGCCTCGTTGACCTCAAGGTAATCCAGTGTTTTCTGATCGAACACGAACATCGGGTGCGGGTGCTTTGAAAAAAGGAGCTCGAAATTCAAGTAGGGATGGGAGTTGGCAGAGCCTCCGCCATCGCCCTCGAGTGCCGCGGTCGCAGGGGTTTCGCCGTCACGTAATGATGGTATGCGCAGCGAATCTTCACCTTCGGTCAGTAACGTGGCGGATTTTTTACGCATGGCCCAAGGTCCGGGATGGCGTCGCCCGGCGGATTTACCCCGCAGCTAGGTTAGGAGGCAGAGGACCGTGCGCCAATGGTACGTTCGTACCAAAGCCGCACATTTAGTGACACTTACGAACAGCGCAGATTTCTGTCCAGGGAACGTGGCGGGGGCTCTCGGCGGTTGGATTTGGGAGGAAAATCGCGGCCAAATCGAACTCGCCCAACTGCTTTGGGGGAACACCGCAACAACTCTCAGCCGGTAAAGACGCTATTTCTTGGGTCGCGATTCAGGCGGCACTAAGTTGTTGGCTCGGTAATAGGCGACGAGCAGGCCGTAGTGCTCGCCCATGTGCTCGGTATAGCCGATCCAATCGTCCAGATGCTTTAGAACTCCGGCGTCCCCTTCCTTTTGAATTTCAGCAGCGCCATCGTCCACGGACTTCTTGAGGAAGGCAATTACTTCGGCTTTGGTCTTGTACTCGGCGGCGGGAGGGTCGTTGCGTGCATCGCCCATTTTGGTGCCGGTGACCTGATTGAGCAGGCCGAAGTTTGAGCCGGCGATGTGCAATAGCACCGCGGAGAAGGTGCGCGTGGCGGGCGTCAGCTTGTATCCATGTTTGTCGGCCGGCCAGTCTTGCGCCATGGTCAGCAGGCGCGTGCCGACGTCGTTCCAGCTCTCGAGCACGGCTTGCGAGGGAGTCTTAGGTGCGGCGGCAGGTTGTTGAGCGAGTGCGGTTCCAGTGAAGACGCTCGCCAAGACCAGCGTCGCGAGTACGACCGTAGAGCGTGCAATTCGATGCATCGGAAAGTCCCCTTGGTACGGCCCTCGCTTGCGCCCCGCGGGCCGCGGCTAGCCTACTCAGCTTTCGTCGCCAAGTCCAGCAACCCGTTTCGACAAAACAGAAACCAATTTGCCGCCATTTGGCGTTGCATGGCCGGTTCGGTAAGATGAAAGTGGTATTTCGCTCCGTGGCGCGGTTAGCTATCGTCTAGGCTCATGGAAAAACAAGATCCCAAGTCTGAGTTCGCGGCGTCGACCCAAAAGCCCTTGTCCCGAGAACTCGAGCTTATCGTGACGGGCCAGCACTCCGATCCTTTCGCTGTGTTGGGACCTCATTGGATCAAGAATGATGGCTCGCGGATTTTGGCGATTCGATTCTTTCGCCCCGGTGCGGTCCAGGCCAGCGTGGCGTTGGATCAGGCGAAGGCGATTTATCCCGCGATCCTGATTCAGGCAGCGGGCGTCTTTGAGGTCATGCTTCCGGCCACCGCGATCAGTACCGCCGCGGGCCAGCCCGTCGACCCCAGCGCGTATCGCCTGCACTTCAGTTTCCCAGATGGCAATCGCTTTGAAACGATCGATGCGTACGCTTTTCCACCGGTCCTCACCGATTACGACCTCTATCTATTTGGCGAGGGCACCCATTACCTGAAGTATGAAAAGCTTGGCGCGCACGTCCGCGAGGTCGCCGGCGTGCGCGGCGTGCATTTCGCGGTCTGGGCGCCGAATGCGAAGCGCGTTAGCGTGGTGGGCAACTTCAATTTCTGGGATGGCCGCGTGCATGCCATGCGCGAACGCGGAACGAGCGGTATCTGGGAGATTTTCATCCCGGAACTGGGCGACGGCGAAGTCTATAAGTTCGAAATTCTTTCGCGCATCGGCAATTACATCGGCTTGAAATCAGACCCCTACGGCTTTTCAGGTGAAGTGCGGCCCAAGAATGCGTCCATCGTGCGAACGATTGACGGCTACGCCTGGAGTGACAAAGCGTGGATCGACGCACGAACAAAGCGCGACTGGCTCCATGCGCCACTGTCGATCTACGAACTCCACGCCGGATCGTGGCGGCGCAATTCGCAAGAAGGAAATCGCTGGCTGACTTACCGCGAATTGGCGAAGGAACTAATCCCTTACGTCAAGCAGATGGGTTACACGCACATCGAATTGCTGCCGATCATGGAACACCCCCTCGATCTATCCTGGGGATACCAAACCGTCGGCTACTTCGCGGTAACCAGCCGCTTCGGCTCGCCCGCGGACTTCATGTATTTCGTGGACCGCTGCCATCAGGAAGGCATTGGCGTGCTGCTCGATTGGACTCCCGCGCACTTCCCGCGCGATGCGCATGGGCTGGGATTCTTCGATGGGACGCACCTGTACGAGCACGCCGACCCCAAGCGTGGCGAGCAACCCGACTGGGGCACGTTTGTTTTCAATTACGGGCGCAACGAAGTGCAGAACTTCCTGATTTCGAACGCGCTGTTCTGGATCGACAAGTATCACTTGGACGGTCTGCGCGTGGACGCCGTCGCCTCGATGCTTTATCTCGATTATTCGCGGAAGCCGGGCGAGTGGATTCCCAATCAATATGGCGGCCGCGAGAATTTAGAGGCGATCGCCTTTTTGAAGCATTTGAACGAAGTTCTGCACACGCGGCATCCGGGCGCCTTGACGATCGCGGAAGAATCCACGTCGTGGCCCGCGGTTTCGCGCCCCACCTATGTTGGCGGCCTGGGTTTCGACCTGAAATGGAACATGGGCTGGATGAACGATACCCTGCGCTATTTTGCGTTCGATCCCCTGTACCGCCAGTATCACCACAATGAGCTCACGTTTTCGATGATTTACGCCTTCCACGAAAATTTCGTTCTGCCGCTCTCGCATGACGAGGTGGTCCACGGCAAGCGCACGCTGCTCGAAAAGATGCCCGGAGATAACTGGCAGAAATTCGCGAACTTGAGACTGCTCTTCGGGTACATGTACGCGCATCCGGGCAAGAAACTATTGTTCATGGGTAGCGAACTGGCCCAGCGCGACGAATTTTCGGAAGCGGGCAGCGTGGACTGGTCGCTGGAAAAATCTCCGCCGCATCGCGGGGTCCAGCGCCTGATCGACGACCTGAACCACTTGCACACCGGCGAACGGTCGCTTTTCGAGGTGGATTTCGAGTGGTCCGGCTTCGAATGGATCGACGCGAATGATGCCCTGGACAGCATCTTGAGCTTCATCCGTCGCGCCAAGAACCCCGAGGATTTCATCGTGGTGGTCTGCAATTTCACGCCCGTGGTGCGCGAGAATTATCGCATTGGCGTTCCCTCATCCGGCTATTACCGCGAAATCCTGAACAGCGACTCGGCCTACTATGAAGGCAGCGATGCCGGCAATTCTGGCGGGGTCCGCGCTGAACCCATTCCCTGGCATGGCCGCCCGTGGTCCATCAAGATCCGCGTCCCTCCCTTGGCCGCCGTGTACTTCAAACCCCAGCGCGACTGATATTCCCCTATCGGCCACGGAACATTTTTGCGGGGCTCTCCGTATCTATGGTCAGGAAGAGCGTCGGAGGCTTCCCAAAATGCGAAAAACAACTCAGCTCCTAGAGGCGATGTGTCTAGTGGTGGCGTCAATGACGGGAACGGCCGCGAGTGCGATGGCCGCGCCGGGAGAACGCTATTTGCATGTAAAGGTCGAAGACGCGAAAGAGGGCGAGAGCGTCAACGTGAATCTGCCGCTATCGATCGCGGAAAAACTGCTGCCTGCAGTGAATAAAGGGAAGTTGCACGACGGCCGGGTGACGATCGGAAGCACGGACATGAATGGAATTGACGTGAGGGCCTTGCTGGATGCGATCCGCACCGCATCGGACAACGAATTTGTAACCGTGAAGGAAAAAGACGAGGACGTGCGTGTCGCGAAGTCCAACGGAAACCTGGTGGTGCACGTGCGCTCGCACGACAAAGACAATGAAAACGTGGACGTGACCATTCCGCTCAAGGTGGTTGACGCGCTGTTCTCCACCGCAAAGGACAACGAACTGAACATCGTCGCGGCGCTCCATGAGCTCAGTGACGCCGGCGACGCCCTGCTCATCACCGTTCAGGATGCTTCGCAACATGTGCGCGTTTGGGTCGATTCACACAGCTCTGCGGACTAACTCACGATAAAGGAGAGATCCGATGATACTGCTGGGTAAAATCGCGCTGGGCCTTACCGGAACGATGCTGGCCGGGGTCGGCCTGATCTGCAGCGAAGGCATGATCGAGGTCAACGTGGTGGAGAAGCAGCCGGAGGCGCACCACGTTTACGTCCTGGCCCCGGCGATGATCGTGCCCATCGCAGCGCATTTTATTCCAAGGGAAAAGCGGGGCGAGGCTTCGCAACACCTTGGGCCCTACATGCCGGAGATTCGCGCCGCGCTCGGTCAGTTACGGCAGTGCGACGATTTCGTGCTGGTGGACGTGCAGGACCGCGACGAGCATGTGGAAGTACGGAAGCTGGGCGGTTCGGTGGTCGTGGACGTGAAGGACCAGGATGACACGGTTCATGTGTCCGCGCCAATTCGATCCATCGCGAGCACGCTGGAAGAAATCGCCGCGTCTGACTCGGAACCGAGGAACTAGTCCGCGGCGATTCTCCTGCCTGGCGAGCGTCACGACGACGCGGACGAGGCTCGCGAGAATGGCGACGGAAGGGTCAGGCCGCGGAATCTTTCGAGGGTATCCAGTAAACTTCCTGACGCAGGGATTGTTTGTCGAAGCCGCGGCGCGTCAGAATCCCGTTGCCCAATTCGATCATCTGGGGATGACCGCAAAGGTAACCGGTGGTATCGGCGATTACCAAATCCCACTTGTCAACATATTTTCGAATCACGTCCTCGACGCGCCCGGTTTCGCCGGCCCAATCCGCATCTTCCCATGGCCGGCTCACCGTGGGAATATAAGTAAGCCAGGGAACCTCGGCGGCCACGCGTTCGAGCTCTTCGCGATACCCAAACTCCCAGGAGCGGCTCGCGCCCTGGATCACATACAGGTGCAGATCTGCGGGGAACTTGTTTTCCTTCCAGTCCGTGTAGAGAGTGCGAACGTAGGAAACGTAAGGCGCGACGCCCGTGACGGTGGATAGCAGCAAATGGTTCCGGTGCCCGCTTTTCAAATCCAGCGTGAATCGCCCCTTGGCAATTCTGCGCATCGACACTTCCATCCCTGCTTCAATAGGGAACAATAGCGGCGTCAATTCACCTTGCTCGACAAGTTCGAAAAAAAACTCCAGCTCTTTTTCGTAGGGAGACGAGACCAGGGAGTACGCTCGCTCGATTCTTTTCCCGTCCTTTTCGACGCCGAGCGTCGCATATTGGCCGGCTACGTACTGAAAACCGTCTCCGGGATCGATCCGGAAACGCCATAGATCCTGTGAAAACTTCTCGCGCATCGTTACGCGGCCGCGAGTGAATTTATCTTCGGCAGTTCGCATCGTTGGTCTTAGCCTTTAGGTCTTCAGCGCGAGTATAGTCGAGCACGGTCGCTGGACGCTAAAAAAATCAAACGTTCCCGTGCGGCGTGATTCCCGGAGCGCTAGCGTTGCTGTTGTCCCGCCATCGCCATCGGGTTGAAGGGCTGTGGCGTACCGGTGATTTTGTCCTTCGCATCGGTAATGACTTTCGTCAATACCATGCTGCTATCTTTCCCTTGGTACTTGACCATGCCATAAGGACCCACTTTATCAGCCACCCAGACGTCACCCGAACCATCCTTCATCCGGTAATGCGTGGTATTGAAGGTACCCGCGGGAGTGGTGACGGATTCCGCGCCGACCTCGTCGGCCAGTTGGCGGACGTCGGCGGGCTGCTTTTCCGCGTGCGCCTTTATCATCTGCGCGGGCATTTCCATCGGAGGGCGGTTCGCCATCTGCATGATCATCCGCGAGGTGACCATGCTCTGGTCGTCTCTGACGCTCAAGGACTTCATCACCATGGTACCCATCGGCGAATCCGAAACCGTTATTTCGAACCAGTAGCCCTCTTTTCCGTCCACCGAATCCTTGCCGACGATCGCCATCTCCATCTCCGTCTTGGTTCCGTCCTTCTTGGTCAGCTCGTAGGCCGCACCCGATCCGACGACAGGGTTCCACACGCCGCGCAGCGTAGGGCTGGCCGACCTCCCAAATTGCGCAGCCGCAGCGGCCGGGAGCAGCATGCAAAAGATGGCCACGATTCCCAATCGAACGCCTCGCTTCATACGAGCTCCTCGAGAAAGTTTTGGGTGCTGGCGGATCGCAAGCCGACGCGAATTCGCACGCGGCCCAGACTTCAAATCTGGAATCAGGTTTCCGCTTCCTTTAGAGATCCTGCCCCTGCATGTCGGCCATTTGTTTGAGATCGAATGCGATCCGAAGCGAACCATCACCGACGCGCAGATTGAAATCAACTTCCTTTTCGCCGGCGGGGATCAATGCCGCGCCACTGGCATCGGTCTTCGGAAACTCAAAGATTACGCCGACGACCTTACCAGAAGTTCTCTGAAAGACAACGCTCGCCGGACTGATTTTTTTCTTTTCCTTTTTCAGCTCGATGAAAGCCGCATTCTTGAATGCATCCTCTCCGCGTTTCTCGAAAATGGACATGTCCGGCGAATTGATCAGGATCTGGTACGAATCTGGCTCGGCGGCGGCCAGCTTAGCCGCCGCTTGCGGCGTGGCTAAGCCCTTCAGAACCGCGCGCCGGGCGGACGCTTCGCGAATCGTCCGCGATGACGCCCAAAATACGCTATACCTTTGAGAGGGTGTGGCCGGCCCTTGCGGCGCGCCGCCTGCGAGCTGAGGCGGAGCCGACGCCGAAGCAGGATTCACATGAGTCGAGGACAATCCACTCGCCCCGAGAGATGGGTCTTGGTCAACCCCGGTCGTAACCGGCGCAATTGGATTTAATGTGCCGGTGAGTGGCACATTTGCCTTGGCCCAGGGAGACGCTTCGAGAACCGCCATCACATCTTTTTCGTCCCATTGCGTGTATGGCTTCGATTTCCAGGGCTCGGCGCCCGCAGACACGGCTGCGGCAATCAAAACTACGAGAATTCCCGCGTACACTGCCTTTGGCATCAAATCTTCGCCTCGAGATCCAAAAATATGCGCGGCAAATCTAATCACCCGTCGGACTTGACGCGACTTTCGTTGAATCCACATTTCCTGGCGATCCAGCCGCTCGGAAGTCACTTTGCATCAACTCGATTCGATACAGTGGATTCTCGCGCGATTCGAAGTGGGTGCGCATGAGGAGTTCACCCACGAGCCCCACAGCCAGGATTTGCACCCCAAACAGACACAGCATCATGCCCAGAACCAGCAGCGGGCCGTGTGTCACGAAGATCGATTCTTGCCAAAAGACTTTTCTGGCCAACAGCGCGAGCATGATCACGCTGCCGGAGAATACACCCAAAATCCCGGGAGGACCGAAGAAGTGGAGCGGGCGGGTCATGTAGCGCATCAAGAAGCGAATTGTAATAATGTCGAAGAAAACGCGCACGGTCCGCGAAATCCCGTAGTGCGACTTCCCCTCGGGCCGCACAATATTCCGGATGGGAACCTCGACGATTTTTGCTCCGTTCCAGGCAGCCAGGGCCGGAATAAACCGGTGCATTTCGCCGTACAGTGGAACATCCTGAATTGTTTCGCGGCGGTACACCTTGAAGGTCGTGCCAAAATCGTGGATGTCCACACCGGATAGCTTCGCCATCATCCAATTCGCCACACGCGATGGCAGCCGGCGCATGACGTAATTGTCGACCCGCTTTTGCCGCCAACCGCTAACGACATCCGCGCCTGTTTTCTCGAGCGCTTCGAGCATCATGGGAATTTCGGTGGGATCGTGTTGCAGATCTCCGTCCATGGAGATGACGATGTCGCCGGTGGCGAAGTCGAATCCAGCAGCGAGCGCAGTGGTCTGGCCGTAGTTGCGCTTCAGCCGCAGAATCGCGACGCGCGCGTCTTCCTGCGCGATCTTTGCCAGCAGTTGGGGAGTCGCGTCCGAGCTTTGATCGTCCACGTAGACGAATTCGACGGGCTCATACTTGCCGGTCATCACCTCGCTGAGTTGCCGGTGCAACTCGACCACGCTCTCCTGCTCGTTGTGGAAAGGCACGACGACCGAATAGCGCGGCGTCGCGGCCGCTTGGGTACGCATTCCGCTAGTTTAACTCCCGATAGCTAATGAAGTGAATCCCTCGTTGCAAGAATGCATCCCGTACGCCGCCGTCCAGTAGTCCATCCAGTTCAGTTTGCCGCTGCTGCTGGAGGCGCGACCGGGAAGCCCGCAGGTTGGCGTCGCAAATGCCCGGGTGCAACATGATTTCCGTGCTGCCTTCTTTGACGGATTCCGCCATCCGGCGCAAACCTGTGGGGCCAAGCTCTCCCGTCATGGCTAATCCTAAAAAATGGTCGGGACACGTAAGTTTATATTTTTCAGCGATCGCCTCGAAGCCGGACGCCACGACCCACACCGCGCCCGCCGCAACCATTTGCTTCGACAGGCCTCGGCCTTCGCCGCGGGTTGTTTCCCAGGAATCGCGAAGGTTTTCTACGGGCCGCCGGATTTTAGTGATTCCGAATCGCTGCGCGACCCCGCCCAGCACTTCCATCACCCGGGGATGCGCATGCGTATGTTTGTGCGTGTCCACATGACTGGGAATAATCCCGGCGGCTCGAATTTTCTGAATTTGCGCTTTTAGCTCGCATCCGACCTCGTCCATTTTGATCATCCCCGTGCTTAGCCGCGCCATGAATGACGCCAGCGAGTCCGGCAAATTCCCCTGGGCATCGATGAGGGACGGCACGTTCGCTAGGGGCGCAACTGGTTTCCCTCCTACCAGAACCAAATGGCAACCAATTCCTAATTTTGGATTTTCAAAAGCTTTTCGGGCGGCGTCCTCGAAGGCCAAACCATTCGCCATCAATGTCGCGCTCGTCAGTATTCCCTCGCGATGCGCGCGAATGATTCCCTCGTTCACGCCACGAGTCATCCCAAAATCATCCGCATTGAAGATTAATTGTTTCATTTGAATCGAGTTATGGAACTGCAGAGACGAATCATAGCACGCTGGAAACAAATGTCATGGCGCGTGGGCGCGACGCGGGAATAAATTTAGAGAAGTAAAATGAAATCCGGCGCCAGCACGCAAAAAAAGTACCGGCCGCAGGGCAATTTCCAAACCAATTCGCAAGAAAAAAAGAATTTAAATGTGAACGGAGTGTAAAAGTTTTCAACAGTTCTGTTGAAAAGCGTGTGGAAAAGCGCGCGGCGGAAATGAAATCGCTCATCCAGCGTGCAGCTTGCGCAGATTGCACAATTCTTGTGCAACTTCACCTCGAAAATTCCCCGGCGAGTCGCTCGCCGCGCTTCCGCGGCAAGATCAGATCGTTTTGCAGACCCAAGGAAAGAATTTCAATACCAATGCGGGGGAGGTTCCAGTTTGATGGTGATCGTGTCGGGGTTCTGGCCGATGTCGTACCACTTTCCGTACGTATGTAGGCCTTTTGCTACGACCTGAATCAGAACTTTGCCCAGCGGAACATTGGGCACCTTCACGGTTCCGTCGTCATTCGTCTTAAAAGCCATTTCCGCCAGTTTGTCCTTGTGAAGAAAGCCTCCCGGCTCGTTGAAACGGACATAAACGCTGGCATTGGCAACCGGCTTATCGTCGCTATTTCGGACCATAATTTTTAGGCGTGTAGTAGTTGGGTCGGCAGGCTTGGCATCTTGCGCGCTCGCCGGATCTGCTGCCGAATTACTTGAAGTTCCGGACTGGGCCGAACAGATTGCGGCGCAAAGCAATCCAGGCACCAAAATGCCGGCTACAAAGTGCTTCAAAACGGACCGCCAACGCGAGCGGGATAGGTTCGTCACGCTCTCTGTTGTACTCCATCGCCGATTCGGTCTCAAGCTCCTCCGCAACGCGTCGAACGCTCCGCGATCGAGACTGCATCGAGGCTGTTTATGAATAATGAGACTTACGCTCTCCCATTGTGCCGGAATCTCCACGCTGACGTATGATGTTGAATCGAAGCAACGCCATTTGTATTCGCCGGTATCCGTTCGCGGGGATATCAAATTTCCGGAGGCAAGCTGATGGGGTTTTCGACAGATGCGATTCACGTCGGTCAGGAGCCAGATCCTCTCACCGGCTCGATCGTGGCGCCAATCTACCAGACCTCGACCTACGTGATCGAGCAGATGGGCAAAAGTTCGGGCTACGACTACGCGCGCACGAACCATCCGAATCGAAAAGCTCTCGAACGGACTGTGGCGAAACTGGAACGCGGACACGCCGCTTACGTGTTCTCTTCTGGAATGGCCGCGATCGATTCCGTCTTCCGGCTCCTGCGTCCCGGCGACCACGTCGTCCTCTCGCAAGCGGTTTACGGCGGTGTGTACCGCCTGTCGACCCAACTTCTCGTGCAGTTCGGCCTCGAATTCAGTTACGTGGACACCAGTAGCCTCGACGAACTGAAATCGGCGGTCAAGCCGAACACCAAAATGATTTACCTCGAGACTCCCACGAATCCGACGATGTTCGTCACCGATATCGCCGCCGTGTCCAAGTTCGCGCACGAGAAAAAACTCACCGTCGTCGTCGACAACACCTTCCTAAGCCCTTACTTGCAGCAGCCTTTGGCCTTGGGTGCCGACATCGTGGTTCATTCCATGACCAAGTATCTGAATGGCCACAGCGATTGCACCGGCGGCGCCGTGATCGTCAGCACTCAAGCGCAGGCCGACGCGATTTATTTCCTGCAGCGCTCGGTGGGCGCGGGCCTTGCTCCCATGGATTGCTTTCTGGTCTCGCGTGGGATCAAGACCTTGGCGGTGCGTATGGAGCGGCACGACTCCAACGGAATGGCCGTCGCAAAATATTTGGAGGGCCAAGCGAAGGTAAAGCGCGTGATTTATCCGGGCCTAGCTTCGCACCCTCAGCATGAACTCGCGAAGCGCCAACAGCGCGGCTTCGGCGGCATGATTTCCTTTGATCTCGGGTCTGTGGAAGCCGCCACGGCTCTTCTCAATCATGTGAAGCTTTGCTCACTCGCGGAAAGCCTCGGCGGCGTGGAGACGCTCATTTCACATCCTCCTTCGATGACGCACGCCTCGGTCCCGGCGGATGTTCGCGCGCGCATCGGCATCACCCCGGGCCTTGTGCGTCTTTCGGTCGGTATCGAAGATGTCGAAGACTTGATCGCGGATCTCGATCAGGCTTTGGCCAAGGTCTAGCCACGCCCCGCAGCTTGGATTAACATCCCGGCTGACATGCGAACCGGGCGCGATTCTATTGTTCGCGACGCGGAGGTTTTTTGATGTGGGACTTGGCAGGCGGCGTCGCCGTTGTAACCGGCGCAGGCTCGGGGATCGGCCGCGAACTCGCGAAGCGGCTGGCGCGCGAAAATATGTCGCTGGCGTTAGCCGACGTCAACGAAACCACGTTACAAAAAACGGTAAGCCAAATCGGAACGGCGGGCGCGCCCGTTTCGACTCACGTCGTCAACGTCGCCGACCCCAAACAGGTCGAGAAATTCGCAACCGACGTGGTCGCGCGGCACAAACGAGTGACCCTGCTCATCAACAATGCCGGCGTGGCGCTACACGGCACATTCGAGGAAATCTCCAACGCCGACCTCGAATGGCTGATGGGCATCAATTTCTGGGGCATGGTTTACGGGGTCCGGAACTTTTTGCCGGTGCTTAAGCAGCAGTCCCGCAGCCACATCGTAAATCTCTCGAGTATCTTTGGAATTATTTCTCCCGCTGGGCAGACCGCGTACTGCGCGAGCAAGTTCGCGGTGCGAGGTTTTACTGAAGCGCTGATGCACGAGTTAGAAGGCACGACCGTCGGCGTCTCGTGCGTCCATCCGGGCGGCATCAAGACCGCCATTTCGCGCAACGCCCGCCTCGGTGCCTCGGCCGACGCCACATTTCATGCCGCAGGCGTCACCCTTTTCGAGAAGCGCCTTGCGCGCACCACGCCCGAAACGGCGGCAGCGCGTATCGTGGACGGCATAAAACGCGGCGAGCCCCGCATTCTGATCGGCAAAGACGCGATTCAACTCGAACGCATGCAGCGCTTATTTCCGGTTCGCTACTGGAAAATCATGATGAAGGGCCTAAAAAAAGCCGCGGCACACGGCGCATTCCAACCAGCCAAGTGAAATCAGGATCGCTTCGAAGGTTTCGAATCAGCTACTGAGTTCGTAATCCAGGCCAGGTAATCACGCGAAGCTTCCACCACACCAAGCGCGACGATTTCCGGCACCTCATAGCTATGCAGCTTCCGGACCGCATTGCGCACCGCTGAAAATCGCTTTCGCGTCGTCTTGATGAGCAGCAAACATTCATTCGCCGATTCGATCTTCTCTCTCCAGCGATACGTCGAACGGATCGAACCGCCAACTTCTTGAACGCACGCAGCAAGGCGCTGTGCGACCAGCGCCTTCGCGATGCGACGTGCTTCCTCTTTTGTTCCGCAGGTCACCAAGACTACGATTTTGTCGGTCATGTTCGCTCTTTACTCTTGCGACTCGTTTCGTTCTTGGGTGATTCCAAGCCGTAGGCCACGATACAATGACAGGCGGTGACCGAACAAACGATCCATTTCGGAACTTCGGGTTGGCGCGGCGTAATTGCCGACGATTTCACTTTTCCGGGCGTGCGTCGCGCGTCCGCCGCCATCGCCGGCCACCTTAGCGCCCAGAAGAAAAACCCCACGGTCATCGTCGGCCACGACACGCGATTCTTCTCGCCTGAATTCGCCAAAACTTCAGCTGGCGTAATGCGCGACCATGGCTGCCGGATTGTTTTTTGCCCTGATCCCACGCCCACCCCCGTGCTGGCTCACGCAATTATTTTCAACAAGCTCGAGGGTGGCGTGAACATCACCGCCAGCCACAACCCGGCCGCGTACAACGGCTTGAAGTTCTCCGGTCCCGACGGCGGCCCAGCTTTGCCGGAAATTACCAAGGACATTGAGATTCGCGCGGCGGCCCTCGCCGACGATGGAGTTCCCTACCGCGAGATTAAAGATGACTTTGAGCGGCTCGATCCGCGCCAGCCCTATTTCGAACAACTAAAAAAAATGATCCGCTTCGATGTACTGGCGAAAGCAAAAGGAAATTTCGCCTACGATGCCTTGCACGGATGCGGCGCAGGTTGGCTCGACAGGATTCTCGCGGACCACGGCATGACCGTCGAAGCCATCCGCACCAAGCGCGATGTGCTGTTTGACGGCACCGGTCCCGATCCTTCCGAAGAAAATCTGGACCCGCTGAAGAAATTGGTCAGCGAAAAGAAATCCCTCGCCGGCGTGGCCACTGACGGCGATGCCGACCGCTTCGGCATTCTGGATCGCGATGGCACGTTTATTTCGCCAAACCACATTCTGGGGCTGGTATTCGATTACCTTCTCGAAACGCGCGGATTGAAACTCGGCGCGTCGCGCAGCGTCGCCACCACACACTTGATGGATGCGGTCGGCCGCCTGCATGACGTGAAGGTCTACGAAACGCCGGTGGGTTTTAAATACATCGGCCCGTTGCTGCGCGCCGGCAAGATCATTATCGGCGGGGAAGAAAGCGCCGGCATGACCATCCACGGGCACTTGCCCGAAAAGGACGGGATCCTCGCCTGCCTGCTCGTCGCGGAAATGATCGCCGCAAGAAACAAATCGCTGATGGACCAGCTCCACGATCTGTTCCGTCGCGTAGGCAGCGAATTCTGGCCGATTCGTCGGAATTTGCACCTGCCCGATGAAACGCAAAAGAAACTTCCCGGCCGCCTGCGCGAGAATTTCAACGACTTCGCGGGGCACAAGGTCGCCAAGACCGACCGCACCGACGGTTTGAAAATGATTTTCGACGATGGCTCATGGATTCTGATGCGGCCGTCAGGCACCGAGCCGGTCGCGCGGATCTACACCGAAGCGTCGAAGCTGGCGGCCGCCGAAAAACTTGCAGAGGACGCGCAGGCGTGGATCACTCAGTAAAAAATCCGGCGCACGGCGGCTCTTCGTCCGAGACTCCACGTGAGTCTTTCGGCGAACAGCTCGGCGTATTTTTTCGCCGCAATGCCCTGTGGTTCATGATCATCGCGCTGGCTTGGCTGCTGGTCCAGGATGTCTTCGGCACGCACGGCGTGCTGGCCATGCGTCGCTCGCAGGTTGAACTTAAGAAAATTCAGGGCGAAATCAATCAGTTGGATGAAGATAACAAGGGGTTGCAAGGTGACGTAAGAGATTTGAAATCTGATCCCGCCACGATCGAAGGGATCGCGCGAAGAGAATTGGGCCTCGCGCGCCGCGGCGACTCGGTTTTCAAAACCGAGCAGAAACCGGCCGGCCCGGAGCCAGACCCTGCGAAGAAACAGCCCTGATCAGGTTTCCCCTCGAAACCGCGCCGCGGATCGCACTTTTTCCAGAATTTCCTTGCCGTGTCCCTTCCACCGCAGCCTCGCCATCGCCAGCAGAACCATCGCCACGGCGACGGCGATAATTCCCGCGGTCGCGCCGGGAATGGTCTGCTCGTGCTTGCGCATGATCGACAAGTGTCCGTACACAAAAACAATGTGCACCCAATAAACGAGTAGCGAGGTCTGCCCTAGCCACACCACGGGCCGGACTTTGGCCGCTCCCAACCCCCACCGGCACCACGCATAACTCACCGGAAAGAAAATCAGCAGCACGCCAACCCGCGCGAGGAAAAAATTGGGACTCGTATGCCAGTAGTCATATACCGCATAGAAATGTACCGGGAGGTTATCGAGCGCAGTTGAAATGAAGAGCAGCGCCACGCCTAGCGCGCCTAGAATTACGATCGTTTTCGCGATGTGCTTGGTGGCCCAGCTGTCGAACAGAAAACATCCCAGGGCCACGCCCGCAAAGGCAAAACCAGTCCAAGGAAAAATCGGAAACAGCCAAAACTGCGGTACGCCGTAGGTGTGCACGCCGTTGATGTAACTCTCGAGATACCATGGGAGCCAGGTGGGCCGCAGCGTCGTCCACAGCGCGGGCGTGGCCAGCACGATCCCCGCGCTGATCGCGAGCGAAACAGTCGCCGTCGTCCTGCGGTTCCGACACAGCCGCCACACCAGCGCCATCAGCACCAAGGAAATGCCGATCGTGTTCAGAATGTCCACGCGCAGCAGGTCCGTCCACGGCGACTTGGGCAAGCCCATCAGATATTCCTGTAGCCGCAACAAATATCCGAGCCCGACGATTTCAAAGCCACGCCACACCATGCGCCGTTCCACCTGATTCGGCGTCGCGCCTTTTTGCCGCATCCGGTCGCTCACCAGGGCCAGCGAAGCGCCCGCCAGAAAAAGAAAAATCGGCGCCGCAATCGTCCCGCTGAATTGCGACCACCTGTAAAACTGGCTCTGGCGCAGCGAGTCCGTCAGCCACGAATCGTACCCGTGCACCTCGAACATCAGCAGGCACGCAAATCCGCGCATCCAGTCGATGTACGCGAAGCGTTCCGGTTTTGCGGGGTCAGGCATGTTTGAGCGGCACAAGAATCGCCGAGCCGCAAACCCAATGCAAGTTTTTCCCGGCGCCAAAGTGCTCTCCGGTAGAATTTCTAATCGTGGTGACCAACCAGAAATCGTGGCGCATGAATGTGGGTGGTGCCGCCGTTGTGTGGGCCGTCGTCGTGCTTTTCGTCACTTTCTACGGGATGCGCCTGGGATTCGGCGGCCCACGTTTCGCGCTCGCTCTGGGCGTCGCCTCCCTGCTCTTTGCGTTTGAACTTTTCCTTGCTGCTCCGCCGGTGATGGAGGCGTGCCGGCGAATGCTCGGTCGACGTGGCGCGGTTCTCGCTCCGCTCGTTCCGCTGTTCGCCATGTTGGTTTATGCCACCGCTGTCTCCGGAAGCTGGAAGGGCGCGCTGATTGGCGCGGCTTACGTAATCGTGCCGGCGTTGCTCGTCGCGAGTAGTACGGGGAAACCTCCCGGCACGTTCGGCGATTATGCGGCCGCGGCCATTATTTGGCTGCCGGTGGAATTTCGCGGGATGTACCGGTTGTTTCCGTTTCCCTCGCCACTGACCCACACGCTTACGATCCTTCTCGCGCTCAGCACGGGAATCGCGGCGTTCATTTTGCTTCGTCGCATGGATGGCATCGGCTACGCCGTCACGCTGAGCAAGGCCGACCTTTGGGTTGTGCTCACCCATTTCGCGATCTTCGCCGTCATCGCTGTCGCGGTCGGGATGAAAATCGGATTCCTGACCTTCGAGCCGTTGCGGGCGCGGCTACATCCGATTCCTCTCGCGCTTTCCGTCGTGGGAATTTTGCTGTTCACAGCTTGGCCGGAAGAATTCCTGTTTCGGGGCATCCTGCAGAATCTTTTTTCGCGGACTTTCAAAAATCAGTGGATAGGACTGGCATTAGCCTCCGCGGTTTTCGGGCTGTCGCACATCTTCCACGCGCCGTTTCCGAATTGGAAGTACGTGTTTCTGGCCACAATCGCGGGGCTATTCTACGGACGCACCTGGATGAA
>Ga0302325_10005146_pt1 | contig 29908 bp, 34 predicted proteins | sample Palsa_T0_2_FD_201948 | JGI IMG/M metagenome (GOLD analysis project Ga0302325, IMG submission 201948) | Peat permafrost microbial communities from Stordalen Mire near Abisko, Sweden - Palsa_T0_2 | ecosystem: Environmental > Terrestrial > Soil > Palsa > Peat permafrost | place: Sweden: Abisko...
CGAATTCGATCATTCCCCCTACGACGCAAACGAGATCCTCAACCCCGGCCAAAAGAAATGGAAATTGAGAGAATTCGATGATTACGCAAAGGAAGTCAAGGGCCGTCCATGGGTCGGGAAACAGCCTTTTGACTTGCCGAGCACAGATTAGATTATACAGTAATTATCTGCTATAATAGACACTCCGGATCGAAGCGCGGATTAGTATTTATCTAATTCTAAAAGCCCACTCCCTCCCAATTCCCAGGGTTCGGCAAATGGCGTCAAATTATTGCGTGCGCGTGAAATTAAGAATCCTACTATGAGTACCTTTCATGTGGCTCCCACTACCCGCTGAAAGGGCTCACGCCTTTGCTGATGTAGATAGGGATTGAAAAGGACATTCCGAGTCTGAGCAAGAATAGATGCATTTTCTTGCCTGCAATACTTGAGTCCTATCGATCTGAGCTCGGATGCTTACTGCCTTCCGCCATAGTACTACTAGTCCCGACGGCGACGCGAACGTGGGCGAGTTTTTGGAATCTCAGGCGGGATTCCGGACCTTCTATAGGCAATTTAAGGTGTGGAGGAATGGGAAGGTATTTTTGGGCAGAGCAGCTTCCTGGTTCTTCCTCAACGTCGCCTTTGTATCTTTATAAGCAACGGGCACACCAGTCGTACGGAATTGGATTGAATACCCCACTTAGTCTTCAAGCCGATTTACACATCCCTAATAGTTCACATCCCTCTACCTGATTAAATTAGCTCTGTAAGTCGGGAATGGACTATCTCTCTCGTTATCCGGCGCTATTGTCGCTTTTCACCCGACCACCTGCAAAACCCTGTAGGGATAACCAATAATCATACTCCGCCTGGTGATTAACACGTGCGAGAACGGAATGAGATCATTACCCCATTCGGCCAGGTAGAATGGTTCCCCCACGTTTTCGGGAGAAGCCTTGATAGGAACACAGATAAGAACATGACCATCCTCCGGTTGTTCGCACCCTCCGCCGTTCACTACTAAATCGGAAAATCATGGAAATTGGTAAGAAGAAAAACATGACCGCTAGCCTTGCCAGTCAGAAATCTGACCTGTCCACGGACTTCCCGATCCCGAATGTCAGTGAAACTACCCTGCACGTACTAACAACCATTTCCGGCTGCGGTGCTAATCAAAGGCTCACCACCATCTCCTTTGCCGGTTCTACGACTTGTACGCGGCGGTCGAAAAGGACGTCGAAGAGTCTGAGCAAGGAAGAGTTGATGCATTTCTTGCCTTCGCGGAAGTCCGCTATGCGCAATACTTGAGCCTTCTCGACAAGTTCCTTCATTCGATGAGCGAAGGAGACATGCTCACTGAAAATATACCTCTTCCACCTTGGTAAGTTCCCTATCAGTTCGCTATCGGAGAGGTGAGATTGATGTGTAGGGACGTTGCAATTTGTTTCCACGTTCATTGTCTCTCGCCTTTCCGCTTTATGAACGACTTGAGAAAGGACCACCCTGGACTATGGAACTCAAGTCTCTCTTTCCCTCTGGAACGCCTCCACCGTCAGATTGAACAAGGCCTTTGGAGCGATCATGCCAGCGAAGCCGCCTGGACCGTTCAATACCCCCAATCGCCGTACCAACTCTGGAAAACCGACCCCACGATGACCGACGAACAACTCACCCTGCAGGACTTCAATCTTCACAAGCCCAATTTCTCTCTCGACTTAGTCGCAGCCAGTCTTCGCCAACGCGAATTCGCAACCCGCATCATCCACGAATGTCACAGGATGGACTCGTCCGAATCGCTCCACAAGGCCATCTCACGCTACCACAAGTTCCTCCGCCTAATGCGTCGGAAGAACAAAATCACCGGGAAACACGTTCCCCTTGTCCCAACCTTAGATGTTGACCTGGCATGGCACACACACCAACTCTTCCCGCATGAATATCGCGCGTATTGTCTTGAACATGTGGGCCGACCTATCAATCATGACGATACATTTGAGAAGGAAGTCATTAGGGATGGGTTGAGGAGGACTAGTTTGGCGTGGTTAAAGGAGTATGATGAGCCGTATACGACCAAGGATTTGAGGATGGAGTATTTTACGATGAAGAGGAAGGTTGTAGGGTTCGTGTTTCCGTTGTATGGGCTTGTGATGCTGAGGACGGGGAAGAAATTGATGAGGGCGAGGATGGGTATTTCTCTGCCCTGTGAGAGGACATAAAAGTTGATGGGTAGTTGTTGCACCTACGGGTCGGATGAGAGGGAATGATTGTAGTAACGGCTGCGGCAGTAGTTGTCGCAGTGATTGCAGTAGTTGTGGTGGCAGTGGTGGCGGGTAAGACGCCGACGACAGACTTCCGGTCTTTAGGCAAGGACGCTGCAGTGTCCAATGATGTATCTGGGAGTTCTCGTGAACAGTTTCCTTAGTCACTCATACGGCAACTCTTATCTGATTATGTATGGCCAGTTTTCTGTGTAGTCTTGTCCAATGCATATGACTCTTTGATCAAAGCTCATGGCGAAACGTGCCTCCGCTCAATCCTCCGATCTTTACTTATTTAGGCTAGTACTGTCGACGCTAAAGATGCAGTGCAACGCCCGACCGTAATAAATTACAGATAATTTAATTTCCCTACTTTCAAGAACTAGTAGTATATATATACGGAAACCGCCACAGCGAAGGCCAATAAGCCCTCGCCTTGAAATAAACATACATAACTTAATGGCTGCGCACAACGGACAATTCCTGGAATGATCATGGATCTCATAGGCCGTCAACGCAAAATGCAGCAATGTGTGGGCGGGGAATAGGGTATTGACTGCCTTTCGCTCATACATATATATGTATGTACGTAGTACTCCTAGGATCCTGCCAGGAACAGATATAGAAGAACTAGTCAGCGCTTTCTGCCCCGTGGGAAGTTGCTCCGTCAAACTGCGAGTTTCAACTGTAGTGGCAAAATAAAGTTGGCATAAATGGCTCCTTCCCAAATTAACCACGAATCGCCAGCAGAGGCTTGCGCCTGAGAATGGCACAGACACCCCGTTGTCTACGACATAGACCTCCCAGCCCTCCCATTCTCTCGGAGTGATCAACGGACGAACGCCTCTGCATGAACAATTACTCGTTCTCACCGCTTAGTGACGACTCGAGATTGCTGAACCTCGTTCGACAATCACCCGCGCGTCGCCCTGTGCCTGCCAAAGGCACCGTCACAGTGGAAGCACCTGAGAGTTCCAAGGAGCAATATACGTATGACGCGTCTGACGGCGGTGGAATAGGAACTACGGGACCCGGGATCCGTCTTCAGCCCAAGGCAAGGCAGTACAGTTCCGACATTTTACTTCTAGTTCTGACAGCATTCTGTGTCCTCGCCACCGTTACATGCGCATTTCTCTGCTCCTCGTCACAGCCACCGTCCTGGCTCTTAAATCCCACAACGACGGTGCTCCTTATTACCATCGGTTCAGGAGTCTCTGCTTTCCTTCTCGGGCAGCTCTCAGCTGCGAGCCTGAACCGTCTACGTTGGGCCCTGGCCTCGTCTCCTGCCGGAATAGAGTTTGCTACCTTCCTCGGACTAAGTAAAGCGACCGAATTCTTAGGACTGGCAATGCTCACCTATGCTCATCGATCTGTCGCCCATCGGTTGTGGTGTTCGCAGCGGTACTATCCCTGTCATTAAATACAGTAATGGTAATTGTAGAGTCCTATCTATTTTCCTTCGTCTTCTAGTTGGCGTGCTTCTCTTGTCAAGTATTCGAATCGAGCCCCTTTACTTGCAACTTGGCGAGCCAGAGCCTGTTATTGCGGGTCTGGACCAGTTCAACGCATCTCTGGCATCCACTTCCCTCAAAGACTCGGGCTTTTTGCCTTTATGGTTTACAATGCGAATCTCAAGCCTTCTCTCAGACCCCGGTAATGCCATCATGCTTCCAACGACAGCCACACAAGACACACACTGGTGCTCATCGGGGCGTTGCGATTGCGCCGCCTATATACTTCCCGGAGAGTTAGATAGCATTCCCCTCGAGAGACCATCACAGTCGGACATTAGATGGGACGCAACATCTTTTGAAGTGGAAATGGCTCCGGCTTATCAATTGGAGTTTAAGTCTGTTTCGATGTTTTCCTTTGACGACACTGACTGTCAACTATACGGAGTTCAGAAATCCTTCAGTAACAGTCGTCCACTGCTGTTAAACCTAACCACCATAAGCAAGGCGTTCAAATTATGTCTGAAGAATACTATCGATGGTGACCTCTTTGCAGGTGAGTTCCTAAAAGTATCGACCGTAGTTGATAAAAAGGGTGGGCGTCGTGTCCGAATGCATCAATGGTTGCCGGCACTTGTTTAACAGATGCACATGTATGGGGAAAGAAATTGACTTACGCCACGCAACTCCATATCAATTCGATGCTCGGAAGCACGCTATACAGCTTAACAAATTCGTCCATTCAATCCTTCTCAGTTGCCAACTCTTCTTCAGTATTACCAGTCGACTACCGCGCCGCAGATATTTTCAAAGTCCTATCCATCGCATTGAACCCCTTGACTCCGGATAACAACTCCACAAGCGGAATAGCCATAACCCTCGACAATGCTCAACAAAGACATGTACACCGACGGAGCGACATCGGTAGTTTCGGCGGACAAATGTCTGTGGGAGCGGACATTGTAGGCCAAGCAACTGGCAATGTATCCGAAGCCTTGAGCATCATGCTAGCACTCCAAATCAATAAAAGCTCAGGTCAAGGACCACCATCTTTACTAGAATGTCAACTTCTCCAAAATCTCCTAGCTTTACCGCTATATACTTTCAACGCGCGCACAATGCAGCTTGAAGCCAGTCCTGACTCGACCGCGACTCTCGGACGATATATAAAGACAATATGGCGAATAGTTATTGCAAAACATCCGCTTTCCTTGTTCACTGCATTGTCAAGTATAATGGTTCTGTGGTGCGCGGGAATATTAGTCTATTCATGGATACAAGGCGGATGTCCCCCGAACGTTTCATCGTTTGCAGAAATCGATTTCGCGACGAAATATGTTGCTGGAATACCAACGGCGCTGCCTGGGATGGGGAATGGTGCAACTAGAGATCTCTGCGGTCAGATACAGGGAAGGCTGTTCATTGGAGCATTCAAAACGAATAATCAAGTACCCAAAATTGGTTTCTCAAGGGAGGAGGATGTGGATGTGCTTGTTCCAGGTCTTCGTTACAGATAGATACGCCGCTTATTGCTTATCTGTTGTCCAAGTGGTTTCTAAAGTTTCTACTTGTAAAGAGTTCGCCGCCCGTGGCATATTATGTATGTCCCTAAAGATCCCAACAAAATTGTCGTCTAATCTCACGTCAAATGATGAGTCTCATGCCTATTGCATTAGCTAGCATGTCCCCCAATCCTACTATCCATCTAAAAACTCAATCTCAATTCTCGGTACTACGGCGACGAAGAGTTTTGGAAGGTGCAGGCATGTACCTATCCAATATTGAATGCAAATTTCAGGTGTCCAACGTTGGACAGTAAATTGAGTAGTGACCAAACATTGGGCATATATTTTAGTGGTGTCCTACGTTTGGACAGTAATTTAGGTAGTGACCAAACATTGGGCATATATTTTAGTTGTGTCCAACGTTTGGACTGTAACTTAAGAAGGGTCCAAGCATTCAAAACGAATCATTTGTTACAGATAAATAGGCTCGCCATATTAATACATCAAAGGATCTTGATGTCTCCCAAATAGAATAGCAGTTAACAAACTATAAACCACTTCCCACCTAGTTTGAGAGTCTCATGAATTGCACACTCAAGACACACGTGGCCCATCGTCATTGCAACCTTTCTCCCTTTATACCCACTGAGAACTGTCAACCATCGACCGGCCGCACTACCACGCACTAATGAAATGCAAATCGGGGCTAGATCCTCATCATTCTGTGGCCCAAAATACTCGCCAGTCGCCGCAAATTGAGGCAAAACGATGGTCCTGTTAGGATTATGAGGGCACGTTCGTAGTATATGCACTGCGGATTGTTTTTGATGCATTTCGCGATAGCTGGAGTAGAATAAATCGTTACCGAAAAAAACGGCAACCGTAAATGCATCGGGATTGCGGCTCCGGCCAGTACATGACCAAAGTTTGGTCTCAGGCGTCAGACATCTGGGCCAAGTGGATTCCCCGCTTCGTTCTCCATGCTTCCGCGAAGACGGAACTCTTCCCTTAAATTGTTGAAAGGCCCAAACTGGGTCTTCAACCAGCTCATGGCGCCGTTCCCCGTCAAGGACAGGCAGACCTGGTCGAACATGAAGTACGCCGGGAGACATCTCAAAAGGATCGTGATCATCTGACATGATTATGCTCCAACCGTGTTTGCTGTATAAAAAGCTTTCGGTGCAATACGAGTGGGTGCCGAAATATCCCATCATCCGAAGAAATACTTGATACCACGAGTCGTGAGTTAATGGGAATTCTGAGACTCCATCCCAATCATGAAGCCGTAAGTTCTCGATTTCAGAATGTTGTAGATTGGTGATAGGACCCAGTCGCCATTCACCGCATGATTTGAGCTCCGCGATGCAACTCACTGCCAGTACCAACACCGCCAAATAGCGACATTCGCCGATAAGAAACGACCAATGATGCGAGTATTGCTCAGCTCCGGTTTCAGATGCGACGGTGGGAGGAATCGGTAATCGACAGTCGATGGCCTTTTTGGTATAGAGTGGGAAATATTCTTGGATTTTACCCTCATCTATTGCAATTCCATCGTCGCTGCTGAAGAAAAACTCGAGGGCTGAAATAACATTGACGTGTTCCTTGCACGGAGACTCATGACTTGCGTCTATACGTTCGGAGATCCACAATGCCAAAACTGCAACGATGTGTATCATATCTGACAGGGAATCGGGGCGCCCAAGCTGATTCCCAAGCTCGTACAATCCATATCCCCTGGCAGTTCTCTTTATCTCACCACCCACGATTGAAATATCCTGTGAGTCCACCACCAGTCGGGCTCGGTTCTCTGCGTCCAAGAGACAAATTTCGCCTCTTCCCCCCCGAGTCCTATCAAAATGTATAAAGACTCTCAGGGTTTTATCGTCGCCAAAGCTCACGATCCCGTTTGTAGAGGTAGAAACGACAACTCCAAGCCCAAGGACGCAATGGGCCCAAACAACGAGCGTCATAATTCCGCTGTCGCAGCTGATCCGTAGTCTATAGCGGTCTGGGTACGCTTGAACGGCTGTCAGCATATCGAGACAGGCCCGCAATACTACAGTTCATGTAATAGGCTGCGAAGTTCCAATCCCCAGTCCCCATTTGTCCGTGGAATCCAAGTTTGGCTTGAACACCATCGAAGAACCTCTGCCATGGAAAAGTACTGGACTGCTCATGGCATGCCGTCACAAAACCTTTTAATCCTTCTTCCTCGGGATAGACCTGGTCCTCCGACGGTGACCCTTCCAATCTCAATCTCATTGCATCCCGTAGTACTTCGCCGAGGCGGTCGACATTATGGCAATAGGAAAGCATTGAAATTTGAATAACGGTCGCTAGATACCCGGGGTGTTTGAGGGCTCGCCGAAGGGTAGGACCGGCGCCGGCTTCGAGCATCACATCCATCGATTGTTGAAAAATATTTGTCTTCTTTGTTGAAATTTCTGTTATTTCGATAAAGGTACGCTCCAGTAGTCGCTCAATTCTGTTGCGTCCAAAAACCTCCATCGTGAGACGTTCCGTTTCCGGATCGGATCCAGAGCGGATGATTGCGTCTACTCCGGCGTTGACTCGATCCGCGATTGCGCGGGGAATGAGATGCATCAACTCAAGCGAGAGGGCAAACTGGGACGAAAGGGCCATGATACCGGTTTGTGGCACTCGCAGACGAACTGAGAGACAACATTTGCTCAGCCTCGCTATGACATCCGGAACTCCACAGCCACCCGCAATACTTTTGCGGCCAATACGAAATTAAAGTTAACTTTTCAAGCTATATTATATGGTTGCACTAAATTGGGGACCGTTAAGCGCTTGACAAATAACATCGTGCAACAAAATTTGCTGAATAAGAATGCTTCCATGCTATTGATATCTCAAATAATCCCAAGTCCTCCGCGCCGATATAGATAATATGTAGACAGCCTTCCCAATTACCCGCAAACCGTACAAGAAACAAGCTTCTCAACCTCAAAAGAATCCGGTTGTTCCCTCAATTTCGGTTCCATCGCCCAGCCGGGCTCCTGACACCAAACCCAGGCATTCTCGCCCAAAAACGAAATATAATCCCGTCGACCCATCTCCGTACGCCATAACCTGTGCACCCGCCCCAAAGATCTACAAGGACACTTCTCGCAGCGCACATACCTTTCCGTCTCCTCCCTATAATGTCCCGTCCAAACCTCAGTAAGCCACTCCCTTCGCTCCTCCAATTCTACAATCAGCCCCCGCGGACATATTTGGGGAATTACCATCTTCCTCGTAGAGGAACGGCGCGAGAATTAACCCCATCGAGGAGACGAGTTCGGTTTTCCGAAGACTCCAGACTAGTGGATCGTATTGCTGGACGAGTTCTTCGGCTCGGCGGAATTCTTCGAAGACACGTCGGCGGTGGCGGGGGACTTGTCCGTCCAGGAGGAATTCGAGGATTATGAGCAGGCCGCTTGCGCGGAAGAGGGAGATTAGAAAGTTGATTAGGCCGCGCTCGTGGGGGTGCCCTTGTCGGACATTCAGCGGTACAAACGCCTCGTTCATCTACACGTCAGGACATCCTATGACTGCGTCGAATAATCGACAAAGACAGGCAAAAACAAGTCTCAGATAGGGGGTGGGGGAAATGTACCGTACGGAAAACGTAGGAAATATCATTGATGTTGACTCCATTGTCTAGTTTCTCGCGCATCGCTCGAATTGCATGGGTGGTGAGTCGACAAGTCTCCCCACTGATCAAGAACATATGAAAACATTCCGCCATCGTGGCAAATTCCTTACAAAGACAACAGACCGTCTCATTCCACCGATCCCAGTCATGCTCAAAGCCCTCTTCATGCAGCGGCACAACGGTCCTTTCATGGATAGGAATATTACCAATCGTCTGACCGACCGAAGACCTTTCCGTGGGGTGCATGATGAGTTGCGTAGAGTCCGGCGGGTCCTCTAGGATAAGTTCGGCGGCATCCTCAACCAGGTATTCGGGCATCGAAAAGTCCCCGCGACACATTATCCGGCGGCTAAACGATACAATAAACTTGTAGAGCTTCATCAAAGGCCGATACTTGTCCTTCCCGCGCTGGCTCAAAAGTGTCTTCAAGATGCGCACCATGCCGTGTTGATAGGTATGTAACTCTTCCTTGAACCCGGGCACCCCGCTCTTGGTACTCTGAGACGCGAGAAAGAGGGCAAAGAAATGGCACTCGTTGATGCTCTCGGAGTCTTTCAGTGCCCTCATTTCGGAAATGAATTTAGCCTTGTAATTGAAGAATTCCCATGTCCCTGTGGGTGACCAGTCTTCCGCGGAACCGTAGTCTTTCCAGTATGATTCCCACATCAGGGAGGCGTACAAGAGGGCTTTGTCCGTCGGGATATTGCCGTAGGATTCCCATAAATTCTGGAGCAGGACACCCACACAGGAGGATGTCCTTGCGCCGCGGTGGTGAGAGTGCAGGAAGCGAATCAAATTGAGTTCCGAGTCGGGGAGATTGGCGTCGAAGAGGAGCGACAGCGACGATGCCACGAGCGGCATTGGTTCTGGCGACGAGGAGCCCGAGGTGGAGTTTAAGAGGACAAGTTCCGTGCCGCCGGGGGATTGGTTGCTGGCGGAGAGCGTTTTCTTGGGGCCCCATGTTTTGATACATTCATGTCCGCGTTCGGTACAACGTTCACAGGTCTCATCAACAGAGTTGTACACACACTGCAATCAGCCTACACCATGCCGGGACGGTACTCTCGACCGGATTTTGCGACACTGAGTGCAAATTTGTTTCCCCCTCTTGCCAGACTTGTTGTTCCCCTTCACCGGACCATATACTCGGCGATGTCTACCGTCAACACGTCACACAGTAGATCCTACCTCTTCTTTGGCTCATCGGTCTCCTCTGCCGCAGAGTGACTGACTGACACATCGCGCTCAATAGCGGGACTCGTTTCCTTCCACGAGTCACTGGCATCCCCCGGCAGCGCATCAAAACTCGAATCCCCATTCCCACTGATCCCGCGCAATTGTGCGTACCCATCATCCGAGGCCATCGGCGTCGAGTTCCACGGATACTGGCCGCCGACAAACGTCTGCGAGTCGGGCGACAGGACATACCACATCGACTCAGTCACAAACATCGGCTCCCCCTCCCCCATCCCCGGATCGCGATCGAAGTAAGGGTCCATCAGACGAGAGAGATTCTTCACTTCAGCCATCACACTCGCGCAGCACTCGGTCACAACACACAACACACAACACACAGCCGCTCTCTCCTACAGCGGTTCGGCGACTGCCTCCGTTCGTTTTATGTGTCGGCCAGGGTCAATGCGTGTTGCGCCTTGTAGCGCCGCCCATTCCCCCGGTGTGTGTGTGTGAACTTTGGCATTCGGCGCAGACCGGTTATTACTCAGCGCGGGCCGTCAGTCGCCATGCACACTGCCACTTCCTCAACGGGTCACAGCAGGCAAAATACCGGGTTTCGCGGAGCGGTTAGGCCGACGGCTTCGGCGAAAGGTATATTGCCGACCCGTGAATGGCCTATCACAGCTATTTCCCGTCGGCGGCTATTCGCGATTCACCAACCCACCTGTGAGCTGTGGGCAGATAAGGTTGGTCACCGGTCGCGGGTAACGGCGGAAGCAGTGTGTGTGAAGCAGTGTGAGGAATCTCTCTCGTCTGATGGACTGTGGCTGCGATCGTGGGGATAAAAGCGAGCGAGGGAACGGGGGAACGTACCTTCCTGGAATAGGTTCTTGATAGAGTAGAGTGGGGGTTGGTAGTCAAGTCTGATTTTTAGAGCGGGGCGGTGATTTCTACAATTAGACTACCGCTGAGAGAGGGGATATGGGGGGAACAAACTTGGATGAAATTCGTGTCAAACAGAATCCCGCTCTGGAACTGGAGAGATAGGTATCACCCCATCCTCTTCGCTTTTCTTCCCCCGGGATATCTCGTCCAAAGTTGTCCTTATATCGTTACTGTCCCGCCTTCAGCACTCTGCCGGCGACCATCTGACCCGAGCCAAATAATTCCCTCATGGGGAGGCCAACACATGCACTATTTATTTATCCATTAACGGCCTCCCGATCAAAAGATACCATCTCCCAATTTCACTCCCACTTTCGCTGCCCAGAATTTATCGAACCCAACAAATCCATCCTGTTTCCCTGCACTCAACGCTTTCACCCGCCAGTTACGAGCAATTTGCCCACCAATGCAAGAATAAAGTTCACTCGTTCCTCCTCCTCATTGGCCAATCACACAGGGTTAGGGTAAAATGACGAAGGGGATCTGCATAGCTATTCGGAATCACAATCTCCATCACACTTTCCGCGCCTCGCCCCGTGCGCACACAACAACACCAGTATGGCCACGCAGACGCGGGATTTGACGTGCATATGATTTCTGCGGGCGATAGGAGAGTATGAATACAGCAAGACGATGAGATTCTTGAGAAGGGTTGACGGAATTGGAGTCGATGGATACTGAGGAATCGGAGGCTACAACGAGACAAATCGACCGCTTCTCAATCGTCACGCTCATTTTCTTCGTCATTGTACATCCCAATTCCAATCCCTCCAATCCCTTCTCCCAAGCTCTCCTTTCCCCCGAAGACAGTGGTCTGACTGTGGGTGAAGTCAATCATCTTCGTCATCAAGACTGTGCGGATAAAGTTGCCATTGATTCCCCTTCGACGGGGCCGCAAATTACGGGTCACGGTCTCGCTGAATCTTGCTTCCGCACCCGTGGTGGTCGTGTTTATACTCAAGGCCGCGCAATGTATTCCGTGGAGTGTGATTAGCGATGGAATCACCGGCGGAGGAGGCCTGGTTCAGCCGTTTAATATCCTCCTTTTCTTTTTTTCACTCGCTTACATGGCCATGTCATTGGGTGGGTATCCCTCTTTCCCCCTTTCCGTTCTCTTTTCCGTTGCGCACTGTGTACCCTGCGGTTTTGTGTGTCGGCGCTGATTGTAGATCTTACGGGGGTCCTTCAAAGCGCTGCTTTTTGGGTCAGCAATCGAGGCGGAACATCAGGCCGGAAACTTTACTTTTATTTCTACTTGATGACGACGGGACTCAGCGCCGTGCTAGGCAACGACCCCGTCATCCTCAGTGGCACGGCGTTTCTAGTATATTTCACCAAGATCGCGGAAGTGAGTCCTACTGCTTGGATATTTTCAGAGTTTGTTACTTGTAATACTGCTTCGATGTTACTTTTCGTCGGTATGTCCCCTTGTCCTTTTCCTTTTATTGCGTGTGGTTCCTGGGGGGATTTGGTTTTTCTTTCGAGAGTTATTGTGTGTGTGACTGAGAGTAGGAAATCCAACGAACGTGGTCCTGTGCGAGGGCTTCGAAGTAAACTACCTCGTCTTCAGCGCATACACTGTCTTCCCCTTCATCGCCTGTTCCGTAACAGGGTACTTGGCCCTGTACCTCCAATTCCACAAACATCATATCCCGCGCACCGTCACCGCCACGACAGTCGATCCACGAACCGCCCTCCTCGATCCCCTTGGCGCTATCCTCGGCAGCATATGGTTACTCGTGACTTTGATATTAATCACTGGCACGGGGTTTGCTGGTACCCCTTACATTATGTGGTGAGTTGATGGTAGGCGTTCAGGCATATATGATTTCTGTGCCGGGAGCGGTGTCGAAGGCGGTGTTTGATATGGTTCGGGATTATTGGAGGACTAGGGAGAGGGGGGATAAGGATCAAGATGCTGAGACGCAGAGAGTGCCGTCGAGACGGTCGATCAACTTGGAGGAGGGAATTCGATTACACCGCGCGGACTCGAGTGGCGGGTCAGATACGCCGCCAGACTCGCCCGCCAATAAACAAGAACGACAACGACCGTCCACCGAGAACACCGACACTCTACCCAACAATCGAATCCCCCCCATATCAAACCCGCCTCGTCCAGAGATACTTTCCCTACATGCGTACCTGAAAGAAAAACTCCATGGCACAATACTACAATCCGCATTCCACATCTTCATCCGCCGCTTCCCAACCTTCTCCGCAACACTAGGTCGTCTGCCCTACGCCCTCCTCCCCTTCGCCTTCTCCCAATTCATCCTCGTCCAAGCCCTCGACTACACAGGCTGGATAACCCTCTTCGCGTCCTGGCTCGCTCGCGTCGTCGCCTTCTCCATCCCCGCGACAATCTTCTTCGTCACCCTGATCTCCATTTTCCTCTGCAACTGTTCAGGCACCAACATCGGCGCCACAATCCTGCTCGTCAAAGTCCTCAAACACCCCACCTTCGTGGCAAGACAGGGGTTTACATCAAAGTTGAATGCGGCGGGAATGCTCGCCCTCGCGATGGGGAGTAATATTGGGGCCGTCAGCTTTGTGTTCTCGGCTAGTTTGGCGGGGTTATTGTGGAGGGGCATTTTGCGGCAGAAGGGGATACATGTCAAGGGATGGGAGTTTGTGAGGTGGAATATGCTGCCGCTGGTGTTTATGATGGTTGCGGGGTGTGCGATTGCATTGGCGGTGATCACTGTTGCGCCGATTTGAGAGAGGGGGGAATGCATGGGATATCTTACTAGACATTTTAATGAACGATTTATCCCCAGTATTATTTGTTATACAGTGTACATAAGATACGCTTAAGGTTAAAACATGTTGACTGGTTTGAGGGCACAGTTCAACTGGGAGTTGGCACAGATGTCTGTTTGGTTTATCCCCCGGGATTCAGTTAAATTGCGTATCATTTCGGCCAATATAATATGGCTTCTGTAGACGCTGTCATGGCAACGGCGCTTGGTCTGCCGGCGCTTTCTTCTCCTATTTAGGAAATCATATTAGTTCCGCGAACCCGTTCAAGCATAGAACTTGGAAGACACGGACTCAGACAAAAGCGATCAAGATAGTAACAAACTGGTGCGCGGTTGACAGGATTGAGTGGGTCGAGTTCGTGTCATTATTACCGGGGAAAGTGCCAGTGGCCGCAATATATGGCTAAAAATAGTCAAGACCACAATGCAATGCGAAATTATCCCTTCCAAGTAGGACAAAGCGGCACGCACGAGCTGGAATTTGTGTGACTGCTCTCGTGGCTAGGGCCTTGCTTACTCGCATTTCCCGCAAGTTTGTTGCACGGCATGTTGCCTTTTCCTAACTTTGCGCGGGTGGGATGTAACACAGCAATGCCTTGCCGATTCTTCCCGAAGACTGATAGTCGGCTATTTAAGTCACATTCGGGCGGTCTGGCTTAACTAGTGTATCCTTTGTTGCGCTCTGTTTGCGCTTGCAATCCCTCGCCCCTCGTCCACGGGGTGCTGCCGAGAATACTTTAGTAACGACTCGCGTACGGTGGGAATTACTCAAGGCGATAGACGTTTATTGCGAAATGAATTCAACCCAGGTGACCGGCCCTCATTGGGTCAAGCGAGAGGACGAAAATGTCCAACACCTGGGACTTATCGGCGTTGGCGGATTTGGGGAAATCCACAAGGTGTCTTTCTCATGCAAAGCTTCTACTTACCGTAGATGGAAAACCTTGATAACCACCAAGTACGTGAAGGGAAATACTCCAGCTCATTAACACTGTAGTTGTTTGCACGGAAACTCATAAGGCCGTTTGCGGAAAGAATCAGTGACGCCGATATCGCCAACGAAATCCGCGCGATGGAAAAACTGTGCAAAGGCTCGCATCAGAATATCATCCATATCTACAACCATGGTCGTCTCAGACCCTTGTCCGCATTCTATTTCATCGATATGGAGTTATGCGACTTCAACCTCGACGAATATATGCGGGGCTCAGGACAGGCGCCGGGAATAAAGTTGTGGAAGCGAGAAGAGACGCTCGATGCCGGGATCCGGCTGATATGGCCGGTGATCGATCAGATACTGGATGGTCTGACCTTCATCCATAGGAACAACGAGGTGCATCGAGATCTAACTCCTCAAAATGGTATCCTGGCAAGAATATCTGAGAGACTAATGATAGTGCTGTACGCCGCACAAGAGCGACTCTGGAAAATCGCCGATTTCGGCCTTACAATGCGAGGCACCAGGACCGCAAATCTTCACCAAACACAAGGAGGAAGGGGCAAACCCGGGTACAGAGCCCCGGAACTCCGCGACGAGGGCTCGGCGTTCAACAAGCAAGTCGATATTTGGGCCGTTGGGTGTATTCTCTATGAACTTTGTACCGGACAAAAGCTTTTCAAAAGCGACTTGGATGGATACGAGTTCGCACTGTTGCGGAAAACGGGAACACACGATCTTGCTCGGATTTATCCAGCTGAGAGCACAGATGAGATGATGCAGATTCTCCTTCCGTTGTTGGAGTATGATTATCGACGCAGACCGGCCACAATAACTGTACAAAAGTCCCTGTTCCGGCTATATCACAAGAGTTTGTTGAAGGGCACTGAGACTTCCGAAGCAATTGGTATTCACCTGAATAGACATAGTATCTGACGCCATTTAGAAAGTGTCCATATCGTCCGCAAGGGTCTCGAAGGAGAAGCCAAGGATGAGGACTTAGTTTCCAGAGATGGCTTCGGTGAAATCGAAGCCGAAGTCAACATCACGATGAACGCCGACGCCCCAGCCATCCCACGAGAACTCGACACCACGTGCTTTTACTACTTGGCGAACTTGTCGACCGGCCCGTCCAAAGTCCTCTCTGTCCGAGAAGATAGAAACAGAATCGGACTATATATGGGAGATCGTCTTGGTCTCAAACAACAATTTTGGAAACTAGTGTGCCTGGAGCCCGACCCCCTAAAATACTCCCTGAGACCTGCCTTCTTTGATGGACTCTTCTCCATTGATATACTCAATGATCGGGGCCCAGATAGTCAGACTGTCCATTTAGCGGCGACGGGATGGTATTCAGGGCAGTATTGGACTATTACGCGTTGGAAGGATGGCACTTTTCGACTACATAACGATTTCACGGAGGAAGATCGACACCTGGCGGTAAATGAAAAGGGTGAAATTATGGTGAATGATGGGGATGATCCATCTCAACACTGGGTCTTTACGGAAGGGGATTTGCAGGAGAGACAGATGGAACCATAGCATCGAATCCCTAACAATTTTAATGACGTACAGGGAACATACAATTTGAATTGGCCCGTTTGCAACCTAAGAATTACAAAGATACTATGAATGATCCCTTCCCATCATCCACAACTGAATAGAAGCTCTCAACAAGCACATCTCTCCCAACCCACCCCAACAGCTCCCCCTTATACAACCTCCCACCCTTCTCCGACCGTCCAAACGTCCCACCATCCTCCAACTCAACAATAACCCTTCTCAATTTCACCTGCCGATACTCCAGTCCCAACACCTTATCCTCCTCCCCCGGCAATCCGTTCTTCCTCTTAACTTTCCCCGAAAACAACATCGGTCCACCCATAGAATAGCTTGTCCCGACCGGCAGAAACGGCATCCCCAGGAACGCCGCGCCAAGGACTGTATTGACTGAATCGGATGTTCCGCCACCTTTTTGACCAGGAAGGACCGTGTGCATGCCCGTGAGGAGGTATATTGGTTGACCGCTGTCGATGGCCTCATCAAGCCACTCGTGCGAAGAAACGTCATTGCAGATGCGATCTAGATGTTTTTCGGGAGATTTCAGGGAATAGGATTTGGACACCACTGGAAACACGCCTGTTGTCAGTTTTAATTCTCCAGTAAGAGTAAGGGGGTGGTGGAGGGGACTTTTTATGAATGGAACGTCCAGAGAGGCTCCGTTGGCTAGACCGGATTCAATGAAATCGTACAGACGTGGTTCATCCGCAATTTGTACTTCGGCTTCGTGCAGATCAAGGTCCTCGCAGGGGTCGTCCCAGGGAGTGTCGATGTCGTAGGTTAGGGTTCCTAAGCCGACTTTATCGGAGGGAATGAGTTCGTTTGTGAAGACTAGAATGGAGGATGGCATGGTTTGAGTAGGGAAACGGGGCACGTTCAGTTTGTGCGGAGCTTGATGGGAAAGAGTTGCGTCATCGAAAGTTTATTTTCTGCTGGGCGCAAATATCATGCTAGGGGAGTCGTGCTAGGATGTCTAGTTGTCCAGTATGTATGAACGACTCAAAGAAATCTGGAAGGGTGGGGGCAACGACAGATGAACAAAGAGAACGGAAACTAAAAATCCATTGCAAGAACTCATATCTGACGACACATGTGCTTGAATCTCTAATTTTGATACTACTACCGCAATCCCACGACGTAACTTGTACTAGTACTTCCTTCTGCCTCCCAAAACCTTCTCTCATCTTAGACAATAAATCCAAGTGCTCCTCCACCGAAGCACTACTCTTTCCTACGAACTAGTTCTAGGTTCAGTTCATCAATACCGGGAGTCTTACAGTAAAGCAAGCGTAATATCCCCATGAATCCTCGCCCGAATCTCAACATCCAAATCCAAATTCAAATCCAATCTCAACCTCAACGGCTCAGATTTCTTATCCCCCTTACCACCGGCGTCGCCCTGCTGTTGCTGTCCCTGTTGTCCCTGATTCGCCTGGGGCTGGGGAACCTGCTGGGGCTGCTCGGCGACTGTTTTGCCCTCGGTGCGTTGTTCGAAGATCCGCGGATCGACACGTTGTTGTTCGCGTTCACGGGTCTGTGTTTGAGGACGACGTGGTTTGCGGCGGCCGCGGGTACTGCTGGGTTGCGGGCTCGGGGCTTGTTGTGGCGAGGGAGAGCGCGGGGGTTCGACTGTGTCGTTGTCGGCCTCGTGGTTGTGCAAGGGACTGCTTTGGTCGGTGTCGCTGGGTTGTTCTTCATGCTCTGGCTGGTCGTGCGGAAGTTGTTCGTTCTCGTGGTCGCTCATGATGCTGAAGGTGTCAAATCGAAGACCGAGGTTTATTCTCCTACCACCAGGCCGCGGCCGTGGGTGTTTTATTCACCACCCGAAACTTGCGCGAGCCAGTGACGTAAACCTCCCAAACATTACAACACACATTTCCCTTTGTCCACGGTGGACGGCGATTATGTTTGCCGTAGTATGGTCCGCTGGGGCCAAGTCCGTGTCCATTTGCGTCATATGGATTGCCAAATCAAGGAAATCGCGAAGAACTTTAAACTAAAATTGACCAATGAACGAGTGGGAGCACCGTTTGATTGTCTATCCACCACGGATAGTTCTTCCGATAAGCTCAAAGTTCGCCTTCCGGTGCAAGGATGGGACTTATATTTGCCCGCGGAATGACGTTGGCGAGACGATAGCGAATATTCGCCAAGACCTTGTCCATGACATCGATTGTGCCAAAGATGATATCGATGACTCATTTGACCTTGGACATCTAGTACTAGTATGACGTGCATGAAAGTCTCGAACTGAATATTAGTACACCTTCCAGATCTCCATCTCCCCCCAGTCATCAAAATGAGTAAACCCCAAAAACAACGCGAAACAGACGACACAGGCTACCACTCCTCCGACGAAAACTACTCCCCCTCCGAAGCCGCGACAGAAGACCTCCCCCAGCAGACTCAAAACGCAGCCCTCGTCCGCCAACAACAACAACTGCAACATCAACGGGACCGCAAACCTGGAATCCTCTCCGAGGACTTTTACAGCACATTCGAACAACGTGGCCCAAGCGCAGTGGACTACGCGCGCAAGCAGGCCGAGAAACAGATCGGGGGTGCCCAGGGACTCGAGGAGACTTTGCGGTTGAGATTGGATTTGAATCTTGATCTGGAGGTTAGGTTGAGGGCTCATGTTCATGGGGATTTGACGTTGGCTTTGTTGTATGATTCCTTGGGTAATGGGAGGTGGGCTAACGAATTGTTTTTAGGGGGTGAGATGATGCAGGGGTTTCGAGATACAATGGAAGAAGTGATGTCTGTGGGATGGATGGTAGTAGTATTAGATATGAAACGGTCGAGATATAATTCATTGTCAGAGTCTCTTGCGTTGGGAAAAACTGTTCATTGTTTGTACTGCTTAGCTACTCACATTTCTCTCCTCGTCAATCTGATGATCTCGCATATAGGACGTCTACTAGTAGTAGTGGTCTTCCATCTCTGACGTCTAATTCTGCCGACTTTGGCTCAATGCCCGTTGATGCAATCGTATGTTCAGACCTCCTAGATAACAAACAAGAATTATTCACTCAAAGTCGCCTCAACTCGCCCCCCACAAAAGTTTGGCGGTGCGAGGTTTCCGAAATCAAGTTGTGACGAGAATAATGTTCCCGTCGATCATCCAAGTCTGTTCTCATCCCTGGCATGGAACACAGTGACTCTAATAGAGTTTATTCCAAGGTCTCGAGTATGTATGACGTTTTCTGACTTTCGTTCACGTGAGATTCTGTGTCTCTGTGCGTGAGTGTTCGCTAAAAATGCATGGCAGCCACCCTGAATCCGACTCGCTTGCATGTGGCGACTGCATCATCCAGACCCATTAGCGCATGATGATTCATCCCTCTCACTGAGCAAAGCAAGATAAATTACCCCACCCCTCCCGCCCGTAGCGACCCCTCCATCCCCCTTCCAAAAAATGGCATCCCAAGCAGAGACTTCCAAAACTTCCCAACCCCTCGCAGATCTCACTCCCACTCCCACAACCTCCGCAGGAGATCAAGTCACCGGTGCGGCCGACAGTGCAAAGAACAAAGTCACTGGCGATGACTCCGGATCCAAGAAGGAGCAGGGACAACAAACCGAAGAAACAGCCTTGGCGCAAAAGATCGGGGACATGATCTCCAACACCCTCGAACGAATCACCCCTCTCACCACCCTGATCAACAAGGTCCCCCCCCCCCCCCTCACCTCCCTTCACCCTTCCAAATAATCCCCACGAGAGTGACATCTTAAAGCCAGAGCTGACGTCGGAGTTAGATCCTGGATAACGCTGACCGCGATCAACGTAACGATAACCTCGACGAAGAAGAATTAGTCACGAACATGAAACCGCTCCTTGAACAAGGGACGCAGATTCTTAATGAGACGGAAGGCGGGATTAAGGCTTTGGATCCTGATGGGAGGGTTGCGAGGAATGCGAAGAATAGGACGCAGGGGCAGCAGGGTACGCCGCAGGAATATTATTTGGCGGAGAAGTTGTCGCAGGTATGCTTTGTCCCCGGCCGCGGTTTCCCATTTTCCGAATCCGTGGTTTTTGGCTGTTTAGTCCGTCCTGCATGATCCTTGATAGCAAGGTTTCTTTCTTAGGAGACGCGTCCTTTCGGGGGTTTGTTGTTATTCTTTTTCGAGAAGGAGACTGATGTTCCCGGTGATAGTTAACACAAAACGTCCAAAAAACAATCGACAACGCCCAGGCTAAAATCAAAGACATGCCCAAAGCCAAGAAGGAGATTCATCCCCTCCTCGTCGCGCTTCAGAATCCGTTGGTCCAAATCGTGTCGGCGGTGGGACTCTTACTTGCCGGAGTTCTTAATCTCGTTCGTCAGATTGTACCCCCCCTATCCCTTGTTCCTTGTCCCCCCCATGTTCTTTTGTGCCCCATGTGTTAGCCCCCGTGTCGCCGCTGATGGGCTTATTGGTTCAGGGTGCTGATGTGTAGTTGAGTGGACTCGGACTTGGCGGACTTCTGGATAATCTCCTCGGCGCGGTGGGATTGAATAAATTGGTTGACAGTCTCAGTGGGTTGGGGGGTGTCATCGGCGGCGGGGGCAGCAAGAAATAAACAAAAACAGAGTAACAGGGGCGGGAATGAGGAAACGTATCGGTATGTAACTAGTCTTTCGTATATAGGAATAAAATCGAGAGTATACTGGGTTAAGATCGCGCGTTGTTAGTGCCATTTGTCGACTTGAGAAACCTCCTGCAGAGGGAGACGGGAGCGCAACTCGTGAACTGGGAGGAGTGACGATAAGGATATCGAGGGGATAATAAGGAAGGAAAATATGTTTTGATATTAGTAGTAGGTGATAGTATACAATTAGTCCAACAACATTGCTCAATATTTCCAGAAACGTTTTCCCCCCCACCGAATCAAAGAATTCCAATCCATCATCAATTACGAAATAATAAACACCACCACAGCGAGTAATCCCGCCAACAGCGCCCCAGTACCAACCGTTCCAACCGGCCGCCTTACTCCTGCCTTCGTAGCCCCTACAATCAGTTCCATATCACCCCTCAAATAATACCCGACACCGCCGCAGTAGGAGTAGGCGTCGTCCCAGCCTTCAACACCGTCGTCGTAATCCCACCTACACACCATCAGCCCGTCGCCCCAGCCAAGGGAACTACAATACTGTCCCAACAACATCGACTGCTGCTGATTATTGAGCACATCGCAAGTCGTACTGATACAGGTATTGATATCGTTGTAATGACTCGAGCAGTAACATCCCGTATCAGCGATGCCCTTGGGACAAAAAGTCGTCACGCAAAGAGTCACGCATGGCGAAATGATTTGACTCAATACCGCAGGGGGGTGACTTAGGAGAAGTACTAGGAACAGCAACACCGTAGGGACAACTGCGGGCGAGAGACGCGTCTGCATTGGAGGCGAGAAAAGGGGACAACCGGCGATGCAATCTGGCTTGCTGTGTGTGTGTGGACGGATGAGTGGGAAAGATTAGCCGGTTATCTTTCATTAGGTCAGACGGCGTGGGGAATTGGTTTATGTGGGGGGTGCGGGAACTCATTTCGGGATTAATTTTCCGCCCCCACGATAATCACGTTCCTGGAAATTCGGGCGGATGCACCGCCCAATGCGCACACCGCGAAGTACTAACCCGGCCAGCCAAACGTGTTGAAAATCGAACCATGTCGGGATATCATAATTTATTCAACCAGTTGTTCAGACCCCAGCGTGTTCTCTTCCCGTTTCGTGACTTGACGGAACACGCCGTAATAGAGTGCAGGCCGCATTCAGGAGGTAGTATGTCGAGAAACCAACAATTTGGTTCAGATCGCACCGTCTGGACTATCAAGTTATCGTGATTGTTTCCCCTCATGAGAATACTTTCGGGCAACAGATAGAGCCGGTGCGGGCATGGCATATGAAGTATATCGGTACCCTCCGGCCGGCGAAGAAGAAGGAACGGCAGGAGTGGCACAGGGTATTTCATACAGTCGAAATAGCGAAGGAATATAATTAATTATTTCGCTAGTGATATCTACCATCTCAGGTTGCTTCAGATCGTGGAACACGGAAAGTCCCTACTTATCGTTCCGACTTAGGGAGTATTTTGAAAATCGACTTGAAGACTTCTCTTTTTGGCGAGCCATTGTTTGCGGTAGACAGTGTTAGGGTGGTCGTCTCCTAGCACTTTTCGACTTCCATCTGCCGACTGTTGCATCAGATCGAAGGCTTCCATCGTCCGGTTCAGGTCGTTATAGGTCAGAGCGAGGTTGTTCATGCTGTTCAACGTATCTGGATGTTCTTCCCCCAGCGTCCTCTTACGCACCTCCAGCACCTTCTCATGCAGAGCTGCCGCAGCCAGTATCTTCCCCTGAGCCGAGTACGTCTCCGCCAGGTTGTTCATGCTAGATAATGTATCTGGATGTTCTTCCCCCAGCGTCCTCTTACTCACCTCCAGCACCTTCTCATGCAGAGCTGCCGCAGCCAGTATCTTCCCCTGAGCCGAGTACGTCTCTGCCAGGTTGTTCATGCTAGACAATGTATCTGGATGTTCTTCCCCCAGCGTCCTCTTACTCACCTCCAGCACCTTCTCATGCAGAGCTGCCGCAGCCAGTATCTTCCCCTGAGCCCCGTATGTCACTGCCAGGTTGTTCATGCTGTTCAATGTATCTGGATGTTCTTCCCCCAGCGTCCTCTTCCCCGCCTCCAGCACCTTCTCATGCAGAGCTGCCGCATCCCGTATCTTCCCCTGAGCCCAGTACATCTCTGCCAGGTTGTTCATGCTGTTCAACGTATCTGGATGTTCTTCCCCCAGCGTCCTCTTTCTCGCCTCCAGCACCTTCTCATGCAGAGCTGCCGCATCCCGTATCTTCCCCTGAGCCCGGTATGTCTCTGCCAGGTTGTTCATGCTCTGCAACGTATCTGGATGTTCTTCCCCCAGCGTCCTCTTTCTCGCCTCTAGCACCTTCTCATGCAGAGCTGCCGCATCCCATATCTTCCCCTGATCCCAGTACGTTTCTGCCAGGTTGTTCATGCTGTTCAATGTATGGGGATGTTCTTCCCCCAGCGTCCTCTTTCTCGCCTCCAGCACTTTCTCATGCAGAGCTGCCGCATCCCATATCTTCCCCTGAGCCCAGTACGTTCCTGCCAGGTTGTTCATGCTGTTCAATGTATGGGGATGTTCTTCCCCCAGCGTCCTCTTTCTCGCCTCCAGCTCTTTCTTGTGCAGAGCTGCTGCATCCTGCAGTTTCCCCTGGGCCCAGTATGTCAATGCCAGGTTGTTCATGCTGTTCAATGTCTCCTGATGCTCCGTTCCCATCAACCTACCGAAGAGGCCTTGACATCGTTTAAATAACTTTTCGCTGTCTTGAAACTTGCCATCGTCCCAAAGAAACGAGCCAAAGTGATACAATGTATCCGCCGCTTTTGTGCACTCTACAAAACCAGCAGCTTTGAATGCTGAGTTGACCGCCTGGCTTTCGAATAGTCTACAACGTGCCCTTGCCTCTTTATTTTCCCACGTGTTTGGGAACGCAGCCGAACAGATATCGATAACCTGAGCGGAATAATGGCGCAGAGTGTCCTCTTCTAGCTCATCTTGTACAACCGCCTGAATGAGTCGATGTAGAATGATACTGTCCTCTTTCTGAGACCGACGAACCAAGGAAAGTTCTACCAACATGGCCACTGATCGATTAAACCCAAACTCGTCATCCATCAGCTGCCGGAGATCCTCACTGCCGTCGCGCCCAGCTTTTAGGAATTCAACGAGAATTCCATCGGGGTTCAGGAACACAAACAACTGTAGCAGCCTTGTGGCCTGTGGCCCATATTTCGTCTCTTTTAACTTGTCCATCGATAGGAGGAAAGTCGCCGCGACAGAGTTTGGATATATATGTTCGCTGCCACTCTTCTCCCTCAAAACCCTCTTCCGTGATTTCCGATACAGATTCAGAAAGTTGTTAATAGTGATTCGCGAAGACCGAATGAAGGCGGATGCTTGGTCAATGGCCAGGGCAAGATAACCAAGTTCATCGACGACTGTTCTTGCGTCCTTCCGGAGAGTAGGGAAGTCAACCTCAGTGAGTTCGGAACCGCCGACTAGAAGTTCGACTGCGGCGGATGGACCAAGCAAAGGGATCTCAAAGCCCTCTGCAGGAATTTTCTTGGCGTCGGGGTTCCGAGTTGTGATGATTGTGTGGCCTGTATCCATTCTCGGGAGAAATCCATCAGCGACAGAAATGTCATCCAAGTTGTCAATAACTAGGAGCCAATTCTTCAGCGATCGAAGCCAAGAGATAACTTTTTGCGTTACCTCAACTGTAGTTAAGTGTTCTGATCCCGCTGGTAGACACTTCGTCTCTGTTGCAATCCCTCGGAAGCCAGAGAACAATGCTGCTTGATTTGCGGCACTGATCCAGTAAATGTCAGAGTAGTCATCTTTGTAACGATTCGCGTATTCGATAACAACCTGGGTCTTTCCGACTCCTCCCATGCCATAGATCGCGATACGGTGCTGGTAAGTTTTGGGCTTTGTCTCTTGAAGCTTTTCTCTCAAGTCGCGTAGAAGGTCATCACGTCCGACGAACAGTGGATTTTGGTCATAAGGCACCATGTAGATCTTTTTACGCGGAGAATTGCTCGGCTCACTTCAATTAATATTTTGCATTTGTTTGGGTGCTACGAAGTGTTGGTCCGTCCAGCATTTGAGTTATCGTCTTGGATAGCTTCAACTATTTTCCGCAGTCTGGAAGCAAGCTTGAGGAAATTCTGATCTCGATTTGAACGGTACTTCGCAATCGTGAGATGATCTCCGTTCAACCCAAGTTTGATTTCTCCCGGGTATTCCAGCGTAGCAGACTCTTTAGGCACAACCATGCTTCCGAAGGACCACTATCGAATCAGAAAGACAATTGATCTTGAATACCCAGCTAACCTTGGTACTCTGCGTTTCGAAATAGGAGACCAATGTCAAGGACGGGGCTCGATTGATAAAGAGATTATTGATTGACTCGATGGCATCACACCCTGGCCTGAGCTGTCTAACGAAGTTGCTGGAGGAAAATGAAACGGTCAAGATTCCATCGAGTACATTGGCAAGGCCTGCACCACGGTGAGGCGTTCCGAGGAATACGGCCGCTTTTGTGTCCTCGCAAACTGTCTTGTAATGTGGAGTGTTATAGGCCTCGATAATAGCCTTTTTGATAAGCAGATGTTCAACGGAGTTTTACCTGTTTAACGACCAAACCACCCAGGCTATGCGCTACAAAGATGGTGAAGGCCTATTGTTAACGCCTTTGAACAACGAGTCTTACAGGTCCGTGTGTGTCATTAAGTTGCGTCATATCGTCCAGGAGTTGGGTCGCAAATATTGGAATGGATAGGTTGGTATTAGGCCCCATGGGGTTTACAGCGGAATTGTAGCCAAAAGTTGCAATTCGAACCTTGTCGAGGCCGGGGTGCTCTTTCAACCATTCTGGCCAGAAACCTCGCGTTTTCGCGTGTGTCCAGGTCCCTCTCTTCGACCCACCCAGTCCATGGACAAAGATTATCTGAACGGGGTTTGCGGGACGTATTGCCGGCTCATGTAAAAGCTCGATACCAAACGGGTCTTCTTCTTCTTCGTCTCCGGAGCGGCGCTCGGTTTCCTCCGTAGCGGTTGATGTCGTCGTGACCGCTACTTGTTGCGAAGTCGCGGACAATAGCGACTCCTCAACAGCAGACGGAGCCGGGGTTTGCGAGCCACTAGGTTGTGTCCTTGAGGGTTCCTGAACGTAAGATATTCTCCTCCGGCAGCATACCATTCAGACTGAGCGTAAATAGGGAAGAGATGAGACGGGCGTGGTTGTGCGGGCTGTGCCAAAAGGCTGTGTTGTAAGGGAAGTGATCTGCTGACGAGAATATCAAAATAAGGTTCAAGGGCAGCATAATTTCGGGAAGTTAGTACAGCGGCCCCGTTATGGCCTGGCCTGGGCCCCGTTACTGCCGTTTTGTGGCATGGCGCTAGACTTGTTATTTTGGCAGGGTTGGACTTGGGGCTGAGGTTTCGGAACGGAGTCAGTACTACGGAAATGCGCGGGGTTTTGGAAGTAATTCATTCTCAAGATGATTAGGCAACGACCCAATCTCAAGTACTAGTATGCTTCAATCCCTCACTTTGAACTGGTCAAGATACAAAATTGAAGCGCAACCCCAGCTTCAAACACGGCGCGGGAAAAACCACTCTAAAGAATCACACAATTGTTGCAAATCCCCTGACCATCAGCCGGTACAAATATCAATGGAACTTTACCCCCTTCGGATGAACAATAACCGACACATTCTCCCTCCCCTGCTCCGTCACCGTCCAATCTCCCGAGGTATATGTCGTAGGACCCTCCGTCATCCTACTAACCTCGACTTTGTGACCATTATGAAGGCTCACTTCCTATTATATAAACGTGGACCTTTCCGGGGATTTACTGCGAACTTTGCCATTTGGGCGGTCGTGACGCTACGCCCCGGATCTGCGAGCTGCAATTCACTGCGGCCTGAACCGTAGCCGTAGCCGTAGCTATACGGTGTAAGGGACATTGTCAGAGCAAGATTTGAAGCGAGGATACTGACGTGAAGCGATGTGAAGTGGAGGATGGGCACAGCGGAACTTAAAAAAGGATGCGGATATAATGACTCTGCAGCGTTCTGGCGGATCCGGTTGTGAGATTCGATAACGGCGGCGGCAATTCTTAGCGAGATAATAGATTGGTAGGTACATTTGCGTGCGGGATTTTCTGTGAGCCGTTTAAAAATGCGATTAGATGCGCCCCTTTATCTCCGTCGTTTCCCACGAATCCACGTTTCCCGCCGCACTGAGAGTAGTGCTAAAGTTAAATACATCGGGAAGAACTTCGGGACACCGGGCGACTTTTCTGACCGACTTGATCCGAACGGAAAGGGCTTCTTCGGAGAGGTTTGTAGACAAGATGAATCAGGGATAAGGTCATTGAGCATGCAGACCTATGGCAATAGATTGTGTTTCAAATTAAGATGCTCTTATACTGCATGCTGCCATATAAAATCAAACCCTACCACTGGCAAAGCAGCTCTCCGCGGCATGAAAACCCCCCTCATTCCCCGTCAATACAAAGGATCCCAATCCCCACTGTCTACAAATAAGTGATCTCACTCTGAAGATAATACAATTTCTCTCAAACACAACGGCCTTTCCCTCGTTAAGGGGAGCCATCGGATCCCCTCCCAACAATCGTTCAAACCCTTTCCCAACCGGACCGAGTTTATCCTGATTATTCACGCCCTTTTTGATCCATCCGTGAACCAGTTTACCCAAACCCACTGCTGAGGCGACCGCTCCAAATATTTCGAGTCCTGTCACTGGCATGGTTGTCCGTGGGAAAGACGCTTCTGATGTGATGCGAAGAAGAGGGGGGATAGCGGGTTTTATGGTGAATGGGCAGATAATGCTCCCACACATTCCCGAGCGATTTAAGGGTCGATAGCGGAAGGGTCAAGGCGTATTGCATGGTCTCGTGATTCATTGAGTCATATGCATGTGCTCCGTGTTCGCATATAGACTTTCCGCTTGCAGGGCAGCATTAATAGACCTCCTTTGGGAGCGAGAACGGGATGATCCTCTCGCTTCCCGTCGGCCAATAGCGCATTGGCTACAAAGTTTATTCATGCCCAAGTATTGCGGAAAAGCCCCACATGTTTGCGTTCGAAAGTGGAGCGGAGGCGGCCGTGGGGCATTATTGCCTCGCATACTAGACTTTCTGGGTGCATGGGAGGGGATGATCCTTTTTGAAGCGGGTATACTATATTTGCGGTTCCCGTAAGCCATAGCGCAATGACTACAGTTTATCAAGTACGCTTCACTCTGAGACCACCTATAGTTTGTATTACAGATTACCTCCTAACACTACTAACACTACCTACTTATGCCGTCACACTCAAATATCCTGCTATCTGACCGCTGCTCAAGTGTTTAACCCGAGCCAAGTTGACAACTTCACGCGAAAATTAACAAGTTGTAGATCCAAATATCCGAAGCGTCCGCTAACATAGCTTCCATAGCATCCTTTCTGCCCCAACAGCAAATACGCATGTGAATTCAAAATTACCGCCATAAGAAATCCTGCAATGAAAGGAAACAGAACGAATATCTGAACAATTGTCGTCAGATGCTCCGATAAATGTAGTTCAGGTTTCTTGAAGGCCGGCGCTCTGAATAAAACCGTTCTTCCCCGAAACGGGCCAACATAGGGTATAGTAAAAGGACGCAAGAGTGTCAGTTCCCGTTGTTCGCCGGCAGGGTATCTGGGTAGACGACCAAGCACCTTCCTCTTCCAAACGCCAAATTGTTTAATCCTTCTTTGGATCCAGGTTTCTGGAGCTGGTTCTGAAGGCGCGATAGGCGCCACAAACCGCGTAGCTGCTTCCTGTTCAGTAGGAACATTCCATCGCCTTCGGGAAGGCAAGTAGATCTTTAAATAACTGAACAGCGCGACACCAAAACCGGCCGTGGCACTTGAAAATATGATGACCTGCATTCTGACGTAGTTGGCTCGCCGAGGGTCAGTCTGCCAAGATACACCCAATGTTTGACAATAATCCGGAATATTCAAGACTTGATATTGTCGTGTGCCATATCCAAGAAAGCAGTATCCAATGCTTAGCCAAAGGCATATAACCCACATTCGACAACCCAGTATGGCAACAGGATAAGACAGGAACTTTATCATTGAATAGTTCGAAACCAGGTCGAAGACGAGGACGATATCCAGCCATAGAACCGGACTAAGGAACGGGAGACCATCCAATTGATCGCCGCCAGTGCTTGCAATGGTATATATTGCTAATCCGTTCCTCAGCAATCCGATAAATCCAAATGCAATTTTGACATAGGGGAGGTAAGTGCCCCACAGTGACCGAGACTCTTCTCTTGGACCGACCTCAAAAACATTATCCTGTGAATTAACTTTCCTCAAGTATGTAGATGTAGTACGAGCGACCAGCTTTCAATCAGCGCCTGAGCTGCCTGGACCAAATAGCCCACCCAAGAGGGAAGATAGGCAGCTGTCGTGATAGGGACAATAGATACGAAATATTGAGCAGCATTTGCGACAAAATGACAGACATCCAGTAAGGAATCCGTTACCATATCATGGCTAGGAGGGATATTGTAGCAGGAGTCGTAGTCATAACTGCGTGAGTCAAGTTTGAACTTGAGGACGCTGAATGTCTCTTTTCAGGACGCCTTGGTACGGGAAGCCGGCAGGAAGAGGAGGTCCTGTTGTTGGAATGAGGGATGGTTTGTAATTCCTTTCCTCGGTAGTGCGGGAGAAAGATCGACTTACGAAGGTTGTGAATTCCGGAGACAATGTTTCCGTTGCGGACAATGTGATAGTCGCTATTTCCAATGTCCCGAATGTGGAAACCAATACATTGGAGACAGAGGAACCGGTTTGACCAGTCGAGTGGGAGTTACTATACAATGTGAGGGCTGAAGAAGCACAGTAAGTTGACGTAGACTCGGAAGTCGAACTTGAAACAGTGGAAGTACAGAGGCTTGTTGTGGAAGCGGAAGAAACAATATTACAGGAAGAGGAAGCCGACACTTTCTGCTGGGCGGCAAAGGCAGCGGCGGCTGTTTCGGTCGTCATATAGCTGATGGTAGAGAAGGCGTAAAGGGTCTCAGTCGA
>Ga0302325_10005147_pt1 | contig 29906 bp, 17 predicted proteins | sample Palsa_T0_2_FD_201948 | JGI IMG/M metagenome (GOLD analysis project Ga0302325, IMG submission 201948) | Peat permafrost microbial communities from Stordalen Mire near Abisko, Sweden - Palsa_T0_2 | ecosystem: Environmental > Terrestrial > Soil > Palsa > Peat permafrost | place: Sweden: Abisko...
GTGGTCTACCCGTCCTATATTTCTGCACCCAGAGTGTTTGGTCTTTCTGCGCTCGAAGACCAAGAGTGCGCGGCGGCCTTGATGTGGGTCGCGGTGACGATTATCTTTCTCGTTCCGGCAGTGCTTGCCACGCTCAAAATCTTGTCGCCCAGCAAATCGCATTTGCCTGTAAGCGTCGCCGTCCCACCGGCAACGAGCAGCGTGCCTGGAAGGGTGTAGAAAGCGAGCAGTGGGTAAAAATTTACAGGGCCGCTGGTGGAAGCGAGGTAAAAACCTGCAAAGGTCGTGATGAGAATTAGGAAATTCGCTTCCGGCTTAGTCAGCGCCCAATAATCGGAAACCGTCGAAAAGAACGTGGCCGCCCGGCTCTCTTGAGCCTCGCACGCTCCTTTCAAGACGGCAATCGGGAATTTGTCCGGAGAAAAGTTCGCGCGCGACTGCGTCCACCGCCAGACAAGTTCTAGAAATCCGGTCTTTTTTCGTTTTTATCCCAGGAATATTAATTTTGTGGCTGACCCGGGGGAAATTCGGAAGAATCAGGATGTTCTGTGTCTCTTGGTTCAAGCTTCGAGTTCAGAGTGGACGCAGTAACCTCGGATGCTAGGCGTCCGCGATGCTGGAGCTCGCTTCGTCGGACGTCCAGGCCTCCGCGGAGTGCTCGTCGGGTGCGGGCCGAACGTCCGGGTTCTGCATGATCACCCGCGCGCAGGTGTTCCATCGCAGGATGGCGCTGTCATTTCCTGGCCTGGCAAGACTGATGGCTCTCTCGTAGTGGCCCATCGCTTCGCGCAGCGCGTGATACGCTGCAACTCCTCCCGGACCGCCCTTATGAATGCGGGCGTTCCCGAGACGCTCCCAGATGATGCCGGCGTAGTAGGCTCGTTCGTAATCGCCCTTAATTCGAGCGAGAACCTCTTGCGCCGCTTTCGCGTTCACGCCGGACTGGAATTGATCGGTGCGCGCGAGGAGCAGCGAAATCAGCGCCTGCTGGTGGCCCGACTCGATCGCGAGAATATCCAGACAAATGCTTTCCGCAAGATGCGGCTCATTCAAGAGCCTGTAACGTTCCACTTTCGCGAGCGCTTCGGGGACGCTCTGCGCGGAGATGGATTTCAATTCGAAGTGCATGGGCGCCTCCTATCTTTCCTTGTGGCTGAATACGCGAAACAATCTCGAGAGCGGATCGAAGAAGCGATCCACCACGCGCTCCTTGAGCGGGATGATGGCGTTGTCGGTGATCGTAATGTTCTCGGGACACACTTTGGTGCAGCACTTCGTGATATTGCACAAGCCGATGCCGAATTGCGATTTCAGCTCAGCAACGCGATCGCCCACGTCCAGGGGATGCATTTCCAGCGCGGCCGTATAAACGAGGAATCGCGGGCCGATGAATTGTTCGTCCATGTGGTGGTCGCGCAATACGTGGCATACGTCCTGGCAGAGATAGCATTCGATGCACTTGCGAAACTCCTGCACCCTTTCCACGTCTTCCTGCGCGATGCGCCAGGTTCCATCCGCCGCATCGGGACGCCGCGGTTTGAACTTTGGTATGCGCTGCTTCACCGTGTAATTCCACGATACATCCGTGACCAAATCCTTGAGATGCGGAAAGGCTTTCATGGGTTCGACCGTCACGGGTTTATCCAGCGGGAGTGTATTCATCCGCGTCATGCACATCAATTTCGGCATTCCGTTTATTTCAGCCGAGCACGAGCCGCATTTTCCCGCCTTGCAGTTCCAGCGAACCGCTAAATCGCCCGCTTGTTCTGCCTGTATTTGGTGAACGACATCCAGGACCACCATGCCATCCACGATTTCGGCGTTGTACTCCTGAAACTTCCCCTGGCCTTTCTCGCCGCGCCAGATCTGAAACGTTGCTGTCGCCATTACTTCATCTCCTGAACGATTTGCTTCAGATCTTCGCGCATTGCGGGAATGGTCTCGCGCGTGAGCTGCATTTTTCCGTTAGCGCCTTTTCGCACGACAATATTGAAGGTGCCAAACTTCTCGTCCTTGGCCGGAAAATCATCGCGGAAATGAGCGCCGCGGCTTTCTTTTCTCTCGAGCGCTGCCAGCGCAACGATTCGCGAGACGGTCAGCAGATTGTGCACGTCGAGCGCGGTGTGCCAGCCCGAATTGTATTCTCTATTTCCGTCCACGCTGACTCGCTCACTCCGCGCTTCAAGTTCTTGGATGCGATCGAGTGCCTGCAGCATTTCCTGCTCCTGGCGCACGATTCCAACCAGATCCTGCATCACTTCCTGCAACGCGTGCTGTACGGCGTAGGGATTTTCGGGCCCCTTGCGTTCGAAGGGTTCCAGCGCCCATTTTTCCGCCGATCGCAGTTCATCCGCATTCACCGCGCCCAGCGAGCTTTTCTTGGCGAACGCCGCGGCGTATTCTCCGGCTCGCTGCCCGAAGACCAGCAAGTCGGAAAGCGAATTTCCGCCTAGCCGGTTGGCGCCGTGCAAGCCTGCTGCGCATTCGCCTGCTGCAAACAATCCGGGAACGTCCGACATCTGCGAATCAGCATCAACGCGGACTCCGCCCATCATGTAGTGCGTCGTAGGGCCCACTTCCATCGGCTCCTGCGTAATATCAATGTCTGCAAGCTGCTTGAACTGGTGATACATGCTGGGCAGCTTCTTCTTTATCAGCTCCGGGGCGTTTGAAATTTTTTCCTTGATCCACGCGATGTCGAGAAACACGCCGCCATGCGGGCTGCCGCGGCCTTCTTTCACTTCGCGACGAATACAACGCGCCACGTGATCGCGCGTCAGCAATTCGGGCGGGCGTCGCGCATTCTTGTCGCCCTGTGTGTAACGCCAGCCTTCCTCTTCGGTGTCGGCGGTTTGATTTACGTAAAGCGGCGGAATGTCCCTAAACATGAATCTCTCGCCATTTTTGTTTCGCAGCACCCCGCCTTCGCCGCGGACCCCTTCGGTGACCAGAATGCCGCGCACGCTGGGGGGCCAGATCATTCCCGTGGGATGGAACTGCACAAATTCCATATCCATCAGCGCGGCTCCGGCGCGATATGCCAGCGAATGGCCATCTCCCGTATATTCCCAGCTATTGCTGGTGATGCTGTAAGCCCTTCCGATTCCCCCGGTCGCCAGCACCACGGCTTTGGCGCGAAACAAGTGAAATCGCCCGCGCTCGCGGTCGTATCCAAATGCGCCGACGATGCGCTCGCCGTCTTTCAGCAGCGTGACGATGGTGTGCTCCATGAAAACATCTAAGCCGAGATGTATTCCGTGGTCTTGCAGCGTGCGGATCATCTCGAGACCAGTGCGATCGCCCACATGAGCCAGGCGCGGATAGCGATGCCCGCCGAAGTTCCTTTGTAGGATCCGGCCGTCTTTCGTGCGATCAAAAAGAGCGCCCCAGGCTTCCAATTCGTTGACCCGCGCCGGAGCTTCCTTGGCGTGCAGTTCCGCCATGCGCCAGTTATTCAGGTACTGGCCGCCGCGCATGGTGTCTGAAAAATGCACCCGCCAGCTATCTCTGTCGTCGACATTTCCCATCGCTGCCGCTATGCCGCCCTCGGCCATCACAGTGTGGGCTTTACCCAGAAGCGATTTCGAAATGACTGCAACTTTCACACCGGCAGCCGAAGCCTCGACGGCGGCGCGCAAACCCGCGCCTCCGGCCCCGATGATTAGAACGTCGTGCTCATGCGTGATGTACTCGGCCACTAAAAAATCCTCCAATCGGTCCAAATACCCATCGAGCACATCCTTATATACAGGTCGCTGAAGGCCACCATGAACAGGCTGCACCAGGCAAAAAGCATGTGGCGCCGGTTCAGGCAACTGACACAGTCATACGCCTGCTTGCGGATGGGAGCGCCGGCCAAGCGATCGCGATAACCGCCGACGAGATGACGAAGCGAGTGGCAGCCGAAGGTGTAGGAAGTAAGCAGCCCAAGGTTCGTCAGCAAGACCAGAGTGCCGACGGCCATGCCGAAGCGGCCGTTGAACCAAAACGCTTTCCACACGTCGTGCGCCAGCAGGATCAGAAACAGCAGGGCCAGATAAAGAAAGTACCTGTGGATGTTTTGCATGATCAAGGGAAACGATCGTTCGCCGAGATATTTCTTTCGCGGTTCGCCCACCGCGCACGCGGGCGGGTCCGCCCAAAAAGCTTTGTAATAGGCTCCACGATAGTAATAGCACGTAACTCGAAATCCACCCGGCGCCCACAGAACGAGCATCGCTGCGGTAACCCAGGCAGGGATCCAGCTTGGCCTCGCACCAAACCAGGCTTGACCCGCGGGTCCGATCAATTCCGGGGAATAAAATGGCGACAGGTAGGGCCCGAATCTAAAGTGCTGCCCTTGCAGCGCGGCCCATGTGGAGTAAACGATGAATGCGGACAAGCCCAGGAACACAAAAAGTGGCTGAACCCACCAATTATCAGCGCGCTTCGTTTCTCCGAAACCAGATTGCGTTAACGGGACGTCAATCTGCGACATCAAGCCTCCTTACTGTTCGTGCTGAGATCCTACCGGCATCCTGAAACGGTCCATAGATGTTGTCATTCAATTTTTCCAGAAGCTCACACAAGCGAAACGCGTCGCACACGCCGGCCGCGAACGCGAACGAATATATCTCAGGTAGCGGCATCTGCGGAATGCTGTCTTTCCTCGGCCGGGCGAAGGGCCACCTGCGAGGACTTGGGTTTTAGAGATTACGCGCCAGTGCTAAGGGAATGGCCGATTTTCCGGCCGTTAGCCATCAGCGCTGGAACGATAGTAACCAGATTGGTGCGTCATCATACGCGCCAGATTGACAGTGCGTCGTGGTCTGTCAAAATCGGTCTACATCAGGCCCGAAGGAAAATAAAAGGAGTTTCGCATGCTGCTATTCAAGCGCTCGATTGCGGTCATATTGTGTTCCTTGCTCACGGCTGTGCCCGCCATGGCACAGCCTCAGACCGCCAACCATCCGGCCGGGCAAATCAATGCCCTGATTCCCGCGGCAACCCGAAATTCGAAACCCGCAAGAGTAAGAGAAGAACTGGACTGGAATGATTTGCTCCAGACCGAACACTCGGGACGCGTTCGCGCCGGGCTGACCGATGGGTCGATACTGAGCCTGGGCTCGGATAGCGAACTGCGTATCGTGCAGCACGATGGGGCCGCGCAGCAGACTTCACTCGAAATGAATTTTGGCAAAATGCGCAGCCAGGTCGAGAAGATTACCCAGCCGGGCGGCAAGTTCGAAATCAAGACTCCGAACGCGGTAATCGGCGTAATCGGAACCGACTTTTACGTCGGATTCGAATCGAACCGAACCACGGTGATTTGCTACAAAGGTCAAGTTTCGGTGACACCGCTGGGCAACGCCGCGGCTACGAGCAACTCGGGGCAGGCTAGCGGGGGGTCGAATGCAATCGCCGTTGGCGCGGGCCAGATGGTGGTCATCGCTTCCGAGATTCCGCCGTCGGGGTTTCAAACGTCAAGCACGCCACCGGACGTTCTGCAGACGAGCATAGCGTCGACGGATATACCGGCCAGCGCCGGACTGACCGCATTGCACCATGGTCACGGGCTGCGATGGGCGCTCATTGGCACGGCCGTGGCCGTCGGACTCGGAGTGGGCATCGGGCTCGCCGTCACGAGCGGCGGTGGGCGCAAGGCGCCACCTACAAACAACCCGGCTCCATAGGAGTCAGCACCGACGCGGAATCTCACCCGCATTCTTTATGACATCGCAGAAACGGCGAGCGTCCGGCTGGCTGGACGGGCTGGGACGCCTCGCACTTCTTCATCTTGATCTGGAAGTGGCCGTCCTGGTCACGCTGACTGGCCTCACGCTATTCGCAACTTCGGGGCTTGGCAGCAACCCGCATGCGGGCTTCGTCTTCCTTAAAAGCATTGAAGAAAGCTCGCTGGACCTGCGTTTCGAGATGCGCGGCAAGCGGCCGCACGACGATCGCATCGTGATCGTCGGTATCGACGAGAAAACCCTGCAGAAAATCGGTTCATTTCCCCTGCCCCGAAAGAACTACGCGACGCTTGTGAATCAATTGAATGCCGGCGGCGCACGGGTCATTGCGTTTGACGCCACGTTTCCGGTGCCCGAAAGTAATTCCGCAACGGAAGCCCTAGATAAATTGCGAACGGATATCTCCTCGATCGCGCCTCCCGCCGTCCTCAGACAGATGAACGAACTTGAAGCGGCCAGCGACCAGGACGCTTTGTTTGCGTCGGCCATGAAGAACGGAGGAAACGTCGTGCTGGGGCATTTGTTTCTCGATCCTCAACGCGCCCGATCGGCGGATGCAAAGCTTGCGGAAGAATACTTCAATATCATTTGGGCACATTCCATCCCGCAGGTTTTCAAGGTGAATGCGAAAAGAGGTGAGGATTTCGACATGGCCAAGGCCTGGAGCGATAACGAAGGCACGGTCGCCGCGGGCGTCGAAGCCAACATCGCTAAGCTCGCGACTGCGGCCGCGTCTTATGGTTTCATCGATATTCATCCCGATGCCGACGGGACGCTGCGGCACGGATTGCTGATCGTCCGTTATCAGGATCAGGACTATTTTCCCGCGTTGGGTTTTCAAGCCGTGCGGCTCTACGAGAATATTCCCGATCAAAATATCGCCGCGTATATCGGGCCGAACGGGCTTGACCGCATCCAATTTGGAAAGCACGTGCTGCATCATGTGCGAGACGGAAGCGCGCTGATTAATTACACGGGTGCGTACCGTACCTACCAGCAATATTCGATGTGGGATGTAATGAGCGGAGATTTTCCCGCCGAGACGTTCCGCGACAAGATTGTTTTGGTCGGGGGGACGGCGGTGGGGATCGGGGACATCCGGACAATTCCATTCCAAGCCCAAAATGAGCCCTATATGGGAGTGGAAGTTCACGCGAACATTATCGATAACCTGCTTCACAGCGAGGACAAAGGCCGAGGTTTCTTGCAGCGAGGACCGCGCGAAGAAATGATCGATATCGGCTTCATACTATTGTTTGGCGTCGTCTTTGGATTGCTGTTCAGCCGCATCACGCCGCTGTATTCCACGGTCCTGGTGCTAGCCACGTTGCTGGTATTTGGATGGTTCGTTTATTTCAGCTTCGCGGACAAGGGGCAGTGGCTGAGTTTCGTGATTCCCGCGGCCACGCTGGCGGCGAATTACGCCGGTATCACCAGCGTGCGGATGGTTCGCGAAGAAAGCGAAAAGAGAAAAATCCGCAAGACTTTTTCGCAGTATCTGTCGCCAGGGGTGATCGAGCTAATCGAAAAAGACCCGGAAAAGTACATTCGCACCGGCGGCGAAATGAAGGAGCTCACGATTCTCTTCAGCGATATTCGCGGATTCACCACGATTTCGGAAAAACTGACCCCCGACGAACTGGTGCAACTGCTGAACGAGTATTTCGGCCAGATGACTGAGATTGTCTTCGCCACGAACGGGACATTGGACAAGTACATTGGGGACGCGATCATGGCTTTTTGGGGATCGCCTTACCCTCAGGAAGACCACGCGTTCCGCAGTTGCTCGTGCGCGTTGCAAATGGTCAGCGGGCTCGCGAATTTAAACAAGAAACTGAAATCCGCGGGGCGGCCTGCGATCGGCATTGGAATCGGCTTGAACACCGGGCTGGTTAACGTGGGGAATATGGGGTCGGAGCGGCGGCTTTCCTGGACCGTCATGGGCGATAACGTGAATCTGGCTTCGCGACTGGAAGGAATCACCAAGCAGTATCACGTGCAGCTGATCATCAGCGAAGCGACGTACCGGCACGTGGCGAGCCAGTTCGTATGCCGGGAGCTCGACAAGATACGCGTCAAAGGAAAGACTCAACCGGTCAACATTTACGAACTGATGGACGTGGCGGAGAACAGGGCGGCTTATGAATCCCTACTGAATGCGTTCGATCACGCCATGCAGGAGTATCGGAAACAAAATTGGGGCGAGGCGGCTAACCGGTTCGCGGAGGTTCTGTCGACTTTTCCCGATGATGGACCCACGCAGGTGTTTCTGGAGCGCGCCTTCGAGTTTTCGGAGAACGCGCCTGAGGGGGAATGGGACGGCGTGTACGTGATGAAAACGAAGTAGAGCGGCGCGAGGAATCGCACCGGCCGGGTGATTGCGCGATGGGCCGGATCAGTTGCCTCGACCAATCCGCGACAAAGTAAAGGTTCCTCGGATGTTCTTTTCTTTGCTCCAGTCGTGATAGTTGTGGCATTCGAAACAGCGCGATTCGGCTGAGTTTGGGCCGCTGCGATGGCACTTCTGGCAGGTTTGAATACCGGGAAGCAACACGTCGGACGTCTCCTGGCTGGTCAGAGCGCGGGAATGGCACTCCGCGCACTTCAGCAACTTATGGGTGTCGTGATCGAATATCGCGTGGTGAAACCAGCGCTGCGTAATGTTCGAATTCGCGACAACCGGCAACGAAGATTTTTTGCTGAAGCTCAAGGCGTGACATTGCGCGCAGGTCTTCCGCCAAAGCAGCTCTTCCGACTCCGCAACCCTCAGTTCCACCCACTGCTGCTGAGTGAGAACGCGGACTGCGGCGGGGAGCGGCCCCTGCGGCAAATCGCGTTCCGGAACCGGCGCGGCCACTCGAAGTTCCGCGGTGTGCGACGGAATGTACTGTTCAAATTTCTGAACGAGAAACGCATAGACGATCTCAGGCGTGTCGTGCGGAGCGCTTTCCTGAAAACGTGGATCGAATTGCAGGCCGTGGCACGCGACACAGTGTTTTGCGTAGGCGATGGGCGACATGTACGCGCGTGCGAAATCCATCGACGGTGGAAGCGGCTCGTGGGCGATCGGAATGGGATGGGCCGGACTTGCTGGACTGTCCGGTTTCTTTTCGTCCGTGGTCCCGTACTTCCATTTCGAATCTTCACGCGCCGGACGATGACAATCTTGGCAATCCAGATCGACGAATCCGTTCGGCCCGCGAAGGTTGTGCTTCAAATGCACCGCATGATCGAACTTGATCGTGCCGGGATCACGGTTCCCGAAACGCACCGCGGCGAATTCAGGGTGGTCGCCGTCGAAGCGAGTCACGGTGAGCGCGAAATGGGTGGCCGCTCCCGCAGTATGAAGATTTGCGTGGCACTGCGTGCAACTGGTGTTCGACGTTGCAGCCAAACGTAAATGCCCGCGATGTTCTTCATGGCACGACGCGCAATTCGGCGTGAAAACTTGATTGGTGTGATGAATCGGGCCGTCATGGCAAGATTCGCAGCCCTGATTGTTGGCGTTGGCACTGAACGAGCCAGCTTCCTTAACATGGCAGGCGTTGCACTCGTTGGAGAGGATGGCGTGCGCCTTCGAAACCCTACCACCACTGTAGACGTGATTGTCGCGAGCCACCGCGAACCAACCCAGCCATACAATTGCGATCAATGGCGCCGCGACCGATAGGATAAAACGCAAGCGCCGGAAAGAATGTGGGCGCTTGAAATAGTTCAAATCGATGCGCTGGGCGAGTTTCTTGGTGGTGAGCTTGGCTCGGGTCACGATGACTCGCTTCTATTCCGTCTTCAGTACCGTAATGCCATGATCGCGTGAACACATCCGAGCAGAAGCAGCGCCAACGACAATGGAACGTGCAGCATCAACCATCCGTGAAGCCAATGATGCATGCGGACCTGGCGCCGCAATTGCCGCTCCTCCTCGCATATTTCTTGGAGGCCGCGCGTCGCCTCATGGCTGGTTCCGGGCAGAAGCGTACGCAATCCGTCGAATGTTCCGGATGCGGTATCCCGCGCAGCCAATGGGCGGTCGCGTAGATGTTCATGCTTCAGGAACGGACGCATCTGGCGCGTATAGAAATCGCGGAGTGGCAGCAGGTCGGCCGGAGTGACGCTCCCGGCGGCAACGGTACTTCCGCGCGAATCCTGGGGCGTGATTCCAAAATCCAACGGCCCGCAAACGCTTTCGACCAGCGCATCAGCCTCGATGAGGAGCTGTGCCCGAACGTGATCGATTTGCTCGAAAATAGTCTCCATCGGAATCTCAGTCGTCATGGCGCGGGGCATGAAGTGCTGCAAAGCGGCGCCGAAAATGCCGCTGGCAACGACGATAATGAGCAAAATCATCAGCACGGTCGTGAGGGAGCCGCCGAACCGGAAGCCGGCGTGAAAAAAAATCATCGGTAAGCTGAGCAGGCCGAGCCACAGATGGCCGCGCAGCCACGCCTGCGCCCGGCCAAGCCGCCAAACCGGCACCTTCTTCCTTGCAGCCAAGAGCCCCGCAAAGAGCATAAAGGCGGACCCGATGATCCCAAAGGTCAGGCCAATCGCGCTGCCTCCGCTGGGGCCCGAAGGCGAGCGCGCAGCGTACGTGATGTAAACAGCGGTTGACACGCCTAAAACGACCAGCGACGCGACCATCCATTTTCGATGCGTGCCATCAATTCGCACGAACGCTCGCAGCTCCGCTGAATGGACCGACGGGACTAATCACTTGGAGTCTTGTCCGTGCCTTGCTGAAGCAATCCGGCGAAAAACTGCCGGGGATTGACGCGATGTGCGGCGTCGTGCGGGCAAGCGTACACGCAACTCGGCTCGGCGAGGTCCGAACAAAGGTCGCACGATGTTGCCTTCTGCTTGACCATTGCTTTCTTCTTGCTCGGCGTCCCGGGAACGTCCGCAAAGACATCAAAGGGATGCATATTGATATTTCCGTATGGGCAACTGTCGGCGCAAAGACCGCAGCCGATGCACCAGTCTTCGATAATCACTTCCAGTGAATTGCGCCTTCGAATCGATCCGACGGGGCAGCCCACCATGCAGAGAGGATCGAGACACTGGCGGCACGACGTCGCCACCAGGTAGTGATCGAATCGCAAACCTTCGCGGACCAGGCGGGTGACGCCATCGTGCGCATCGGCGCACGCCCGGACGCAGGCATCGCAGCGGGTGCAGCTATCCAGATCGAGCAGCAAAAGGCTCTGCGCTTCCATCAAGCCCTGCTGCAAGAAGCTATCGAGCGGCGTGGTCGAGACCATGGAAAGCCGGTCACGATTCATTTGGGTACGCTGCTGCTCCACGATTTCGAGCTTGTGGCGAACTTGGGGGAACTCCGCATTCATGGCGGCAAAGTCTTCGGCGCTAATTCGGACGACTTCCACATGATCCAGGGCCGAGCACGTGGCAGTACGCACGTCGCCCGTCAGCAATCCCGTTTCCCCAAAATACTCGCCGCGCGAGAGGTAGGCCAGAACCATCTCGCCGCCCGGATGCGTCTGGGAAACTTTTACAAACCCAATCCGCACCAGATAAAAACTGTCCGCGGCGTCGCCTTGGCGGCAAATTACCTGCCCCGGAGTAAATCGCAAAAGTTCTACTTTTTGGCGCAGTCTTTCGATGAATTCGTCGGTCAATTCCGCAAAGATCGGCACGGCGCGGAGATGGCTATCCAGCGCGCGGTCGCGATAGGACCGATCGAGTTGCGCCCGGAAATTCTTGTTGCGTTGCATGATGTCCAGCACGTTGCGCAGCATCTCGAGCATGGTGCAATCGGTCTCGGCGCGGACGGTCGCGGAGCGGGGATACAGGCTCATGCAAGTCATCTCGCCAAAAAGGTCGCCAGGCTTCAGGATCGCGACGGGATTGTCGTAGTTCAGATCCATCGGCGCATCGATGTGAATCCAGTGCTGGTTCTTTTCTTCGTCACGCGTATCGTCACGCCTCTGCGTGAGTCCGCTGGACAACTTGCCAAGGAAACGCTTCACCGCGCCTTTCGTTTTCACGTGGGCGATCGGGCTGGCGATCGAGACTCGTGCTTCGCCTTCCAAGATATAGAATGCCGTCGACCCGTAGTCGCCTTCGCGGCAAATCACATCGCCGCGCTTGAAGTGCCGGCGCACGATGGCGTTGCGGTTCAGGCTCAGGAACGTCCCCGACACGTTTTCAAAAAACGGGAGATCGTTGAGTTCTTCCAGGCTGACCGGCTCGGAATCGGGCGAGACTGCAATCGCGGTACGGTTCACGATTTTGTTGGTTAACGCGCCGGTGGGGCAGGAAACCATGCATTCACCGCAAGAAACGCAAGACGATTCGCCCATCGGCTCGTTATCGTCAAAGGCAATGCCCGTGGTTGCGCCCTTGCCCATGCGCCCTAGAACAAAGTTGTGCCGAATATCGCTGCAGCCTCGGATGCACCGGTCGCACAGGATGCACGCGTCGAAATCAACGCCAATGCTCATCGAAGTGTCATCGGTGCCGCGCCGCGCGGTCCCCGGCGTGTAGCGCGAATGCCGCAAGTTGTGCTGCTTGGCTAGAGATTCGAGCTCGCAGTCGCCCGTCTGAAGCTCGCGCCGGCAGGGGCTCGAGTGATCGGACATCAATAGTTCAACAAGGGTATTGCGGACCCGCTGCACTTGTTCCGAATTCGTGCTGACCACCATTCCATGCTCGACAGGACGCACACACGATGCCGTGAAGACCCTGGCGCCGACATCCACGACGCACACCCGGCATACGCCAACGGGCTTTTCATTCTGCTGATGGCACAGTGTGGGAATGGGGATATCGTTCAAGCGCGCCGCGTCAAACACGCTCGTTCCGGCGGGCACCGAGACTTTCTTTCCATCGACGGTGAGCTCGATCATTAGCTCCGCACTCATGCGTGCCTCGCTTGAAGAGCGGAAGCGATCCGGTTCGTTGGCCTGCACGGACATACTCCGGCCGGGCAATGTGAATGCAAAAGGTGCGATTCGATTTCTTCGCGAAAATGTTTCAGCACGGATGCAATGGGCGCGGGCACGACTTGTCCCAGGCCACAAATGGATGTGAGCCTCAAGGTGTCGGCGAGTTCGTCGAGGAGCGAAAAATCGCCAGAAGATCCTTTTCCGTGGGTCCACGACGTAAGCATGCCCACCAGCTTCTGCGAGCCGACGCGGCACGGCACACATTTGCCGCACGACTCGTTACGGAAGAATTGCGTGGCGTTCAGCGCCATATCAAGCATGCAGCGATCTTCCGCGCACACGACGAGAGCGCCGGAGCCCAGCATCGAGCCGGCGTCCGCAAGCGATTTGAAATCGAGCCGCACATCCGCCATCGCGGCCGGCAAAAAACCGGAAGAAGGACCCGATGGGGCAAAGCCTTTCAGTTTTTTCCCGTTGGGGACACCACCCCCGTACTTAAAAATCAATTCTGAAATCGGAGTTCCCATGGGGACTTCGTACACGCCTGGCCGAAGCACGTCACCGCTTACGCCCATGAATTTCAAACCGGCTGCGCCGCCCTGGCCCTGGGCTTTGTACCATTCCACGCCGCGAACCAATATCGCCGGCACATTCGCGAAGGTTTCCACGTTGTTTATGACGGTAGGCTTGTTCCAGAGCCCTTCCAGGACGGGGAAGGGAGGCTTGTTGCGGGGCTCGGCGCGTTTGCCCTCTATTGCTTCGAGCAACGCCGTTTCTTCTCCGCAGATGTAGCCGCCGGGGCTAACGAATATTTCGAGCTCGAAGGCGAATTCCGAACCCAGGACGCTGGAGCCGAGAAGATTCTGTTTCTTGCAGCGGCGAATTTCGTCGTGCAATATTCGTTCTTGCTCTTCGTATTCGTGGCGAATGTACAGAACGCCTTTTTTTGCTCCGGTGAGCAAGCCGGCCAGGATCATTCCTTCGATGACCATGTGCGGCAAATTCGACAGAATGAAGCGGTCTTTGAAGGTTCCCGGTTCGCTTTCGTCCGCGTTGCAAACAATGAATTTTTCTGGTCCGGGCGCTTGACGAACAAGTTGCCACTTCGATTCCGTCGGAAAGCCGGCGCCGCCCAGTCCGCGCAGGCCGGAAGCCTTCAAGATTTCCAGCGCGAGCCTCCCGTCGCCGGTTTTTATGAAGTTTCTGACCGCCTGATAGGGTTCGTCCACTTGGTAAGGGTCAAGAGCACATGGCTCGTGGTGGTGCGAATGCGGGGCGGCAGGCAGCGGAACATCCGCCAGTAAATTTCCGATCATCACCGTCACGTGGCCCGCGGTGATCCCGGCAAAGATTTTGTCGTTGATGGCCACAGCGGGAGCCTGATCGCAGCGGCCCAGGCAAGACACGCCGCCAATTTTCACATCCTGGCTTGCGCTTTGTCCGGCCGCATCTTCGGCAGCTTCGCGCAATTCGCGCGCGCCGCGAAGGTGACACGACATATCCTGGCAAACGCGGACATCCACTCGCGGGGGCGGGTCTAAATGAAAATGCGGGTAAAAACTGGCGAGACCGTGCAAACGATATAGCGGAATGTCAATTTTTGTAGCGAGCGTCCGTAGCTCTTCGGCGGGAAGATAGCCGAACTGACGCTGAATCTCTCTAAGCTCGCTAAAAATCAACGGCGAGTCTCCTGGACCGCGAGAGTATTCATTCGCAAGGGTGAATGCAATTGGCCACGCGCGTTCCGTTAGGTAAAGCGATAATACGGCCCTTTGGCAGCGCGTCAAGCAAAACTGCAGTTAATCCTTGCGCGGGCGCACACTCAGAAACGGGCGTCAATTCCGTTGACTTCGGTGGTATCGGATAGTACAAGTTCGCAGATTCGCGAGGCACTCGATCGCCGTTGCTTGTGAGCGGCGGCCGCCGACTGCCGGACTGAAAATGGATACAAATTTGGGAAAAGCCGGTCCTCGTTGCGCGCGTCGCTCCTTCTTCGTCACAGCGTTGTTTGCCGCGGCTGTGGTTGCTGCTCCGTCTTCGAGCGCTCAGGAAACGGCGCTGCCCATTTTGACTTTACAGGGGCAAGGGCCACAAGCCGCGCGATACACGGGACCGGGTTCGTGCGCCTCGACGACCTGCCACGGGAGCGTGAGCCCGCGAAGCGATAATCGCGTGCTTCAAAACGAATACAGCACGTGGATCGTCAGGGACAAACATTCGAAAGCGTATGCTTCGCTCACCGGCGCTACCGGCGAGCGAATGGCTGCGATTCTGGGCCTGAAGAAGGCAGAGACCGCGCCGAAGTGCCTCGCGTGTCACGCCCTGGATGTCCCGGTCGCGGAACGCGCACGAACCTTCGATCTCAGCGAAGGCGTAAGCTGCGAGAATTGCCACGGCCCGGCAGCCGCCTGGCTAGGGCCACACACGGAGCGCGATTGGACTCACCAAAAATCCTTGGCCGCAGGCATGTACGATACGCGCGATCTCGCGAAGCGCACGGAGAAATGCCTTAGCTGCCATCTGGGCAACGACGAAAAATTGGTGGACCACGAAATGATTGCTGCCGGTCATCCCGATCTGTATTTTGAACTCGATTCTTTTTCGGCGGTGATGCCGCGCCACTGGAAAGAACCCGGCGAACCGGGAGAAGAGCCAAGCGCGGACCCGTGGTATGACGTTCACGAGCTGAGCACCGGACAGGCGATTCAGCTCAGGGAATCGCTTCTGCGGCTGGCGTCGCGGACTCGCGGAAAAGCGTGGCCCGAATACTCGGAATTGCAGTGTTATTCGTGCCACCACAGCCTCACCACGCCGGAATCCAGCTGGCGGCAGGCGCGGGGATATCCGGGCCGTCGCCCAGGGGATCCGCCGTGGAATCCATCGCGCTACACCATCTTTCATGAACTGATCGCGCAGACGGATGGCGACGGGGCAGCCAAGCTCGATGCGGAACTCTCGCAACTTGCGACGCTGATGAGCCAGTTGAATCCGGACCGGGACGCGGTAGCGGCGGCTGCGACGAATTCGGCGCGAATGGTTGGAGATCTATCCGCGAAGGTCTCTTCCACGCCGAACGATTCCGGCGCCACACTCCGCCTGCTGCAGAAAATTTCTGGTGACGCAGACAATGTTGCCGCGCAGGGTGAACACGCCGCAGCGCAAGCCGCGATGGCGCTCCAGTCCCTATTTGTGGCGTACGACCGGAACGAGAAGATTCAAAATTCGGCGCAAGTTCGCGCCGCGATCGGGGAACTATTTCAGGAGTTGCAAAATCCGTCTGCATACGATCCTGCGCGGTTCGCCGCGCGCATGCGCCAAGTGAACGCGCTTTTGCGGTGATGCGCGCCCAGGCGAAGGATCAAATGACCGTCGCAACCGGCCAATGGTTTCGTGAGATGCCGATCGTGATCGCCGAGGAGGAGCCGAGTGCAGCAATATGACTTGATCGTGATCGGCTCAGGCCCCGCCGGCGAGAAAGGGGCGGCGCAGGCCGCGTACTTCGGCAAGCACGTTGCGCTCGTTGAACATGATGCGGATCTGGGCGGAGCATGCGTTAACACCGGCACGATTCCGAGCAAAATTCTCCGCGAATCAGCGCTTTATTTTTCCGGCATCGAACAGCGAGGATTGTACGGCGTTGATTACTCGTTGAAAGAAGGCCTCACCGTCAAGAATTTCATGCACCGCAAAGATGTGATTGTGGAGGCGCAGCGTCAAAAGGTTCTGCAGAACCTGGTGGCGCACGGAATTGAGCTCATGCGCGGCGTCGCCTCGTTTGAGGATCCGAATGTTGTCTCGATCCAGAAGTCGGCGCACGAGAAACTCACCATCCAGGGCAAAGTGATCCTCGTGGCGACTGGCTCTGTGCCGCATCGAGCTCCCGAGATTCCTTTCGACGATGACATCATTTTCGACTCGGATTCGATTCTGAGGATGGAATTCATCCCACGCAGCCTGGCGATTGTCGGTGGCGGCGTGATCGGGTGTGAATATGCTTCGATCTTCACCGCGTTGGGCGTGGAGGTCGCGCTTGTGGATGGGCGCGACCGGGTTTTGCCGTTTCTGGATAGCGAAATTTCCGAATGCTTACGCGAGCGGCTGACCCAGCGCGGAGTCCATTTTTATCTCGGCGAGCGGACCACGCAAATCGAGCGGACGTTGACGGGGGTACGCATCGCGCTGCAATCCGGAGTCACGCTGGCGGTGGACACGGCATTGTTCGCAGCCGGGCGCCGCGGGGCCGTCGAAGAGTTGCATCTTGAAAAAGCAGGCGTGGCCCTCAACAAGCGCGGTTACATTGAAGTAAACGAGGATTATCGCACCGCGAATCCCGGTGTCTACGCGGTGGGCGACGTGATCGGATTTCCGGCGCTGGCCTCGACTTCGATGGAACAGGCCCGGGTGGCGGTGTGCCATGCATTTGGTTTCAGTTACAAGCAACGGCTGGCTTCCATGCTCCCGATGGGCGTGTACACCATTCCCGAAATTTCGGCGGTGGGTGAAACGGAAGAAAGCTGCAAGGAAAAGAAGATCGATTACGAAGTGGGCCGAGCGCGCTACGCCAACAACGTGCGAGGCCAGATCGTTGGCGATTCGTCCGGAATGTTGAAGCTGATTTTCAGGAAATCCGACCGCCGGCTGCTGGGGGTGCAGATCATCGGGGACAGCGCGACGGAATTGATTCATCTGGGCATGATGGCGCTCGAAGCCGAAATGTCTCTGGACATCTTTATCGAATTCGTCTTCAACTACCCAACCCTTTCAGAAATGTACAAATATGCCGCTTACGATGGACTAGGAAATCTCGCGGGTCACAAGGTACGCGAGGGCTAAGCTGGCCGGTGTGCTGCTCGGGAGACTACTGCGTTGGATTTCGCGGAAACTTCAAGAAGGGCAGCCTTACTCCATCAATAATAATCTGATCCGCACGAATCGAAGGATCAGCTTCGAATCCCGCCGCACCGCCGGCCGTGACGTAATCGTCCTGATCGACACCGTCTCCGCTCACCCCCAGTCCTCCGACGAGCACTCCGTTCTTGTAGAGCGGTTCGGAACCCGGGAAAAAAACGATTCCGCTTTGGTTTGCCTTGGGCCACGCTGCGCTGGGGACCTGAAATCCCTGGGTGCACGGATTGGAAACATCCATCGTGTACAAATTGAAAAACGGGCCAGGCTGCGAACCGTCAATACCTGAAGGGAAAAATGGTTGGGCGCCGAAACCGATGGTGCGGTTCGTCACCGCCGTGCCCATGGGAACCTGGTTCAGATCGACGGCTTGCCGCGTAGCGCCGCTGAAATAGATCACGTTTCGCGCTTTGGTGGCCGCAACGTCGATGCTGAAGATGGTTGAATCCATCATGCGGTACAGGGCAATCAGCGTACCGTTAAGATCGCTGACGGCGATCGCCATCTTGGCCCGCTCGCCGATCGGCAGGCGAATCTGCGCACGCGTCATATTCGCGGTGGCAACGGCATTCGCAATAATCTGCGACACATCCGTTGCGCTAAGGCCACCGACAGGACCGGCAGTTTCCGGAATCAAGTCGCCTTGCGGGGGAACGCCGGGACTCGCCAACGGGCCGACGCTGAGGTAGGTAGGGTTATACGTCCCGGGACTTACCCCGCTGGGCGGCGAAGTCTGATCTACAAATGGCAACGTGATGCCTGCGATGGAGACAATTCCCGGGGCAGGAAACGTGGGAAAACCGACGCCGTCCGTTCCGGCGCTTGGGCCGCCCGCAGCGAGCATCGCCGCCGCCGCGTAGGCCACATATTCCGAGATCGCGGGGTCCGCCGCCGCGACGCCGATTCCGCCTACTTCTTGCCCATTCTTGAAAATCGGGACGCCCCCTGGATTCACGGCCGTCGCTTCCGAGTCATTTAAATCTGCTTTGCCCGTGATAACGCCATATCCGGGCGATGCCCCAGCAATCGTGGTCGCCGGAGGAACCGTCGCACTCAATCCGGACGCGAGGTTGCAGCCGCGATTTGTGTTTTCAATTCCGTAGAGCGCCGCACTCGCCGAATTCTCAACTCCCGGTGGGAAATGGATTCCGCTGATGAATCGCACCGTGCGGGAAGAAAGCGGAGCTTGATCGTTGCTGAAGAACGCACCGGTGCGCGCGAGCGAAACAGCGAGTTCGTCGGAGGGAATCGCGACCGCAAAATTGCCTGGCAGAGCGGACGGTGCCGACGAGCCTTTGTATACGGCGAGAATACGGCCCAACCGGTCCACTACCGCGATTACCAGAGCGTCGGATTGTGCCGCGGTGGCAGCAGCTTGAACCAGCATTTGGACGTCCGCTTGAGTCAGACTTTCCGTGGCGGGCGGAGGTTGAGGTGGAGTGGGTGTGGTTCCGCCGGCACCGCCGCCGCAGGTGATGAGCCCAAGACACAACGGAAGAATCATTCCGAACCGAAGTATCCTACTCAGAAGGGAACGTCGTGGCCCGGCGGTTTGAAAAATTGCGATCGCTCGGGTGTGAGTTCGCATGGCAGGAATGGGCTATTCGTATCACAATCGGAAGTCCTTCTCAATAAATTGGCAGTCTTAATGATTTGCGGCAGCGCGAATCCGTGCCTCAAACCTCATCATAAGCACGAATCCTCTTAAAACACTTGTGGGCTCGGAAATAACTGTGATAGCTACACAGGCACCGTGGTCCATCAGCTGGCTCGTCAGACTTTCGAGGGCTGCTAGAGTGTTTCGCCCTTCACGAATTTTTCGGCCTTGGGCCGCCACCCTCCGGGCGTTTCTGCTCTTTTCGCTCTGGGCATCCGCTGCGAACATCGCGAAAGCACGCGGGCCATTTGCGGAGAATTTCCGCTGCGCTTCGCCCGGCATGGTGGCGGGCGCGCGACAACAATCTGGTTCGCAACAGCGGCTCCCAGGCCAAACCGCGCCCAAAACGTCCGCGTTGCAGGGAATTGTTCGCGGCGACGGAAAGCCGGTGATCGCGGCGCACGTCGTATTGCGAAACACAGCGACGCAACAGGAGCAAGTAAGGAACAGCGACGCGCAGGGCGTGTTCCGGTTCGTTGAAGTTGCTCCCGGAACTTACGAACTCACGGTCCTGGCCGGGGGTTATAGAAAATTCACAAATTCAGAAATTCAACTGAAGCCCGGCGACAATCTGGTCTGCGAAGTCGCGCTGATTGCGAACCTTACCGCCAATCCGCCTTCGCCGCAATTTCCTGAACTGCCCTCGGGAAATTTAGCCGTGGGGCCAGGTAATGCGCCTGTGGCCCAACCCGCGACGCCGCCCGCGATGATCCAGAGTGGGAATGGCGAGCCGCCGGCCCAGAACGTCACGGCGCCACCACTTCCTTCTCCCGATCAGGTTTTCCGCACCGAGCCCGACCGTTGGCTCATCACCATGCCGCACTGGGACCGCTACGGAATCGGCGGAGAATATCCCTACGTGAAGAGCCACCGGTGGGATCCATTCAATCGCAATAAATTGAAGGGTGACGAGCCGATCATCGGCAAGCAAACATTTTTCAACTTCACGGCCATCAGCGACACGTTCGCCGACGGGAGGCGGCTGCCCGTGCCCAGCAATATAAGCTCCGCGCAACCCGGCAGCAGCGACTTTTTTGGTAAGGGCGAGCAATTCTTCCTTGACCAGAGGTTTCTATTTTCGTTCGATCTGTTTCACGGCGACACTTCGTTTCGCCCGGTGGATTGGCGCATTCGAATCACGCCTGTCATCAGCTTGAATTATCTAAAAGTGCGGGAACTCGGCATCGTGAACGTGGATGTGCGCGGCGGCACATCCCGGTTCGACTCCCACGTCGGACTGCAGGAGGCCTTTGCCGAAGTGAAACTGCACGACATCGGGCCTAACTACGATTTTATTTCCGTCCGTGCCGGTATTCAGGGGTTCAACAGCGATTTCCGCGGTTTCCTGTTCGTCGAAGAGCAGCCGGGTGTTCGGGTCTTTGGCAATCTTGATTCGAACCGGTGGCAATATAATGCCGCGTATTTCAATCTTCTCGAAAAGAACACGAATAGCGGGCTGAATTCCATGGCGATGCGAAACCAGCAGGTGATTATCGCAAACCTCTATCGCCAGGATTTTCTGTTCCAAGGGTACACGGCGCAGGTCAGCGTGCATTATGACGACGATGCGGCCACGATCCACTACGATGACAATGGCTTCCTGGTGCGCCCCGCTCCGGTTGGCGCTGTTTTTTCGAGCGGAATGATCCGGCCGCACAGCGTTCACGCTGCATATATTGGATGGACCGGTGACGGCCACATCGGTCCGGTAAATCTGACGCACGCTTTTTATCAGGCCCTCGGCAACGACAGTTTTAACCCGATTGCGGCGCGCCCCGTTACGATCAACGCACAAATGGGCGCGCTCGAACTCTCCGTGGATAAAGATTGGATTCGTTTCAAGGGCTCCGCGTTCTATGCCTCAGGCTCCGGGAATCCTTCAAAGGGCACGGCGCGCGGCTTTGATTCGATCGATGATTTTCCCGAGTTTGCTGGTGGCATATTCAGTTTGTGGGACCGTGAGAGCATTCGGTTAACCGGATCGGGCGTGGCACTCACCGCGGGAGACAGCATCCTTCCCGATTTGCGTTCGAGCAAGAATGAAGGGCAGGCAAATTTTGAAAACCCAGGAATCTTTCTGGCAAACGCGGGAACTGATTTCGACCTGACTCCGAAACTGCGAGGTTTTGTTAACGTGAACTATCTTCGCTTCGAGCGCACCGAGGTGCTCGAACAGATTTTGTTTCAGGCGCCGATCCGTCACAGTATCGGGTGGGATTCGAGCGTCGGGGTCCGCTACCGGCCGCCGCAGACCGAAAATATCGCGATCACCGCGGGCGCGGCGGCTTTGATCCCGGGGCAAGGCCTGAAGGATATTTATACCGGGAAAACCATGTTTTCACTTTTCACCGACGTGCGATTTCAATTCTGAAGAGTTAAGGCTCGACCATAAAAATGCGTAAGACGGATATGCTACCATTCGCCGCAAATTTGGTTCTTCGAATACGACGGCCGGGAAGAGTGTGGTCATTGTTGGCCCTCATGATCCTCGCCATGGCCACTTTGGCGCTTTTCGAAGGCCGAATGCGTGCCTCGCCGTCAGAAGCGCAACAGCGCAATCTGTTGGGCCAGTCTCCGGCGGACGTCGATCGGAAAAATGTCGGGTGCGTTTCTTGCCACACCAGCACCGATGAGGCTTCGATGCATCCCACCGGTACAGTGCGATTGGCGTGCGCCGACTGCCACGGCGGGGACGTTACCGCGGTCGTGCAATCGGGCGCGAATCCCGGTTCGGCTGAATACGAACAACTGAAAAAACGCGCGCACCCGCAACCCAACGACCCTTCGCTAGCCGGCATCTCCGCGAATCCGCCGCGGCTGTACACAAAGTGGTTGCGCGAAAGCTATGAGTACGTGAAGTTTGTCAATCCAGGCGACCTGCGCGTAGCGGCGGAAACATGTGGCGCGAACGGCTGCCACGCTCCGGAAGTATTGAAAGTGAAAACGAGCATGATGACCCACGGCGGAATGTTGTGGGGCGCCGCGCTCTACAATAACGGATCGTTTCCGCTAAAGAACACGCATTTTGGCGAAAGCTACTCGTCCGGTGGCCTGCCGCAGAACATGCACACAGTTCCACCTCCTACGGCAGATGAAACTCGGTTGAAAGGAATCGTGCCGGAGTTGACGCCTCTCGAGCGTTGGGAAATTTCGCAACCGGGCAATGTATTGCGCGTCTTCGAACGCGGCGGCGCAAAAAAAGGAGAAATTGGGAATCCGAATCGAGAGGAAGAATCGGGTCGGCCGGACGATCAACTGGGAGAACGCGGGTTCGGAACGCTGCTGCGGACCGACCCAGTCTTTCTCGGATTGCAAAAAACGCGCCTGCTCGATCCGTTGCTTTCGCTACCCGGCACAAATGACCAGCCCGGTGATTACCGCGGCAGTGGGTGCACGGCGTGCCACGTCGTTTACGCGAACGACCGCTCTGTCGAACATTCGGGACAATACGCGCGTTTCGGCCATCTCGGCGAAAGCTTTTCGTCCGACCCGACGATCGCCAAAAACGAATCCGGCCATCCCATACGCCATAGCTTCACGCGCGCTATCCCGTCGAGCCAGTGCATGATCTGCCATGTTCATCCCGGCGGAAACATGGAGACGACTTATTTCGGATACACGTGGTGGGACAACGAAGCGGACGGCGAGCTCATGTACCCGCACGAGCAGCATGACCCGACCGAGGAAGAGAAGTACCAGGTTTCCCTGCGCAATCCCGAGGGCTCCGCAGCACGAGGGCTGTGGTCCGACCCGAAATTTCTCGAGAAGCTGGGTAGCGCGGAATTCAACAGCAAACTGCGGCAATCGCAATTCGGCGATTTTCACAGCCACGGTTGGGTTTTTCGCGCCGTTTATAAACGGGACCGGAAAGGCAATTTGCTTGATGATGAAAATAAGGTCGTGGACGCCGGGGACCCGGACAAATTCAAAAAAGCAGTGCATCTGGCGGACATTCACCTGGAAAAGGGTATGCACTGCGTGGATTGCCATTTCGAGCAGGATGCGCACGGCAACGGAAAGCTCTACGCCGAGCCTCGCGCCGCGGTCGAACTCGATTGCACAGATTGCCACGGCACGATCGACCATCGAGCGTCATTGATTTCTTCGGGGCCCGCCTCGCCACCAGGTGGAACTCACTTCGACGCCCTGCGTACGCCGTGGAGCGCTCGCCGCTTTGAGTTCCGCGCGGGAAAATTGTTTCAACGATCGATGGTCGATCCTGAAAAAGAATGGGAAGTCGTGCAAGTCCTCGATACGATTACGCCGGGCAACGAGCACTTCAACCAAAAATCGCAATGGGCCAAAACGATTCGCACAGACGGGAAAACCTGGGGCGAGGTTCCCAGCGATTCGTCGAAGCTGGCCCACGCGAATAGCCGCATGACCTGTTACGCGTGTCATACCTCGTGGACTCCGAATTGTTTTGGCTGCCACCTCTCGATGATGGCGAACCAACGCAAGCCCATGCTCCACAACGAGGGCCTCACCACACGCAACTGGACGGGCTACGATTTTCAAGTGCTCCGCGACGATGGTTTCATGCTCGGAATCGACGGCACGGTCACCGGCCACCGCATCGCGCCAGTGCGCTCGTCGTGCGCGATTGTGGTCAGCTCGCAGAATCAAAATCGCGACTGGCTTTATTATATGCAGCAAACCGTTTCCGCCGAGGGATTCAGCGGGACCGCGTTCAGCACATTCGTGCCTCACACCGTTCGCGCCAAAGAAACGAAGGCTTGCGACGATTGTCATATTTCGGATCGGAATGACAACAACGCGTGGATGGCGCAGGTTCTGCTCCAGGGCACAAATCTCTTGAACCTGATGGGCCGTTATATCTATGTTGCGGACGGTGCAAAGGGTTTTGACGCGGTCGCGGTCGCGGAACACGATGAACCCCCGGCGATCATCGGCAGCTACCTGCAGCGCGTCGCCTACCCTCGAGATTATCAGCAGCACGTGGCCCGCGACCGGCAACTCAAGGAAGCGTACAACCATCCCGGCAACGTCCTGGACCTTCAGCTTCGAGGCGAATATCTCTACGCGGCTCTCGGCAAAGGCGGATTCCGTGTTTACGATGTCGCGAATATCGACAACAAGAATTTTTCCGAACGAACGATTACCGCTCCGGTGTCTCCTCTGGGCCAACGCTTCTACGTGCCGACGAGATACGCGATGGCCATCGCCAGTCCATCCACGCAGGCTCTCGATCCCGCTCGGACGCGCCGCCCGGAGAACGAAGAAGGAGCCATCCACCCGCTTTACGCGTTTCTGTACGTCGCGGACAAATATGAAGGCCTGGTGGTAATCGGCGATCCTGATCCCAAAAGCAAACGACCGGGCGTCAGCACGCTTCTCGACGGGAATCCCCAGAACAACTTTTTGAAGCGCGCTCTGGCTTTCAATCCTGATGGAATTCTCAACGGCGCTCGCCGTATCACCATCGCTGGAACCTACGCCTATATCCTCTGCGATCGCGGTCTGGTGGTCGTCGATCTTGATAACCCTCTTCAACCAAAAGTCGCAGCGCAGATCGGAAGGCCGGATTTGAAAGAGCCGGAGGGAATCGCGATTCAGTTTCGATACGCGTTTGTCGTTGATCGCGAGGGACTGAAGGTTCTGGATGTCTCGGACCTGGCTCATCCAAGCATCGTTCCGCACGCCGTCGTCCCCCTCGAAGATGCGCGCAATATTTACGTGGCGCGCACGTATGCCTACATCGCCGCCGGAAAGCACGGTGTCGCCATCGTCGATGTCGAAAAACCTGAACAACCCAAACTCGACCAGATTTTTACGGCCCGGGACACGCTGAATGATGTCCGTGACATAAAAATCGGAATGGTCGACGCCAGCGCGTTCGCTTTCGTTGCCGACGGCCGCAACGGCCTGCGCGTGCTGCAGATTCTATCCCCCGAGGATTCTCCGAATTCCTACGGTTTCAGTCCGCGACCGACGCCCAAACTGATCGCCACTTATCGTACGAGCGGCCCCGCGCTTGCGATTTCCAAGGGAGTAGATCGCGACCGCGCCGTGGACGAAAGTGGGAACCAGATCGCTGTCTTCGGCCGCCGCGGGGCGCGACCGTTCACGCGCGATGAGGCTACTCGGCTCTATCACCGCGACGACGGACAGCCCTTCACTGTTCCGGATAATCCCTCCCCCGCGGCGAACGCCACCCAGGAACGGGCTTGCTCCCCGCTCCCCGCGGGATCTCCTCGACATGGCCCTGTTCCGCGATAGATTCGTGATAGGCGGCGACGGGGGAACCCCCTCGACGCCTTTCTGCGCTGGCTGCGCGAGCGCAACAGCTAGGCACCCCGCGTCACCGTTTGCCGCCGAAGACGACCGCAGGAATGTTCTATTTTAGAAAGAGCTTCTGAAGTTCCGCGCCTAACCTATGGCGTCTCCTGTAAACTTTCCCTAGGCACTGCACATGAAATCTTCTCGTACCACCATTCTGATTTTGGGCGCCTGGGTATTTTTCGTCGGCGGATTTCTAGCTGTGGCAAGCCTAACGCCACGTGTTCCGGCCTTGGCAAACTTTATTTACGTGATCGCCTGCACCGTTCCGCTATTCTGCAATACTTTTTTGTTGTGGAACGCGGCGTCTCCGTATCGCCGGCAAAACGGCTTCTGGATGCTGCTGGCCCTGGGTTGCACGTTCTGGCTTACCGGCATGTTGGTGCTGATTTACGCCGAGTTCGGCCTCCACAATCAGAAGGAACCGCCATTCGCCGCCGATTTGCTATTTTTTCTGCATACTGTCCCCTTCATGGCGGCGATCGCGCTTATGCCCCATGCGCGAAAAATGCGTGAGACGCTTCGCTTTGGCTTGATCGATCTGCTGCTGCTTGGAATTGTGTGGCTGTACATCTACATTTTTGCGGCGATGCCTTGGAAAACCGTGCAACCCGAGCAGGCCCTGTTTTATTCGCGAGATGTCGCCGCTTATATGATCGAAAATCTGGTGGTTGCGGTGGGATTCGGATTTTTATTTGTCCGCGCGCGGGGATCCTGGCGCACGGTCTACGGTCATCTCTTTGGGGCGACTTCCTTGTATGTCGCGGGAATTGTTCTGCTGGATCTGGCAATTCGCCACAAGATTTCTTACGACGGATACTTTTTGCGATTGCCGATGCTCTGCGCATTCGTGTGGATTGGAACCGCGGGAATCATCGCGCGCGATCTAAAATTCGATCCGGAACCAATGTCGGCTCCGGCGAAACGCGATACGCAATGGCCGACTCGCTTGGCGAGAATCGGCGTGCTCTCCGCTCCACTCCTTGCGATCTGGACCCTGGAACTCAGCGACGCTCCGGATGCCGTTCGCAAGTTTCGTATCCTGGCGACACTGGCAGCGATTTTTATCGTGAGCGCGCTTGTGTTTCTGCGCCAGCATCTCGTCTACAAGGAACGCACGGAACTGGTGCATGAGTTGTGGGAGTCCCTGGAAAACGTGAAGCGCCTCCGGACTCATTTCGTGCAATCGGAAAAGCTTGCATCGCTCGGACAATTGGCCGCGGGGGCCGCGCACGAAATCAATAATCCACTTACCGCGATCCTCGGCTACTCAGACCTGCTGACGCTGGAAAATCCACCGGAAACTCGAGCACATTCCCTGGGGCAAAAAATCCGCGAGCAGGCTCGAAGAACCAAGGAACTCGTCACGAATTTGCTCAGTTTTGCGCGCCAAGTTCCGGCGGAGAAGCAGCTGCTTGATTTGAACACCGTGCTCAGCGGCGCGGTACAGTTGCGGAATCTTGACCTTCGGGAAAAAAATATTCGCATCGAACTCGAGAATCGCAGCATTCTTCCCGCGGTGCGGGGCGACCCGAATCAGTTGCTGCAGGTTTTTTATCACTTGATAAGCAATGGCGTGGACGCGATGGAGTCCGCGGGAGGCGGTGTCCTGCTGATTCGCACGCTGCGCGAGCGCGCCCTCGTGGTGATCGAATTTTCCGACACGGGCCCGGGGATGAAAGAACCCGACAAGGTGTTTGATCCCTTTTACACCACTAAAGCCGTCGGAAAAGGCACTGGACTTGGACTCAGCATCTGCTACGGCGTGATGCAGGAGCACGGCGGCAGTATTGCCGGGTTCAACCGGCCCGAAGGCGGCTGCACATTTCGCCTGGAGCTGCCGGCCGTCATGGCGGTATTTCCACAACCCGCTGTCCCGCTGGCGCCCGGCGTCAGCTCCCGTTAGATTCTAATTGCGGCGGTGCATCGTGTGCTAGAGTCGAAAATTCGATGAGTGCTACCTCAACGATCCTTTCGCCAGCCATTGCTACCGAACATTTGACACGCCGGTTCGGAGAACTCACGGCCGTCCAGGACGTGAATCTTCGAGTTGCGCCGGGGCAGTTTTTCGGCTTTCTTGGTCCTAACGGTGCAGGGAAATCCACAACCATTAAAATGCTGACGGGTTTGCTCGCGCCGACTTCCGGGCGCATGCAAATTCTCGGGAGCGATTTCACCGAGAATCCGGTGGAAGTGAAACGGCAAATTGGCGTGGTGCCGGAAGGCTTGGCGCTATTCGGACGGCTTACGGGCTCCGAATACCTGAATTTCGTGGGCCGAATGTATGGTCTCGACCGCGCGACCGCGGCACAGCGTTCCAAGGAGTTGCTGGATTTCATGCAACTCACCGACCAGCCTAAGTCTTTGGTGACAGACTATTCGCACGGCATGCAGAAGAAGCTGGCTCTCGCTGCCGCGGTCATTCACGGCCCTAAAGTATTGTTTCTCGACGAGCCATTTGAAGGCGTGGACGCCGTGGCGTCGAACACGCTGAAAGCCATGCTGCAAAGTATGATCGCTCGAGGCGCGACAATTTTCCTCACGTCGCATGTCTTGGAAATTGTGGAACGGCTTTGCAGCCACGTGGCGATCATTCATCGGGGGCAGCTCGTGGCTCAGGGCTCACTCGAAGAATTACGAGCCGGAGTGGAAGCGCAGTCTGCGGCGGCTCTAAGCGCATCCGGCGCGGCATCTGGTAACCCACCAATACCGGGCGAGAAGCTTACACTCGAGCAGATTTTCCTTCGTATCGTCGGGGGAACGCGCCGCGCCGACCAGGAACTCTCGTGGCTGGGATGAATTTCGCTCCTGCCATGGGCGGCCAATTCGCCGCCATCGCTCGAGTGCGGTGGCAACTCTTCGTTAATTCCCTGCGCACGGTGCGCGGGCGATTGGAATTGGTAGCGCGCGCGTTCATGTTCCTGGGGTTTGCGATACTGGGGATGGGCGGTTCCGTGGGGCTTGGGATCGCCGCGTGGTACTTCGTTTCGCAGGGCAAAGCGGTGTTTCTGGCAGTTTTGCTATGGCCTGTTTTCCTGTTCTGGCAAATGTTCCCAGTGCTGGCCACGGCATTTTCTGACAATGTGGACTCCTCGAATCTGCTGCGTTTTCCTCTCACGTTTCGATCGTATTTTTTTGTCCGAATCATCTTCGGTTCGTTGGAACCGGCAACCGCAATCGGGATGCTCTGGTCGACAGGCATAGCTTTCGGAGTTACGGCCGCCGCGCCTTCGCTAATCGTTGCGGCACTGCCGGCGATGCTCGGCTTTGCAATCCTCAACATACTGCTCGGGCGGATGATTTATGCGTGGGTGGAACGGTGGTTGGCGCAGCGGCGCACACGCGAGCTTCTGGGAATCGTGTTTTTTATTTTTATCATTTGCTTCCAATTAATCGGACCATTGCTGAGCCGCTACGGCGAACGCTCGGCGCCGGCCATGACACAATTTACAAAAGCGGCTTTACCTGTCCAGGGTTTTCTGCCGCCGGGCTTGGCGGCGTACTCCATTACGAGCGCCCTGCATGGAGATTTTCTACGGTCTTTTGGCGGTATCGCGCTGCAATGCCTCTATGCGGTGATGATACTGTGGCTACTCAATATAAGGCTGCGCGCCCAGTATCACGGCGAGAACCTGAGTGAATCCGTGGCGCTCGCCGCAAAACCCGCGGGGAAAAGGGAGACTAAGTTGGGGTGGAGGATCCCTGGCATGTCCGGCCCAGTTTCGGCGATCGTGGAGAAGGAATTTCATTACCTGTCGCGCAGTGGTCCGATGCTTTTTACATTCATTATGCCCGTCGTGATCCTGCTGATTTTCCGGTTGGGTCCGGGGAAAGCGGGAGGCTCTGGCGGCGTCCTTGCGCATGCTTCCGATTTGGCGTTCCCAGTGGGCGCCGCGTACACGCTGCTGATTCTGACGAACCTTGTGTACAACACGTTTGGCGGCGACGCGGTTGGCGTCCAATTCTTCTTCATTTCGCCGGTCCGATTTCGCGAAGTTCTGATTGGCAAGAATCTCGCCCACGCGATCGTGATGGCAATTGAGGTGATGTTGGTGTGGCTGGGCGCGTGCTTCTTGTACCGGCCGCCTTCCATCGAGATAACTCTCGCCACGATTTGCGGCGTTTCGTTCGCGCTTCTAGTGAATTTGGGCGCGGGTGACCTGCTTTCCATGTACACACCGAAGAAAATCGATTACGGCACGTTTGGACGCCAGCGGGCTTCGGGCGCAACCCAGTTTGCCAGTATCGGCATTCAGGCAGCCGTGATTGGCCTGTGCGCGGCGCCCTTGATGCTCGCGAGAGCTTACGGACGCATTTGGATCGCGATAGTCATCTTCTTGGTTCTGGCCGGTATTGCAGCGATTGGCTATGCCATGGTGCTGAATCGAGCTGATGCTGTGGCCTTCAAAC
>Ga0302325_10005148_pt1 | contig 29906 bp, 27 predicted proteins | sample Palsa_T0_2_FD_201948 | JGI IMG/M metagenome (GOLD analysis project Ga0302325, IMG submission 201948) | Peat permafrost microbial communities from Stordalen Mire near Abisko, Sweden - Palsa_T0_2 | ecosystem: Environmental > Terrestrial > Soil > Palsa > Peat permafrost | place: Sweden: Abisko...
TGCTTGTCCTGGGCGCGGTAGGCGCGCTGGGCGTGCTTGATTCCCTGCCAGACCGAACCGGCGAGGCCGAGGGTGAACAGCCATCCGAGGACGTCGGTGGCCTCGAATGCCGCGGCAAGGATCAACGGTGGTTTAAGTAAGTCCATATATTCGACATGTCTTTATTACCGAGTTAATCAAGCGCGACTTACTCACAGGCGGCCAGCGGGGGACCCGGGGCCGTTCAGGCTGGCGAATCCGCCGGACTTTCGACATCGATCAGCCTGAAAGGTGAATCCGCCGCACGCAGACGCAGTGACCCCGGCAGCCCCTGCGCCGCGCAATGCCGCGCTCGACGGACTGCGCGGCGTCGCGATCGCGATGGTCCTGTGGCACCACCTCGTCGAGCTCCACCTGCCGCCTGGCCGCTCGAGCTGGCTCGGCTGGCTGCGGGCGTCGACCGCGCTGTCTTGGACGGGCGTCGACCTCTTCTTCACCCTCTCGGGCTTCCTGATCGGCGGGATCCTCATCGACCAGCGCCATTCGAGGCGCCTGGCCCGGGTCTTCTACCTGCGCCGCGCGCTCCGGATCCTTCCGCTCTACTACGTCACGCTCCTCGCGATTGCCGCCGCCCTCGCGGCGGGACTGCCCGGCTCGTTCCAGCTTTTCCCGGGGTGGACCTACGCCCTGTTCCTTACGAACATAGAGATAGCCCGGGCGGGCGCCTGGGACTGGCTGCCCCTGTCGGTGATGTGGTCCCTCGCGGTCGAGGAGCAGTTCTACCTCGCAGCCCCCTGGCTGATGAGGCTTGTGCCGCCGGCGAGGATTCCCCTCTTCGCGTGCGCCCTCGTGGTCGCCGCGGAGACCGCCCGGGTGTGGCTCCTGGCCCGCCACCCGAGCCACGCGCTCTCCCTGCACGTGCTCACGCCGTTCCGGATGGATGCGCTGGCGTTCGGCATCTGGGGGTCGTGGCTCGTGCGCAATCCGGCGGGGGGCACCGTGCTGGGCTTCCTGGCGCGAAACGCGGCCGCGTGCGCCGCGTGCGCCGCGGCGGTGTTCGCCACGCTGACCATCGCGCGGGCAACGGAGGGATCGGCCGCGATGGCTCTCTATGGCTACACCCTCATCGCGCTGTGCTTCGGCGCCATCGTCCCCGCCGCGGCCAAGGCGCGGCCGCGCGCCATGATCCGCCTCCTCGAGTCTCCCGCCCTGGTCAACCTCGGCAGGCGCTCCTACTTCATCTATCTCTGGCACGCGCTGCTCGGCGGCTCGATCATCCGGTGCCTCGGGGGGCATGATTTCGAGCTCCATTCCCTCGGCGGGGCCGGAATCGTGGCCCTGGCGATCGCGGCGACGTGGCTCGCATCGGCCGCGTCGTGGAGATGGTTCGAGGGGCCAATTGTTGAAATCGGGCGCCGGCATGCGTACTGATCGTTGAACCGGTGGACATCTCCGTCATAATCCCGACCCATAACCCGAACCTCGCCCGTCTGCGGGCGACACTGGGGGGGCTGAAGGGACAGGACCTTGCCCCGGGACGCTGGGAGGCGCTGCTGATCGACAACGCCTCGACGGAACTGCCGCCTCCAGAGTCCTATTCCGACGTCGCGCCGAGCGGCCTTTCCCTTCTCCACGAGGCACGTCTCGGCCTGACCTCCGCGAGGATCTGCGGTTTTCGGGCGGCCCGTGGCGCGCTGTTCGTGATGGTGGACGACGACAACGTCCTGGCCCCAGGCTACCTTTCGGAGGTGGCGCGGATCTTCGAGAGCGAGAGGCGCATCGGCGCCGCCGGCGGCAAATCCTTCCCCGTCTACGAGTCCGCGCCCACCGGGTGGCAGCTTGAGTTCACCTCGCTGCTCGCCATCCGGGACCTTGGCGACGCCGAGGTCCAGGCGCGCTCGTTCCGTCCCGAGGGGTCGGCAGCCAACGTGTACCCCCCCTGCGCGCCGATCGGGGCCGGGATGGCGCTGAGGCGCGAGTGCGCCGTCACATGGGCCGACGGGGTCGCCAGGGACCCGGCGCGGCGTCGGCTCGACCGGACCGGCTCCGACCTGGCGTCCGGCGGCGACAACGACATCATCATGACCGCGCTTGAGCAGGGATGGGCCGTCGGGTATTTCCCCACGCTGAGGCTCGAGCATCTCATCCCGCCGGGCCGGCTTGACCCCTCGTATCTTTCACGCCTGAACCACGCGATCCAGCGCTCATGGGTGCAGGCGCTCGCCCTCCACGGGGCCAGCCCCTGGCCCCCGATCGCGCCATGGACCGTCTGGCCGCGCAAGGTCAAGGCCTACTTCAGGCTCGGCGCCTGGAAATCGCCGGCGCACCACATCCGCTGGCAGGGCATGTGCGGCCAGTACGAGGGCCAGGCCCGTATCACGCGATGACGGGCAAGGTCGTGACCGCCCTGGGTTTCCTGCGCCGGGGCGACCTGCGGGGCCTGTGCCGCCAGGTGGCGATCCTTGCCCGGACGACAAAGGTCCGCGGCCGCCACGGCGCTCCCTTCGTCCACAATCGGCTCGGGTTCGGGTTCGTCTGCTTCCCCGGGACCGCGGATTCGGTCGAGATGTACGTGAAGGGCAGCGACGAGGACAGGCGGGAGCTCTCCCTGCTCAGGGCCTGGGTCGCTGCCGGCGACGGCGCCCTGGATGTCGGGTCGAATCTTGGCGTTTATGCGGCCGCCGCGGCCCAGGCTGCCGGAGCCACCGGGCGCGTGATGGCGGTGGAGCCGTCGCCGAGCCTTGCGGGACTCATCGGCGAGGCGGCGAGGCTCCTTTCGCTCGGGGGAATCCGGGTCTACCCCTCATGCGCGGGCGACGCGCGGGGCCAGGTGCCGTTTCACGTGGCGAAGGGGGGCACGACGGGAGCGCAGTCCCTTCGCGTCGAGCCGGGGCGCGAGGCGGAATACGAGACGATCACCGTCGGCATCGACACGCTCGACCACATGCTCGCCGAGACACCGGGGTTTCCGGCGCCCTCGTTTGTGAAGGTGGACGTCGAGGGCGCCGAGGTCTCCGCGATCCGGGGCGCAAGCGACCTGCTCGGCAGCCCGGACCCGGCGCTGTGGATCGTCGAGATCAATCCCCCAGCCCTGGCGCGCTTCGGAACCCTCCCGTCACAGGTCACTGAAAATTTTGCCGCAGGCCGCTTCGAGCGCTGGCTCATCCCGAAATATCCGCGGGCGGGATCCACGGACAGCCCGAGGCCGCTCGCGCCGGCCGAGGCGTTCGGCGATGCGCTCTTCTACAACCTGGTCGCGATTCCCAAGGCAGGGAAATGGAGCGGCCGGGCTGAGGGGATTCGCCGCCTTCTCAGAGCACGATGACGAGCCGCACCCCCGACCTCTCCGTCGTCATACCTGCATTCGGGCGCCCCGAGCCGCTCAAGTACACGCTGCGCAGCGTGGCGCGCGCCGCCGAGCGGCTGGGATCGGCCGTGGAGATCCTCCTCGTCGACGACGGCTCAAGCCCTCCCCTCGTCGAGCAATTGGGAAGCTTTGAGGCCGGCGCGACGCTGACCCATGTGAGGCAGGGCAACCAGGGCTCGATCATCGGCCGCCTCACCGGCCTTGGGAAAGCAACGGCGGAGTTCGTCCTGTTTCTCGACTCGGACGACCTGGTTCATCCCGACAAGTTCGCAATGCAGCTCCCGGCGATGAGGGCGGCCTGCGCCGACGTGAGCTACGCGGACATGGCCACGGCCACGCTCGGAAAGGGCTATGAGATCGCCCGGTACGACCCGGCCGAGACGCTCGCTCAAACGGGCGATCCGGCGGCGTTCTACATCGAGTTGCAGCCCGCCCCGCATAACCCGATCTATCGGCGCCAGTACCTCCAGGGCGCCCTTGCCTCGCCCCTGGTCGCGCCCGTGCGCGCCATGGACCCGTCGGGCGACGTCTGGCTCTTCTACAACCTGGCGACCGCTGCGGCGAAGATCATCAAGGTCGCCGGGGCGCTCAGCGCGCCCGGGCCTCACGAGGAGGAGAGGTACAGCAGGCACTGGGAGAGACTCGGCACCGCCGCGATCCTCGTCATGGAGCGTTTCATCCGGCTTTGCCCCCGGACGGCATCCACCCTCGCTGCGCGCCAGGCGACGGGCGAGGCCGCCTTCAGGACGTGGAGGTCGCTGCCGCGCGATTACGATCCCGGGTTCCTGGAGCGCATGCTGGCCGTCTACGCGATGGCTCCAAAGGGACCCGCCTCGAAGCTCGGCACCCGGTCCTTCGCCCGGCTCGCAGCCATTGTCGGGCCCGTGAACGCGGGCCGGCTCCTGCGGCTTCTGCGGGCCCCCTCGTATTCGGGGGTTGGAACGCTGTCGCCCGAGGCGTATGTACGACTCTTCGCCGACTTCGCGAGAACACGTTGACATCCTCCCGTCCCTGAAGGGCCGGGATTCCTGGTTACCATATGCACAGATCATGGCAGAGCAGATTGGTTCACGCTTCGACGGGCATCGTCCCGGGCAACCCGTGTTGCCTGGGGTCTTACATGCCCTCCACGTACAGAGGCGGCCTGTCCAGCCGACCAAATGTTCTTGGCTGCGTTGTGATCTCGGTCGTGGGACGTGCCGCAGCAGGGGCAGATCCATTCGCGGATGGCGAGCGGGAGGCTTTCCAAGACGTGGCGGCAGTCCGAGCAGCGCTTGCTGCTGGGGAAATACCGGTCGACGACCTGCAATTCCTTGCCGTACCAGCGGCACTTGTAGGTGAGCATCTGGCGGAAGGCGTACATTCCGACGTCGGCCATCTGGCGGGCCCGGTGGCGGCCGTCCATCATGCTGCTCACATCCAGGTTCTCGATGCAGTTGAGGTCGAAGCTGCGGACGACGTCCGTCGTCAGCTTGGCCAAGTGGGCAAGGCTCCTGTCCAGGAATTTGGAATTAGGCATTTTTTCGCCGGTCGAAAGGGTCGCCAGGCACCCGATTCCGAGATCAATCCCCACGTACTCTCCCGTCTTCGGCAGCGGAGCCACGGTTTCATCCAGGCAGAGTGTCGCAAAGTAACGCCCCGCGCAGTCCTTGGTTATCGTGACCGTGGAGGGTTCGCTTGCAAATTGTCGGGACCAGCGGATCCGCAGGTGCCCAATCTTGGCGAGGGTGAGGTTAAATTGCTTCCCGTCCCACCCAAAGGCAGAACGGGTGAACTCGGCACTCTGAACCCCGCGCATGGATTTGAAGCGGGGATAGGCAGCCCGCTTCGCGAAGAAGTTGCGGTAGGCGGTTTGCAGGTGCCGGAGGCATTGCTGAAGGGGGACGCAGGAGACTTCCCTCAGCCAGACGAGAGCGGGTTCCTTCTTCCATCCCGTCAGCGCGGCGCTCGTCTGGGCATAACTGATGGTGGTTTTGTTCTCGGCGTAGGCATCCTTTCTGAGCTCAAGGGCTCGGTTGTAAACGTACCGCACACACCCAAAGGTCTTCGCCAGCAGGCGCCTTTGCGGCGCACCGGGATAGACTCGGAAGCGGTAGCGGACCAGCATGTAAAACGCTCTAATTAGACATGTCAAAATACAAGAAAAATCTGGCGGCGATTCCTCCCCGCCCCAAAGGACGGGGTTTCCTCGCCGTCACACGATGACCCCACGACCCCGCGCGATCACGATTAACGGACGGGACCTGTTCGTGACCGATGAACACGCGGATTTCTGGGACCGCTTTGCATCCAATACTTGGGAGCCAGGGACGCTCGCGGTGTTCGACCACTATATAGGGAGCGAGACGCTCTATCTCGACGTGGGGTGCTGGATCGGGCCGACGCTCCTTTATGCGGCCCCGAGGGCGAAATACGCCGTGGCCTTTGAGCCCGACCCCGTCGCCTTCGCGGCGTTGGAGGCCAACGTGGCGGCCAACCCCGCCCTGAGCAACATAAGCGTCCGGCGCGTCGCCATCGCGTCAAAGCGGGGAGAGCTCCGGATCGGCTCCCAGGGGTCAAAGGGCGACTCCATGTCGAGCGCCCTGTTCTCCGGGAACGAGGACAGCTGGACGGCCGAGGCGATGCGCCTCGAGGACCTCGAGGGGGATTGGCCCGCTGCGGGAAACTGCTTCGTGAAGATGGATGTCGAGGGGGGCGAGTTCGCCACCCTGCCCTCAATGGCTCATTTCCTCCATGCGCGCCGCGCCACGCTCTTCCTTTCGCTCCACCAGCGGTTCTTCCTCCAGCCGTACCAGGGAAAGGGCTTCCTGATGAGGCTCTATGGCGAGGCGAGGCTCTTCGCGAGGATCCTCAGGTTCCTGCCGCTCCTCCTGAAATACCCCTACATCTATGACGAGCATGGGACGCGGCTGAGCGCCCTTGGGTTCCTGCAGAGGAGGCATTGGCGCAGGATCGACACGCTGCTCCTCTCCTATTCCCCAGGGCCGCGGGGAGACCCGCGATCGGGGGATTGAGGGAGGCCGATGGCCCTGAACCCCAAACACCTCGTTCCGCTTCCGATCCGCAACCGCCTGCGCGGATTCCGATGGCCGGCCGGCCTCGTGGGGCTCCTGCCCGGGCGATCGGACTGGTTCGGGCCGCCCCGCCGCTGGATGCGGATCCGCGAGTATCTCTCGTCTAGTCCGGGACAGGTCACGGAAGCCCTGCCGCTCCAGGAGCTGGTCCCGCCCCATCCGACGCAGCTCGGCGCATTCCCGTCCCGCTTCCTCGGGTCCCTGCGCACCAGCGTGCCGCCCGCGTGCGTCTTCTCGCTTCCCGGCGCAAGGGTCCTCGGCGCCGAGGGATGGGTCGTCGCGCCGGGTGACGTCTTCCTCACCGACGCCAGCTTCGAGGGAAACGTCGAGGGCAAGCCGCTCCGTGATCACCATATCTTCAGGGTGCGCCGCGGGCGCGCGCCGGCGCAGCGCCCGCTCCCGGGGCGCTGCCTTTCCCTCGCCAGCGACTACGCCATCGGCGGCTTTGGGCATTTTGTCCACGACTCCCTCACCCGCCTCTGCCTGGTCGAGGGATGCGGGTTGCGCGCGCCTGAATTCGACTGGGTCTATCTCCCGAGGCCCGACACCCCGATCGTCCGCGAGATCGTCTCCCGCCTCGGCGTCGCCCCGGAGAGGCTCCTCAATTTCGACGCCCGATTCGACCTGCGCTGCGAGGAGCTCACTGCGACAAGCTTCCCGGGCGCCCCGGGGACGATTGCCCCCGCTTACGCCCGTTTCCTCAGGAGCCGCTTCTCGCCCCCCGCGCTGCGCTCCAACCGCAGGATTTATCTCTCGAGAAACGGCTTTCGCCGCAATTTCTCCAACCTGGCCGAGGTTGAGGCCATCCTGTCGGGTCACGGATTCGAGGAGGTGCGCGCACACGACGATCCGCTCACGCTCCAGAAATGCGCCGAGGCCGAGTATGTCTTCTGCATCGAGGGCGCCAGCTTCTTCAACGCGGTCTTCTGCAGGCCGGGCACCGGCGTGCTGCTCGTCTACCCGGACCGCCTGCCGCATGCGGTGCCGTACGCGCTGACGCTCGCCGAGGCCGCGGGATTCAGGACATTCGTCATGAAGGGCGAGACAGTCGGGGACGCCGGGGTCGATGGAGGCATTGCCGACCTCCACCTTGACCCGGTAGCCTTGGAGCACGCCCTCAAACGCATGATCTCCTTCTAGATGCCCTCCCTACAATCGCTCGCGAGGAACGCGCGGCTGGGAACGGCTGCGTACCATCTTTGGCACCGCCCTATCTCGTGGGTCCGGGACACGCTGAAGGCCGGCGGGCCGTTCGAGCTACGGCGCACCGAGCAGGGCCGGCGCGACATGGAGGTCGCAGCGCGCAGCCTCCCAGCACTCGGGCCCTGCGCCGGCGCACCCGTCAACCTGCACCTCCTGACGGGCGCGCGGTTCTGGTACCAAACCGCGTTCTGCCTGTGGACATTGTCCCGGGAGTCCGGCAGGACGCTCGCGCCCGTCCTCTATGACGACGGCACGCTGACGGATCCGCACCGCGAGTCACTCGTCCGCCTGTTTCCGCGGGCCAGCTTCGTCCCCAAGGCCGAGTCCGTCGCGAGGATCGAGGCGCACCTTCCCGCGGGGCGGTACCCGGTGCTTCGGGAGAGGTGGGGCAATTATCCCCATATCCGCAAGATCACCGACCCCCACCTGCACAGCGACGGATGGAAGCTCGTCATCGACTCGGACCTCCTTTTTTTCCGCAGGCCTGAATTCCTGCTCGCTTGGATCGACGGGCCCGAGCGCCCTTTCCACGCGCTCGACTGCGAGACGTCCTACGGATACCCGAGGCCGCTGATGGACGCGCTGGCGGGAAAGCACGTCGCGGACAGGGTGAACGTGGGCCTCGCGGGCCTGAACAGCGGAGAGATCGACTGGGACCGGCTGGAATCGTGGTGCCGTGAGCTCATCGCGAAAAAGGGCACGAGCTATTACCTGGAGCAGGCGCTGGTCGCGATGCTGGTCGCGGGACGCGCATGCGATGTCGCCCCGGCCGACGACTACGTGACGCTGCCCGGGGCGGAGGAGGCGCGCGGGCGCCGCGCCGTGATGCACCACTATGTCGCCGAGTCCAAGCGCTGGTATTTCCAGGAGAACTGGCGTATCACGATTGCCCGGGCAGCGCGATGAACTCCCTGGTCAGCATCATCGTCCCCTGCCACAATGCCGAGCCCTGGGTGGCCGCGGCCATCGAGTCAGCCGTCTCGCAGTCCGGTTTCGAAAAGGAGGTGATCGCGGTAAATGACGGGTCCAGGGACGCCACGTTGTCCGTCCTGAGGACACTGGAGGGGCCGGGCGTCAGGGTCGTGGACCAGCCCAATCGCGGGGCGTCAGCCGCCAGGAACGCAGGCCTTCGCGCCGCCACCGGAAGGTACATCCAGTTTCTCGACGCGGACGACCTGCTGGCCAGGGGCAAGATCTCGGGCCAGCTCAGCATGCTCGAGGGAGCCGCCGAAGGCACCGTTGCCACCGCCCGCTGGGCCCGGTTCCGCGACGACCCGGCTTCGGCAGTCGTGACCGAGTCGCCCCTGTTTCGCGACCTGTCGCCCGTGGAGTTCCTGATCCACCTCACGTCGGGCGGGCACATGATGCACCCCGCCGCGTGGCTGATACCCACGGCGCTCGCACGCGCGGCCGGCCCGTGGAACGAGCGTCTCACGCTCAACGACGACGGTGAGTATTTCTCGCGGGTGGTCCTGGCGTCGAGCGGCGTCGTTCACGCGGGCGGATCCCTCTCGCTTTATCGGTCGGGACTTGCGGCGAGCCTGAGCGGGAGGGCGGACCGAATGGCCCTGGAATCATTGTTTCTTTCCTGCGAGCTGGTCGCCGCCCACCTGCAGGATGCGGAGGACTCGACCCGGGTCAGGAGCGCCCTTGCGGATTATTTCAAGAGGCTTGAATTCGAGACCTTTCCCGGGGCGCCGGACCTGTCGCGCAGGGCCGAGGAGCTCTCACGGGGGATGGGGGGCTCGTCCCTCCAACCGTCAATGGGGAGAAGGCAGGCCCTGTTGGCAAAGGTGGTCGGCTGGAAACTCGCGCGCAGGATGGCATCGCTCGCGCGACAAACGTGACGACCTCCCTCCCAATCCCCGGGGGGCTCGCTCCCGGCACCCGGAACATTGCAGGCGGCCACAACCCTGTGCTCGAGAGGGCAGCCTGAATCGCCTTGGCCTCCATCCGGATCATATTGCTCACATGCCGGCGCACCCCGCTGCTGCGCCGGGCGCTCGCCAGCCTCCTTGCCCAGACACGCACCGACTGGGTGTGCGAGCTCCACAACGACGCTCCCGAGGACGAATCGCCCCGGGCGCTGCTCGCCGAGATGGCGCCGGGCGACCCGAGGTTTTCGTACCACCACCACGCGCCCGCATGGGGGCCGGTCAGGTCGTTCAACCACTGCTTTCGCGCGGGCCCCGAGCCCCTCATCTCGCTTCTTGAGGATGACAACTGGTGGGAGCCGGGACTTCTCGAGGCCCTCAGCGCCGCCCTGGCCCGGAACCCTACGGCAACGCTGGCCTGGGCCAACATGCGGGTTTGGCAGGAGGACAAGGACTCGTCCTGGACCGACACGGGAAGGACGGTCTGGCCCATCCGGGAAGGCGACATGGTGTTCGACTGGCCCGTCCTTATCCAGGCATTCGACGGCCTGCATTCCAACGGGGCGATGCTCTTCCGGAGCGCGGGCGATGGCCGGGGCGCCGTTCCCGATGAAACCCCCTTTGCCCTGATCGAGCCCGTTCGTGAACGCTCCCTCAGGGGACCGTACGTGCTCGTGGGCCAGGCGCTCGCACACTACGCGCTCACCCGCTCGACGGCGCGATCCCGGGACCGGACCCTCTGGGTGCAGGGACAGCTTCTCCTCGCGGGTTCGTTCCTCGAGTCCGTCGAGCTGACCCCCGGGGCGTGGGACGAGCTCTGGGCGACATTCCGCTGCGCGACGCCGCGGCGCACCGGCGCACTCCTCATGGTTGCCCTGGCCGGGATCCGCCGGCGGGAGATCCTGTCGAGGGCACGGCCCTCCGACATGTTCGAGTTTGTCGCCAACTTCGTGGGGAGCCTGGGTGCCAACCTGTCCGGACTCTCATTCAGGACCAGCCATGCCGCCCTGTGGGCGTGGCTGAGGCGGGAAACCGCGGAGAGGACGAGGGAGGCCCGGGAGGCCGGACGAGACACGCTGGCCGCGGGATCCCTTATCTCCAAAAGCGACGCGGAGGGGAAACCGCATTGAGCCGCGCGCTTGTCCGGCGTTGCCGTGATGGTGCGCCACGTGGGAATCGAACCCACCTCTCAAGCTTGGGAAGCTCACGTTCTACCGATGAACTAGTGGCGCGCGCGCCGGAGAGTAGATTGGAAGGAATCGCCAGCCGTCGCGTCAATACAAGACTGGCCCTTCTGCGTCGCAAAGGCCGCCCCTCACGCCGATTCTCGGCAAACGGCGCCCCCGCGTTCCCCTCCCCCGTACACCTAAACTGAATGGCGATCAGCCCGGAGCCCCACAGACAGCCGTCGTTGCGGCGGATCCCCGCCTTGGACGGACTTCGAGGCATCGCCATCGTCCTTGTCCTGTTCCATCACCTGTTTGTCTACGAACCCACGGGCCCCGCTGGCGCGCGCGTCGCCGTGGTCGCCGAATTTGCAAGCCACGGGGTGGACCTTTTCTTCGTGCTTTCCGGATTCCTGATTGCGCGCCAGCTTGCGGCCCTCGGCTCCATGCCCGGCTTCGCCGCGCGCTTCTGGCTGCATCGCGCGGCAAAGATCGTCCCGCTGTACCTCCTCGTCGTGTTCTGCGTGTTCGTCCCGTTAAAGGGGCTGCTCGCCTTCTCCGGCCACATTGAAAAACTGGGGTGGCTGCTCCCGGCAAGGCAGAACTGGCCGTGGTACGTCTTCTTCGCCTCCAACGTGCGCAACGCGATCGACGCCCGTTTCACGAATCCCGCCCTGGACGTATGCTGGTCCCTCGGGATCGAGGTGCAGTTCTACATCCTGGCGTTTGCCCTGGCGCGGTTCGTGGCGCCGCGGCAATGGCCGCGCATCGCCTTGGCCTGCACGTTCGCGGCGGTCGCATTCCGGGTGGGCGAGCTTCGGTTGGGCGCAAACTGGCTGCAGGTGTTGGTGCTGACCCCGGGGCGTCTGGACGCGTTCTCGATCGGAGCCATCGCCGCCCTCGCACCCTCGTGGCTGGCCCGGCTCCCCGCGTTTATTCCCTATGTCGTCCTGTGCCTGCCGCTCTTCACCGCATGGTCGAGGATGGGCGAGGCCGTCGAGATCGGGGGTTACACCGCCGTGGCCCTCGCGGCGGGAATGTTTGTCGAGCGGGCGGCGAGATCCGCGCCTGGCGCCAAGCCGAACGCCGTCCTCGGGGGAACGGCCCTCGTGTTCATGGGCCGCATCTCCTACTCCATCTACCTCGTCCACCTTCCGATCAGGGCCGCGATGCGGGACATGTTGCTGCCCCATGTTCGCTCCCTGTCCACGCCCGGCGATTGGATCGCACAGGCGGCCTACACGCTCGGAACAGGGGCGACGTGCATTGCGCTGGGCTGGCTGACCTGGAAGTATATCGAGGAGCCCGCCCGCAGGGCCGTGATTGCGCTCGGCACGCGGGCTCCCTCGACCGTCGGATCCACCTAGGCAATCGGCTGCCGCCGCCCGCCAACGGGCGTCCGGCCCTCGTCAACCGAAGGAGCGACGGCTGTCCAACGCGCTCTTAACGGTGACCGAGTCCGCGTAGACAACTCCGCCGCCGCTTGGGATTCCGAATCCTATCCTTGTGACCCGCACGTTGGACTCCTTCGCCATGTGCTCCTGGATGTAGTGGCACGTCGCCTCACCCTCCACGTCGTTCGAGAGCGCGAGGACAAGCTCCTCCACCCCGCCGTTCGCCAACCGGCCCATCAGGGCCGCAATGTTCAAGTCGTCGGGTCCGACGCCTCCGAGCGGGGACAGCTTTCCGTGGAGGACATGGTACGTTGCCCTCCACGACCCGCTCCGCTCAATCGCGAGCAGATCAGGGACGTTCTCCACCACGCAGATCAAATGCTGGTCCCGCTTGGGGTCCGAGCAAATGGCGCACAGCGGCTCCTCCGTGAGGTTGCCGCACCTCTCGCAACGATGGACCCTTTGGGAAGCCTCCGTGAGCGCCTCGACAAGGACTTCAAGCTGCTCGGGCTTACCCACCAGCAGGTGGAGCGCGATGCGCTCCGACGAACGGTATCCGACACCCGGGAGCTTTCTCAGGGCTTGCTGGAGCTTCTCGAAGACGGAAGTCACATCCTTCAGAAACCGGGCATCTGAAATGCCGACGTTACCTTCTTCATCTCGCTATCATTGAGCTCCTTGGCCTGCTTTCCCGCGTCCTGGATTGCGCCGAGGATCGTGGCGGAGACCGTCTTTGCGTCCTCCTTGAGGAATTCGGGATCGAGTTCGATCCCGATAAACTTCCCGGAAAGATTCACTTTGACGCGGACAGCCCCGCCGCCGGCCGAAACCTCGAGTTCACGCGACTCGAGTTGGGTCTGAAGCAATTCGATAGACCGCTGCATCTTCTGGGCGGTCTTTAGGAGTTTTCCGACGCCTGCCATGGAGTGCCATGCTTGGCTGCTTGCTCCGAAATAACGAGGCGTTTTTCCCGAAATGTCGGGACAAATCATTTCCCCTGGCGAACCCATTGGAAAATCCATGGCGGCGCGCGCGGAGACCCGGATGCGCCCCCGAGTCGGCGCTTGAAAGATTGCCCATTGGGTCGACCTGAGATGGGCTAACGGCTTGGCCGGCTCTTGATGCACGACATTCCACAATCCACGGACGAGGCGAGCCGCGCCGCGTCTGCCCCATAGCCATGTGCGGCATCGCCGGAGTCGTCGACGGGTCCATATCCAGGGAGGAACGGGAAGGGGCCGTCATGCGCATGTGCGCGTCGATGATACACCGGGGCCCGGATGATTCCGGCATCGAGACACGGGGCCCGGCGACAATCGGGATGCGCCGCTTGGCGATCTTTGATCCCGCAAACGGCCATCAGCCGATGAACACCAGGGACGGGAGATTTTCGCTGGTCTTCAACGGGGCGATCTACAACTTCCGCGAACTGCAGCTGGAGCTGGAATCGGCCGGGTGGACCTTCTCCACCCGCTGCGACACCGAGGTCCTCCTGGTCGCGCTGGCTCACTGGGGGAAATCGGCATTGAAGCGCCTCAGGGGGATGTTCGCCTTCGCCCTCTGGGACTCCGTCGACGAAACCCTCCTCCTCGCGAGGGACCCGCTCGGCATCAAGCCCCTCTATTACGCCCTCGAGGGCAGGCGCCTTGTCTTTGCGTCAGAGGTGAATGCGCTGGGTGCGTCCGGGTGCGTCGATTGCGATGTCGACCCAAACTCGGTCATTGAGTACCTGGGCTGGCTGGCCGTCCCGGCTCCCCGCACGATTTACCGCGGCATTTCGACGCTGCGTCCCGGCGAGACGCTTACCTTCCACGGCGGGGTGCCTGATATCGGCACCGATTGGAATTTCTCGTCGATACCGGCCGACATCAAACCCTGCGCATCCCATGGGGAGTTCATCCATGGGCTTCGCGCCCAGCTTGAGGACTCCATCCGGGCCCACGTCCTGGCCGACGTTCCCGTCGGCGCCTTCCTCTCCGGCGGCCTCGACTCGGCAGTGGTCGCCGGGCTCATGGCGAGGGTGTCGAGCAACGCGCTGAAGACATTCTCCATAGGCTTCGAGGAGGATGAGTTCAGCGAGGCGGACGACGCCGAGGAGAACGCGAAGCATATCGGGTCGGTCCATCACACGAGGATTGTCACCGGCGACGAGGTCGCCAGGGACATGCCCCAGATCCTGGCAGCCTGCGACCAGCCCACCGGGGACGGGATCAACACGTACTACGCGAGCGAGACGGCGAGGGAAGGCGGGGCGAAGGTCGCCCTCTCGGGCCTCGGCGGGGATGAGCTGTTCGGCGGCTATCCCTCCTTCCGCACCATTCCCCGGCTCTCAAGGTTTCTGCCGACATGGCTGTCCCTGCCCGGGGCGATGCGCTCATTGATCTGCAATTCACTCAATGCAGGGGGCCCAAGGGCCAGGAAACTTTCGGATTTTCTAAGGCATTCCAAGGACACGCACGACCTCGCGTCGCTCCAGAGGAGGGTGTTCTCGGACTCAAGCCGGGAGTCGATCCTTTCGCCGGCCCTGGCCGAGCAGGCGCGGCGAGGGCCGTTCTTTCATCCCCAACTCGACCTGCTGCGCGCGGACCTTGGGGACGTCGACGATTTCTCGAAGGTCAGTGCCTGGGAACTCCGCACCTACATGGCAGACGTGCTCCTGCGCGACAGCGACGTGATGAGCATGCGCCACTCGATAGAGCTTCGGGTGCCGTTTGTTGACAGGCCGCTCCTTGAGTGGCTTTGGCGGCAGCCTGCAGCGCTAAAGGGCGCGGGCAGGAACCCGAAGTCAGTCCTCGCCGAGGCGACGTCGGACATATTGCCACCCGGGCTGACCAACCGGAAAAAGCGGGGATTCACGTTCCCGTTCCCCATCTGGATGCGCAAGGACCTGCGGCCGTTCCTCGACCACACCTTTTCAAAACAGAGCGTCGAGAAATCCGGCCTATTCGCGCCAGAGGCGGCCCTCAGCCTGTGGGATCGATTCCGCGCAGGGGAAAGCAACCGCGAATGGTCGCGGGTCTGGAGCCTCGCAGTCCTGGTCTCGTTCGTGAACCGGCCCCGCCCCGCGCGGATCCTGGCCTAGCCCGCGGCGCCCGCGCGTGAGATATCTCCTCTTCACACCCGAACTTTTCGCCGCCGAGGGGGGAATCGCGCGCATCCTGAGGCTCTACCTGAAGGCCCTGTGCGAAGTCGCGGCGGAGAGGGACTCGGTGGAGCTGTTGTCACTGAACGACCGCTCAATCGAGGAGCGGGAACTGAGGCAATATTCCAACAGGAAGCTCTCCGATTGGACGGTCTGCAACCGCAGCAAGCTCGACTTCATGAAGGCGGCCTTCCGATTGAGCCGGTCCTGCGACGTCATTTTGTGCGGCCACATTGGCCAGCTGCCGGTCGCATGGGCGATGTCGAAGCTGCGGGGGGGTCTTTCCTACTACCTTGTGGCGCACGGGATCGAGGTCTGGCGCCCGTTCAGTCTCCTCGAGCGCCGCGCCGTCTTGGGAGCGAAGGCCATCCTCTGCGTGAGTGACTACACGCGCAGGCGGATTCTGGAGTATTGCCGTGTCCCCCCGGAGCGCCTCCTGGTCCTTCCCAACGCGCTCGACCCGCACCTTGCGCCAAAGGCGCCCGCGCCACCGCCGGCAAACGGGTCCGTGGTGCTCACGATCTCGAGGCTGTCGGCCTCGGACGGCTACAAGGGAATCGGGCATCTGATCGAGTCGATGCCTGCCGTGCGGTCGAGCATCCCCGGAGCCCGGCTTAGGATCGTCGGACGCGGCGACGGGTTGCCCGCCCTTCAGGAGCTGGTGAGAAGGCTCGAGTTGAAGGACGCGGTCGAGTTTACGGGTTACCTGAGCGACGACGAGATACACAAGGAGTTTGAGCGCTGCACCCTGTTCGCCCTGCCGAGCCAGAAGGAGGGATTCGGCCTCGTCTATCTCGAGGCCATGGCAAACGGGCGCCCATGCCTTGGCGCCAGGGAAGGCGGAACCCCGGAGGTGATTTCCGCGGATACGGGCGTGCTGGTTGAGTACGGGAACGTCGCCGAGATTTCCCAGGCGATCACGGATTCCCTCCGCAGAAAATGGGACCTTAACGCGCTTCGGCAGCGCGCTCAGTATTTTTCCTATTTGCGGTTCAAGGAACGCCTTGCCTCAGTGTTACACGCATGAGTGGCCCCCTCATAGACCACCGAATTGAGGCTGCATCTGGCTCGAGTGAGGTTCTGGTGATAGAGGCGGGGCGGGCGAATGTGAATTACTGGAGGGACGCGTGGCATTACCGGGACCTCTTCTGGTTCCTGACCCTCAGGGATATCAAGATCAGGTACAAGCAGACGTACCTCGGGGTTGCGTGGGCGATCGTTCAGCCGGTCGTCACGACCGGGATCTTCACCTTTGTCTTCGGGAAGCTCGCGGGCATGCAGTCGGGAGGCGTCCCCTATCCCCTGCTCGTGCTGTCGGGATTGCTCCCGTGGCAGCTGTTCTCCGCGGCCCTCATGGGCTCAAGCTCGAGCCTCATTTCGAACGCCCATCTCATCTCGAAGGTCTACTTTCCGCGGCTGATCATCCCCATCTCGGCACTCGGCGTGGCCCTGATCGACTTCTTCGTGGTCCTGGTCCTGTACGTGGCCGTCTCCATTTGGTTTGGGCGATACCCCTCGTGGCACTGGACACTCCTTCCGGTGTTCATCTTCGCCACGATGTTTTTGGCGTTCGGCATGGGACTCTGGTTCACCGCGCTCACGGTCAAGTACCGGGACTTCAAGTACATCGTTCCCTTCATCGCCCAGGTCGGTATCTTCCTGTCACCGATCGGCTACAGCACGGGCGTGGTCCCCCGGTGGAGCGGGCTCCTCGACCTCAACCCGGTCACCGGCATCATCGACAGCTTCCGGTGGTGCCTGCTGACCGATGGTCACCCGTTCTACCTCCATGGAATGATCTGCTCGACGGTGATATCCGTGGCCCTGACCTTCTCGGGCCTCTGGTATTTCAGGAAGATGGAGCGGACGTTCGCCGACATAATCTAGCCCGCCGCCATGCCCAACGATTCGGTGATTTCCGTGGAGAGCCTTTCAAAGAGGTACAGGCTGGGGCACCAGAGGCAGGCCAACAGCCTGGGCGACCGGATCACGAGCGGCCTGAAGGGGGCGGCGCGCTGGTTCATCCCGGGGAGCGAGCCCAAGGAGGTATTCGAGGAATTCTGGGCACTGAAGGATGTCTCCTTCGAGGTCAGAAGGGGCCAGACCCTTGGAGTCGTGGGGCGCAACGGCGCGGGCAAGTCGACCCTGCTCAAGATACTGTCGCGGATCACGGAGCCGACAACTGGACGCATCCGGATGACCGGCCGGGTGGCGAGCCTGCTCGAGGTCGGCACCGGGTTTCATCCCGAGCTCACCGGCCGGGAGAACATCTTCCTCAATGGCGCCATCCTGGGAATGAAGCGGACGGAGATCCTGAGGAAATTCGACGAGATCGTCGCGTTCTCCGAGGTCGAGCGGTTCCTGGACACCCCGGTGAAGCACTACTCGAGCGGGATGTACGTGCGCCTCGCGTTCTCCGTGGCCGCGCACCTCGAGCCCGAGATCCTCATCGTCGACGAGGTTCTTTCGGTGGGCGACACGCAGTTTCAGAAGAAATGCCTGAACAAGGTGAGCGAGGTCACGCGATCCGGAGACCGCACCGTCCTCTTCGTCAGCCACAACAGCGCCGCGCTCCAGAGCATCTGCGACACGGGCCTCTGGCTCGACCGCGGAAAAGTGGCCGGTGTGGGCACGATCGGAGAGTGCCTGGCGTCGTACCTCAGGACGGGAAGCCAGAAGGCTGAATTCTCGGCTCCCTCGGCAAACAAGCCCCACATCACGTCGGTCAGCGTAGACGAGCGCGCCCTGGCCGACGGTAGGATTCAGGTCGACGTGGGGTTCAAGTCCCCGATCCCCCTTTCACCCCCGATTGTAGGGATCACGATCTCGTCCAGCATGGGCCAGCCCCTTTCCGGGAGCAACGGGCGCATGGCCGGGAATGCGTGGAAGCCCGAGCCGTCGGCGGGAGGGGTTGTCACGGCGACAATCGACGACGTCCCGCTGCACAGCGACTCCTATCGGCTCTCGGTCTACCTCGGTGATGCCAACATGGACTATGACCAGAAGCTAGACGTCGTCGTGTTCGATTTTGTCTCGCCAAGGTTCTATCCGCAGATGCCGCCCATCGGTGTGATCGGCCCCGTCGACCTCAAATGGCGATGGTCGATCCGGGCCGAATAGGCTGCGGTCCGCGCGTCGAATGGAAAGCCCGCTCATTTGCTTGATAACGCCGGGGCACGTCTCCTCGACGCCGAGGCTGGTGAAAAACGCCGATTCCCTCGCGCAGGCCGGATACCGGGTGCACGTGGTCGCCGGGGCGCCGTCGCCGAAATTTGACAGCCTGGACAATGATATCGTCGCGAAGGCCAGGTGGGGGTACACGCGCGTCGAGACCCGCTCGGGACCCGGGGTGTTGTTGAGGAAGGCGGCCCGCCTGTACTCGCGCCGCCTCGTGACGTTTTTCGGCGCCTCGACCCCGTCCATCGCGGAACAGGCGCACTATGCCCATACCAAGCGCCTGTCCTGCGTCGCCGCGGGGGTCCGTGCCCAGCTCTACCTGGGCCATTGCCTCGCGGCCCTGCCGGTCGCCGCTCACGCCGCGGGCAAAAATTCATGCGGTTACGGATTCGACATGGAGGATTTTCACGACGCTGAAACCGAGGAGGCCATGCGGGACAATGTGGAGGTGGCCGTCAGGAGGGCCATCCAGGGCCGCCTCCTGCCCCAGGCCAAGCCGCTCCTTGCGGCATCGCCACTGATCAGCGAGCAATGCCTCAAGGCGTACGGCGTCGAGCCGAGGATCCTGCTGAACGTGTTTCCCCTCGCGGACGCCCCGGCGGCCGCCCAGTCGCGTCCGCCGATCTCGACGGAAAACCCGGCGATCCTCTATTGGTTCTCGCAGACCGTCGGGCCGGGACGGGGACTTGAGGACGCCATCGCCGTGATGGGAAAGATGCGCGTCCCCGCGGAAATGCACCTGCGCGGCTTCGTCTCGGCGGGGTATGAGGCGAGGCTCCAGTCGCTTGCCTTGGCGGCGGGCCTCGCGCGCCCCCTGCGCTTCCTGCCGCCCGGATCCCCGGCAGAGATGGCCCGGCTCGCGGCGGCAGCGGACATGGGGCTCTCGATCGAGCTGCAGACGCCGTTAAACCGCGACATATGCCTGCCGAACAAGATATTCGTCTACCTGCTGGCCGGCATACCCCAGGCGATGTCCACGACGACCGCACAGCTTTCATTCTCCCGCGAGCTCGGTGCCGCGGCGCTTCCCATCGACCTCGCACGGCCGGATGGTGCTGCGGCGATCCTGGACAGCTTTCTCTCCGACCCCGACCGCGTCCAGCGGGCCCGCTTGGCGGCGGTCTCCCTCTCAAGATCCCGCTATTGCTGGGATGTCGAGAGCCAGGTGCTTCTCGAATTGATCCAGGCCGCGCTGCCTGCCGCCAGATGAGGATATTGCTCACCGCCGATCCAGGCCTTCCGGTGCCCCCGACGGGCTACGGGGGCGTCGAGCGGATCATCGACTCCCTGGTTCGCGAATACCGCCACCGGGGCCACACGGTCGGCCTGCTCGCGCAGACGGGGTCAACCTGCGCGGCGGACCAGCTTTACTCGTGGCCCGCGGCTGCCGGGAAGCCGCGTCCGGGTGTGCTCAGGGGCGCATCGGCGCTCTCCCGTTGCATCGCTGCATTCCGGCCTGAAATCCTGCACAGTTTCTCGCGCCTTGCGTTTATGCTGCCCCAGCTCACCCGATCGCTTCCCAAGGTGATGTCCTTCCAACGCCATACCGGCGGGGCCTCGGTTCGATGGGCCTCGCGCCTGGCGCGCGGTTCGCTGCGGTTCACCGGATGCAGCGACTTCATATGCTCCATGGGGAGCAGGGCGGGAGGCGAATGGACGACCATTTCCAATTTCGTCGACCTCGGGAAGTACCCGTTCGCTCCGAGAGTCGACAAGGACGCACCCCTCGTGTTCCTGAGCCGGATCGAGTCCATCAAGGGCCCGGACGTGGCCATCGACCTTGCCGTGGCCTCCGGGAGGCGCTTGGTCCTGGCGGGCAACCGGCCGCAAGGGGGCGCGGAGCTGGAATACTGGAAGCGGAGGATTGAGGGCAGGATCGGGCGCGACGGCGTCGAGTGGATCGGCGAGGTGAACGACGCGCAAAAGAAGGACCTCCTTCAGAAGGCATGCGCCCTTGTCGTTCCCATCCAGTGGGACGAGCCCTTCGGCATCGTCTTTGTCGAGGCTCTGGCGTGCGGCACCCCCGTGATAACCTGCGCGCGCGGCGCCGCTCCCGAGATCGTTGAGGACGGCCGAACGGGATTCTTCATGACCGACATCAACTCCGGCGTGGCCGCGGTCGCGCGCCTTGGCGAGATCGAAAGGGCGGCCTGCCGAGGCGCCGCCGAGGCCCGCTTCGGAAGCGGAAGGTGCGCGGGGCAATACCTCGGCCTCTTCCGGGAGATGCTCGCGTGAGCACCAATCAGGGCGCCGGCCAGATCGACAGGTACACCGAGATCGGGGCGCTGGGCGTCAAGGTGCGGCACATCGTGAAGCGCACCATCTTTCCCATCGCGGCGCTCCTCGCGTTCGCGACGATATACCTCTTCTATTTCGGGAGCGTCGGCGCCTCGGCCTTTGCCCTGATCGCCCTGGGGAGCTGGCTGGCCCTGGTGGGATGGAGCACCGGCGGGATTGGGCTGCCGCTCCTGCCGCTGATCGCGGTCCAGAACCTGTTCATCTACGGGGGGCCCATCATCAACAAGCACGAGAACATCCTGACCTATCCGCCTGACTTCGTGCTTAGGGCGGGCCTGGAGGTGCTCATTTTTGACGTCGCCCTGGTCAGCGCGTGGAAGATGGGCATGCAGGTGTTCACGCCTTCCCAAAAGCCGAGCTACACGTTCAAGGAGTTCAACCAGGCGGGCATCAAGGGCTGGACGAAGCTCGGGTTCATCCTCATCGGGGGGGCCGTCGCGGTGGAGGTCCTGCAGGGGTTGAACCTGATAGACATCGTCTATGCCGTGCTTCCCAACGGCGCGGATTCCATCATCAACGCGCTGCTGGCGGTGGCGGGGGCATGCGGGTTCTTCCTGCTCTCCATGGTGATCGGGGGAAGCCAGGTGTCCCCCGTCGAGAAGCTGTTTTTTTGGCTCCTTCTGATCCTCAATTCGCTCATATCGGCGGCTACCCTGCAGCTCGCGGGCGCCGCAGCCTACCTGGTCTCCGTTGCCGTGGGGCTATTCTGGAGCAACGGCCGGATTCCCTGGCGCTACCTGGTGATCGCGACGTTCTCCCTGACCTTCCTCAACCTCGGGAAAACGGGAATGAGGGCGCACTACTGGACCGATGAGGTCTCAAGGGATTCCAATGTGAGCATCAAGGACCTTCCGCGACGGTATGGGGAATGGATCCAGCAGAGCGCCGAAGCTCTTTCGGCCAACCACAAGGTCGCCAATGGCGGATCCCCGAACGCGGATGAGAACCAGACGCTGCTCGACCGGATTGATAATCTCCAAAACCTGCTCTTTGTCATCGATGCCATTGACACGAATCACGTGAGGCCGCTTGGCGGCGCCACGTACTCGCTCATTCCGCCGCTCCTCGTGCCGAGGATACTCTGGCCCGACAAGCCCCGGAGCCATGAGGGCCAGGTCCTGCTCAATGTCCATTTCGGGCGGCAGGACCTGAACTCCACATTCATGACGTACATCGCCTGGGGCCTCCTGCCGGAAGCCTATGGCAACTTCGGCCAGTTCGTCGGCTCCATCCTGTTGGGCGTGGCCATGGGCCTCCTCTTCGCGTATGTGGAGAACATGACCGCGAACAAGCTCGTCATCTCCATGGAGGGATTCCTCTCCCTGAGCCTTCTCATGAACTTGCTCAACTCGTTCGAGATGGTTGCCAGCGTGCTCGTCACCTCGATCTTTCAGTCCTACATCGTGATCATCGCGGCGTGCATCCCATTCGTGCACCGGATGAGGGCGCCCCGGCCCGACGAGGAGTAACGATGCCTTCCCCCACGCACGCGCCAACGGGCCGCGACATGCTCCGCGCCATGGCGGTTGCCCTTGCGAGGGGTGCGCTCAGGTTTCTAAGCAGCAGGCTGCCCGTGAGATCAATGGGATCGGCCCTGGTGGTCGCCCCGCACCCCGACGACGAGGCGCTGGGATGCGGCGGCACGGTCGCCCTCCTCTCCGACAATGGGGTCGTGGTGAATCTCATCGTCGTCACGGACGGCAGCGCCTCCCACCCGAACCACCCCGCGGTGCCGCCCGAAAGGCTGGCCTCCATTCGCAGGGCGGAGGCCCTCGCCGTCGCCGGGAGGCTGGGTATTTCTCCTGACAACGTCTTCTTTGCCGGGGCCAGGGACGGCACACTCTCCCTTCTCAGCGCAAGGGAGGCCACAAGGCTCGCGGAGGCCATTTCATCCGAGATCAGGAGGACCCGTCCCGGCTCGATCCTGCTTCCCTTTCGGCGGGACCGGAGCGACGACCACGAGGCCACCTTCGTGCTTGTCACGCGGGCGCTCGCCCTGTCGTCGGCAAAGGCGCGCGTCCTGGAGTTCCCCATCTGGGCCTGGCGAAACCCGATCTCGCTCGTCGCGGCGGCGTTTGCCGCGCGGGCCGTCTGGAGCGTGGACATATCCTCCGTGCTCGCCCGCAAGGCCGGCGCAATCGGGACCTATGCCTCGCAGGTCCGGCCGATCCCGCCCGACTCGTCGCCCATTCTTTCCTCGCGGTTCCTCTCAAATTTTGTGGTGACCGAGGAGTATTTCCTCGAACAATGACGGATCCCGCAAACGGAAAGGCGCGCAGGAAGGTCCTGATCGTCTCGCTGCATTTTGCACCGGTGAACGCACCGGACATGCAGCGAACGCGGATGGCGCTCCCCCACCTTCGCGCAAGCGGCTGGGAGCCCGTCGTCCTGGCCGTGGACCCGGGATCCGTGGAGGGTCCGGTGCTGGAACCACGCCTTGAGAAGACGTACCCGTCCGACATCAAGGTGGTCAGGGTCAGGGGATTCCCCTACAGGATCAGCCGCCTGCTGGGCGTCGGAAGCCTTTGGCTTCGATGCGGCCGCGCGATCCGAAACGAGGGTGACAGGCTCCTGGCGGAGGGCGGATTCGACCTCGTCTTCTTCAGCACGACACAGTTTGACGCCTTCACGCTCGGTCCGAGGTGGACGTCAATGTTCGGTGTCCCTTATGTCCTGGATTACCAGGACCCCTGGGAGAACGACTACTATGCCCGGACGGGGACCCGACCGCCGGGGGGCTGGCTGAAATTCGGATACTCGCAATGGACGGCGCGCCGCCGGGAGCCCAAGGCGCTCCGGGGAGCCTCCGGGGTCGTCACGGTCTCGCTGGCCTACGGGGCCACGCTGGCTGCGAAATACGCCTGGTTCGACGCGGGCCTCGTGACGTTCCTTCCGTTTGGCGCCTCCGTCTCGGACTTTAGCGTCGCGAAGACGTCGCGTCCCGAGCAACCCCTCGTCAACTTCGACGACGGCCTGGTCCACCTCGTCTATGCGGGGCGTTGCGGGCCGGATATGTCCGTCTCCCTGAAGATCGTGTTCCGGGCCTTCAAGATATTCCTCGCCACGAACCGGCCCGAGGCGGAGAGGATCAGGTTCCACTTCATCGGCACGGACTACGCGCCCCGCCCGCTGGGCCGCGAGTGGGCGATGCCCGTCGCGCGGGAGGAACACATCGAGCAGTACGTCGAAGAGCATTGCTACCGTGTTCCCTATTTTGACGCCCTCTATTACCTGACGAATGCGGACAGCCTCCTGGCGGTCGGCTCCAACGACCCGACCTACAGCGCCTCGAAGATCTTCCCCTATGTGCTCGCCGGGAGGCCGATGCTCGTCGTTTTCCACGAGGAGAGCCCCGTGCTGGCGATGGCCGTTTCGATGAAGTGCGGGGACCGGTATTCCTTCAAGAATGCCGATGACATCGACGGCGTGGCCGCGCGGGTCGCGGACGAGTGGTTCCTCGCCGGCGCAATGAACCTCATGCCCAAGCCCGACGTCACGGCATTCGAGCCCTTTTCGGCCGCGACGATGACCCGGCAGCTCGCGGCATCCTTCGACGCCGCGGTGGAGCGCGGCCGACCTGCAACATGAACGCCGTTCCCGCGCAGGGACCACGGCTGGCCGTCGTGCTGTCCCATCCCACGCAATACTACAGCCCATGGTTCCAATCGCTGCGCGCAAGCACCTCGATCGAGTTCAGGGTCTTTTACCTCTGGGACTTCGGAGTCGAGGCGAAGACCGACCCCGAGTTTGGGACGCCGATAAGGTGGGACGTGGACCTGCTCTCGGGCTACGACTCCGAGTTCGTGCCGAACATCGCCGCCCATCCGGGCGCCGAGAGTTTCTACGGCTTCGACAATCCCGGACTCACGCGCAGGCTGGCCCAGTGGCGCCCTGACGCGCTCCTCCTGTTTGGCTACAACTGGGCCAGCCACCTCCGGGCGGCGTTCTGGGCGCGATGCCACCGGGTCCCCATCCTCTTCAGGGGCGATTCCACACTCATTGGCAGGGAGAACCCGAGGGCCCGCGTCCGCGTGGCGCTCACCCTGCTCTTTTCCCAGTTCTCCGCCTTCCTTTACGTCGGAGCCGCGAACAAGGACTATTTCCGGGCGTTCGGCGTGCGCCCGCGGAAGCTCGTCTTCTCGCCGCATTCGGTGAACGCCGGGCTCTTCGATCGGGACGACCCTGCGCACCGCGCCGAGGCTCAAAGGTTGCGACGCGGTCTGGGCATAGGCGAGAAGACCAAGGTCGTGCTGTTCGCAGCGAAGCTCGTGCCGGTCAAGCAGCCGATGTTGCTCCTCGCAGCGTTCCTGCGCCTGAAGCCCAGGGATACGGCCCTCGTTTTCGTGGGCGACGGGTCGGAGAAGCCCTTCCTTGAGGCGGCCGCGTCCATAGGAGAAGCCGCGCCCGGACAAAATGGGATTCACTTTCTTCCGTTCGCCAACCAGTCCGAAATGCCTTCCCGCTACCTGCTCGCGGATATCTTCGTCCTGCCCTCGCGGGCCGACAGCTGGGGACTCGCCGTCAACGAGTCGATGCACATGGGCGTCCCGGCCCTGGTGAGCGACAGGACCGGGTGCCAGCGGGACCTTGTGACGGACGGGGAAACCGGATGGGTCTTCACATTCGACGATCCCTCTTCGCTGGGGAGCGCGCTGTCCCGGGCCCTCTCGGATTGCGAGGATCCCCTCCGCAGGGCGGCGATAAGGAGTGCGGTGGGCCAGAGGATCGCAGGTTACACGTACAAGCAGACCACCGATGGTCTCCTAAAGGCCATGGGAGGCCTGTCGGCCTGAAGGGCCGCCGAACCTGCAACCGCCCGCCGTGCGCCTCTCCATCGTCACGGGTTTCTTCCTTCCCGTCCCGGCAACCAAGGGCGGAGCCACGGAACGGTCGTGGTACGGGCTGGCGAAGCTGTTTGCGGCGGCAGGCCATTCCGTGACGTTCGTCTCGCGCCGGTCGGGTGATTCACCCCGGGAGGAATGGGCCGACGGCGTAAAACACGTCCGCGTGCGCGGTTTCGACCATTCCCGAAGCTTGGCGCTCAATCTCCTCCTGGACCTGGTCTGGGGATTCAGGGTGGCGCGAGCCCTTCCTGTCGGTGATGTCGTGATATGCAACACCCTCACGCTTCCCGCGTGGCTCGGAAGGGTGAAGCCTTCGGCGGGCAAGGTCTGCGTGATGATCGGCCGGAATCCCAAGGGCCAGGTGGCCTTCTACCGGGGAGCGGCGAGGATCTATGCCCCGAGCACCTTCATGGCGTCCCAAATCAGGCAGGACTGGGCGTCCTCAAGGACGAAGGTGATTGGCTATCCCATTGAATGGGGTCTGTTTGCGTCAAGGTCTCACCAATCCACCGCGCCCCTCACCATTGGATTCGTCGGAAGACTGCATCGGGAAAAAGGGATGGACCTCCTCATCCGCGCCGCTCGTATCCTGTTCGCCACCAGCGACCTTCCTCCCTGGAGACTAAGGATCGTGGGGCCCCATCTGGTCGCGGAGGGAGGCGAAGGCTCCGCTTGGCTGCAGGCCCTCAAGCGGGAATCCGAGTCCCTGGGCAACCGCGTGGAATGGGTAGGTCCCGAATTTGATCCCCAGGCGCTGGCTGATATTTACGGTTCCATGGACATTTTTTGTTATCCCAGCGTCGCCGAGCGCGGGGAGACCTTCGGCGTGGCGGTTGCCGAGGCGATGGCGGCCAAGTGCGCCGTCGTCGTCTCCGGACTCGCCTGCTTCAGCGACCTCGTCGTGGACGGCGAGACCGGATTGGTCTTTGACCATAGGTCGTGCGCCCCGGAAAGGGCGCTGGCCGAGCAGCTGGAGCGCCTCGCGCGCGACGGGGTCCTTCGCACGACCTTGGCGGCCAAGGGCCAGCAAAGGGTGCGCCGCTACGACTATCCGGAGGTGTCGCGGACAGTGCTGGACGACCTCTCCGATTTGACGGGCGCTAAAGGCGCCCCTTCCCAATAATTTACCCATGCCAGCCGAAGATCCCTATCTGGGTCAGGGGGCGTCGACGCCTTATTCGGCGCGCGACAACTTCGGCAGGTTCCTGTGGGCCCTGGTCCAGGAAACCCTGTTCCGGTGGAGCCCCAGGACATGGCATGGCTTCCGAGCGAGGCTGCTCAGGGCCTTCGGCGCCCATGTTCCGGAGCCGGGCAAGGTGGTCATTTTCCCCACGGTCACCGTCATCTTTCCCGCCCGGCTGTCGCTTGCCCCCCGGTCGATGGTCGGCCCGCGGGTGACTCTTTACAACCTGGCCCCCATTACGGTCTGCCGCGGGGCCAACATCAGCCAGAACTGTCACCTGTGCGCGGGAACGCACGATTACAGCACGTGGAGCATGCCGCTTGTCGCCAGGCCGATCACCGTCGGCGAGAACGCGTGGCTCGGAGCCGATGTCTTCGTGGGTCCCGGCATCACGGTCGGCGCCCTTTCGGTCGTCGGGGCGCGCTCCGTGGTCGTCAAGGATGTGCCGCCCTCCACGATCAGCGCAGGCAATCCCTGCCGGGTAATAAGGGAGAGGAAGGCGCCCCTCCTGTGAAGCCCTGCCTGATCGTCCCGAGCCTCGAGGCGCGCTATGGCGGCCCGAGCAAGTCGGTGCTGGGACTGGCCACCGCGCTTGCCGAGGCCGCGGGGCCAGTCGAACTGCTCACCACGGAGCCCGGCCCCGGCTGGCACCAGAAGGAAGGGAATCTCGAAGTTCGCGCGTTCCACCGGGACTGGCCCGGATCCGTATGCCCGTCCAAGGGCCTTTCGAAATACCTGGCGAGCGCGCAGGCCGACATCGTGCATCACCATTCAATCTGGCTGCGCACGCTCCACTATTCCCACCAGGCCGCGCGCCGCCTCGGGGCACCCCTGGTGGTCTCGCCGAGGGGCATGATGGACGCGTGGGCCTGGCGCCACCACCACCGCAAGAAGGCGTTCGCCAGGGCGGTCATCCATCCGGGGGCATTCGAGGCCGTTACGGGCTGGCACGCCACGAGCAGCGAGGAGGCCTCGGCCATCCGCGCCCTGGGATTCCAGCAGCCAATCTGCGTCGCCCCCAACGGCGTCACGCTGCCCCCATCGGGCGAGTTGGAGAAGGCCGCGGCCCACTGGCGGGAGGCGTTCCCGTCGTGCGCCGGCAAACCCGTCGCCCTTTTCTACGCCAGGTTCCACAGAAAGAAGCGGCTCCTCGAGCTGATCGACGCCTGGCTCGAGAACGGCCCGCAGGACTGGATGCTGATGATCGTCGGGATCCCCGAGGACTACACGCCCGCCTCGCTCGAGGATTATGTCCTTCGCGCCGGGCATGCCGGAGGGGTCAGGGCTTACGACGGCATCGGCCGCCCGCCGCCGTACGCCATCGCGTCCCTGTTCCTCCTCCCCTCGCACGGCGAGAATTTCGGGCTGGCGATCGCCGAGGCCCTTGCGAGTGGTGTCCCGGCCCTGGTCACGAACACGACGCCCTGGTCCGGCATGAACGCAAAGGGGTGCGGCTGGTGCGTTCCCTGGGAGGAATATGGGGCGGCCCTCAAGAGCGCCACCGCCGAGGGCACCGAAAAACTCAGGGAGCGGGGGCGAATCGGGCGCGAATGGGTGCAGGCGGAGTACTCCTGGGGGAAACCCGCCCGGCTGCTTGCCGAATTCTATTCGACGCTGCGAGCGGGGATCAATGCGCATCGCCCGTGACCGAAGGCCACAGATTCCCAAGACCCGGCCTGCTTGAGGCCGCCGCCGCCATCCATGTCACGGCCCTTCTGATCGGCGTTTCCTGGGCCTTCGGAGGCAACGCGAGCTGGGTGCGCATGCCGATCTCGGTCGCGGCCACGATCGGAATCCTCATTTCGCTCGCCGCCGTGGCCCGCGCGGAATCCCGGAGCCGTATCCCGAAGGGAACCCTGGGGTGGGCCCTGCCGATCCTCGCCCTCAACGCGCTGGTCCTCCTGTCGTGCCTCAGCCCGGGCTTCAAGGACATGGCCTATGGCGGCGACCTTTTCCTGATGCCGCTGCGCATGCCGTGGTGGCGCCCCAGCGCCGCGCGCCCGGTCCTGGCGCTCCAGGAGCTCTGGCTTTTCGACGGCATCTACTTCTCCTGCTTCAACCTGGTCCTGCTCGTCCAGAGCAGGACCCTCCTTCGCGCCATTGTGGCGGTCGTGGTGGCCAACACGCTCGTGCTCTCGATCTTCGGGTCGGTGCAGAAGCTCGTGGGTTCGACCGGCATCTACTTCGGGTCAATAAAGTCACCGCAGGACTACTTCTTTGCCTCGTTCGTCTACGACAACCACTGGGCCTCGTTCGTTATCCTCACGCTCGCGGCGTGCGTCGGCCTGACCCTGAGGTACGTGGGCCGCGGCAGCACGGGAGGACCCTTCCACGGGCCCGCTCTCCTCGGCTTGATCGTGACCTTCCTCATAGCGATCACCGTGCCGCTCAGCGGAGCCCGGGCCTGCACGCTGCTCGTCTGCGTCCTCATGGTCGTGGCCCTTGTGAGGGGCGCCCCAAAGCTGCTCCACGCGATGCGCGCCTCGGAACTGCCCAAGCCGGTCTCCATGCTCCTGCTCGCGCTGGCGGTGGGAACCGTGACCTGGGGCGCCTGGTCCATCGCGGGCGATGTGGTCCAAAGCCGGGTGTCAAAGGCGAGGGCCCAGCTCACGACGATCTGGTCCCAGGGGGGACTGGGTTCGCGGAGCGCCCTGTACCACGACACATGGCGCATGGCGCATGACCGCGTTCTCTTCGGATGGGGAATGGGCAGCTTTCCCAGTGTTTTCTCGCTCTACAACACGCAGGTGTCGCCGATCGACCGCATCCCCGTTGTCTATCACGACGCGCACTCCGACTGGCTCCAGTGCCTTGCCGAGCTTGGGTTCGCAGGGGCCATCCTGATCGCGGCCGCGATCATCATGCCCGCCGTGTCGCTCCGGGGTGAGCGCCTGAGCTCAGTCCCCTATTTCCTTCTCGCGGGCTGCATCCTCGTGGGGGCCTATGCGCTGATCGAGTTTCCCTTTGGGAATGTCGCCGTGGCCCTCGCGTGGTGCCTGTGCTACGCCTGCGCCCTCCAGTATCGCCGACTCTCGAGGCCGCCGCCAAGGCCGACCCCGCACCCGTAGGCCATGTATTCCGCCGTTATCCTTACCCTGAACGAGGAGCGGGCGCTGCCCGCGTGCCTCGCCTCGCTTCGCGGGTGCGATGACATCGTGATCCTTGATTCCGGCTCCACGGACTCGACGGTCTCGCTGGCAAGGGC
>Ga0302325_10005149_pt1 | contig 29904 bp, 25 predicted proteins | sample Palsa_T0_2_FD_201948 | JGI IMG/M metagenome (GOLD analysis project Ga0302325, IMG submission 201948) | Peat permafrost microbial communities from Stordalen Mire near Abisko, Sweden - Palsa_T0_2 | ecosystem: Environmental > Terrestrial > Soil > Palsa > Peat permafrost | place: Sweden: Abisko...
TCGTGAACTTCGGTTTCCGACCGAGAGATCCTGCTCGCCTCACACGTTCAGAGACTTCAGGTATGGCACACTCAGCGGCATCAGGGATGGATCCTCTTCAAGTTCAACGAAGTAGTTCTTTACGCCACCCGTTTTTGCGGCTGCAAATACTGCCTTCCAATCGACGACGCCCTTGCCCAACGGAACCTGGCGGAAGCCGGACTTGGTGGAGGGGTCCTTCACCCAGTCCTGACAATGCATGGAGAGAAAACGGCCGGGGTACTTCTTGAAGTAGGCCACCGGATCGTAGCCCTGCTGCAAGGTAGAGACCTGAAACTGCAGCTTGGTGGTGGCGGGATTGAGGTCGGCGATCATCATGTCGTAGACCGGCTTGCCATCGATGTGTTCGGAGACGAAGCCTTCATTGTGCAGCAATGCGATGATGCCTGCGGCGTGAGCCTTTTCGGCGAAGGCATTGAAAGGCTCGACGTAGCGCTTCACATCGTCGACTGTCTCCGTCGTCCGCGGGCTCCAAGGTCCGAGCGCGGCAATCGCCATCTGCGTCATACCGAACTCCTTCGCGTAGGCGATGCTCTGATCCGCCCTTTGAAAGAGCTCGTCTGCCGACCAGTGCGCGGAGATACAGCCGAGCCCCCAGTCTTCCAGCATGCGCCGCAATTCCTGTGGCTTGTATTTCTGGAGGCTGGAAAACTCATCGTAACCGTACGGCGAGCACAGCTCAATCTGAGTGAACCCGGCTGCACGTAATCCCTTCATGGTACCCGCGAAGTCCGTACGGATCGACTTGCGCACAGGATAGGTCTGACAGCCGATCGGCAGACCAAGCGGATCAGCGAATAGATATCGCGCGCCGGACAGAAGAGCTGAAGCAGCAGCCCCTCCCATGAGAAACATCCTCCGATTCATCGTGTGCATGACCCCATCGTGGAGCGATGGAAGAAACTATAGCACCTGTGTAGAGAGAATGCCCGCATCCGTCGCGCGCTGCAGGCTCGGGGCAAATAGAGAGCGTCTTCTTCATGGGTTGTCCGTACCGCAAAGTCGGCGAGTGAGGCGAATTCGATGACTATCCCGGCGGATCCGGTTCGATCCCAATCCGATCATTGACCGCGTTGTGGAAGCGCTGTTTGCATCCGAGGTATCGCTCGGCTGTTTGCACAGAGACATGTCCCAATAGGAACTGGATTTGCTCAAGCTCACCGCCGGCCCGATGACAGAGACGGGCGCAGGACCGGCGGAGGTTGTGGGGCGCCAGAGCTGGAATCTCACAGACCTTTGCTTTCTCCTTCACCACGCCTCAGATGGCCTTGGGACTGAAGCCGCAACCCCAGACTCGGCCAGCTTTGTTGATTGACCGAAGCAGAATGCCACCCGCGATTCCGGAGGCCGTCATCCACGCATCAATTCCCGCTTTAACCCAGTCCGGAACCGGGATGGTGCGGGTAACCACGGTCTTGTTGAAGGCTAGCCTCGGTTCCGAACAGTACCACTCGATGAATTCCCTGATCGCATGATCGTAGGTCCGCTGAGAACTGGGCGAAGTCAGGCAGTTCAGGACGGCACTCTTCGACTGCTCAAGATCGGGAAGCTTAAGGACGGACTTTGGTGCTCGCTTATGCTTCATCTTGCTCTTCGCCATTGAAACGGCCTCCAACAGCCGTGGCAAATAGCATGATCCAAGTCTCAATCTCGAACCCTACGGCGTTTGAACTAAGTCGCGGGCCCTCAGTTTGCGCCTTGTCGATTTTGCATCAACTAAAGGGACTGACCGACCAATCCGAAAAGGTTCATTCAAGAATCTTAGCGATTGTCTAGCTGCTTCCAAATTCTTGACAAGACGAGGGCAGCCATTGCTGGATCACTTCGCGCGTAAGGCCTGCATCGTATCGACTTTGGAGGCGCGAGCGGCAGGCAGCACAAACTTCACCATGCGGTCGACCTCGGGTTACGCCAGCGGCTTAAGCAGTACCGCATTCACGCCCATATTGATGGCCCTGTTGGCTCCAATGCCTAGCGCCAGCGCGGCCCTCCCGGCAATCGTGAACCCCGGGTCGCGCCTGAACTGCCTGAAGCCGAAGTGCACATCCTGCCACAGAATCTCAGCCCGCGCCCTGCGCGGCCATCCCTCAAACGGGAACGTTGCGGCTGGACCGGATTCTCAATCATTCAATTGCTCGCCTGACTGGTTTCAGCTTGACTAGCACAACGTCGTTGCTGTTCATCGGCACAGTGAACTCAATCGTGCCCGCGGGCCCGCTTCGCATCACTTTGTCTGTCTCCGGCAGATCCCGGGTAATCCCGTTCAGCTGCGCAATTTGTGCCTCAGTGAGAGCCTTGGGCGATCCCATCTCAAGATAAGCCGTGTAGGCATCGTTCGAGTGAAATCCGGTCCGATGCACCTCCAGTTGGTATGCTGCATTTGGAGCAAGATGCGCAACCCGCAATTCGACTGGCGCCGCGGGGTGCGATGGAGTAGCTTTCGTATAGAATGATCGATTGCTCACCTTCTGCTCCGGCTGTTCAAAGTCCCAGATCACCGCCGTGAAGTCTCCGTCTTTTGTAGAAAACATCGCCTGAGCATCGCTGGTCGCGAGGCTTTTTCCCTGGAGTGCGTGAAGATATTTGTACGCGAAGTACGCCGGCTTGCGAATGCCATCGGGGTTCAGGAGCCCGAATCCTCCTTGAAAGGGCGCCGTCGGGGGTCCGGGTTCTTCGAACAGATCGGTGTAGGTCCAGTAGCTCATCCCCTGCGCCAATCCCTGACTGGCTTTGAGCTTGGTGAGGATATAGGCCGCGCTGATGTAGGAATCATGCACGGAGTCGCGCGGCGTATAACTTGTGCTCCACTCGGAAAAGTACAGCGGAAGACCAGGAAACGGTGAAGCGGAAATCTGCTGGCGGACGCGGCGCACGTCACCGACGATCGCGTCGGGTGAGGGATCGAGCTTGGTATCGGATTTCCCCTGTTCATCGAGAAACCCTCCCAGGACGCCATATGTGTGGGTCGTCACGAAATCAACAGCAGCACCGCTTTGCTTCGCATGAGCGAGAAAATCGGGAACCCAGGCCGCTCCGGCAGTGCTCGGTCCTCCAACCCGCAATGCAGGGTCAATAGACTTGATCGTCTTCGCAGTCAGATCGTAGAGCTCGAAGTATGCTTTCTGATCGCCACCTTCCCAGAAGCCAGAGAGGTTAGGCTCGTTCCACACTTCGAAAAACCATGTGCGCACTTCTTCTCTTCCGTAGCGCTCTTCGATGTGCCGGATAAAGGCATTGACAAGGTCGCGCCAACCTTCCGGTTTCGGGTGCGATGTGTTGCCATGCCAATAGAAGATGCTGTTCGGCGACGTTGCAAGCACCTTCGGCGTGAAGCCGAGTTCGACAAACGGCCTGATGTGCCGGGCCAGCAAGTCGTCATAAAGCTGGTCGATCTTTGACCAGTTGTAGACGGTCTTGCCATCTTCGATTCTGACTGTTCCCAAAACGTCGTGAAAGATCGCGTGAAAACGGATGTAGCGAAAGCCGAGTTCGTCGACGGTGAGTTTGAGCTGAGCCTGGCTGTCGTCGCGAATCAGAGTTCCGGGAAAATCGGACCCAACCGACAGATCGAAGAAGCGATCCACTGGTCCCGTCGAATCCTTGAGATCGACGACAATGGTTCGGGATGAAATCGGTTGCGACCGAGCCACAAGAGTCGACGAGATTGATGCCACGGAGAAACCAATGGCCAGGATTGAAAGCCGCCGAAGAAATGAACTGAACATGAATTGCACTTCCCTCATAGAAACTGGCTGGCGAGCTTGAAAGGCGAGGGGACCTCTCAACTTGCGCAGGCCCCCCGTTTTTGCTAATTCACGGTCAACGTGACGACGGTCGTCTCGGCAGTCCCCGACGCTGGGGTTCCGGTGACGGTGAAGGAATACGCGCCCAAAGTGGTGCCGGGGTTCTGTGGGCCACCGCCGCCCCCACCACTGCTGCCGCAGCCTATTGCAGCGATGGAGGCGAAGAAGACCAGCAGTCCGAGCAGCGACAGCCATCTACGACGGCGCGCAGGAATGCCGAAAAGGACCGCCAGAGCCAAAACCGCTCCGCCTGAAGGAGGCCAGAACCGATTGGCCGGCTTGTTGAGGGCGGTGGTGGCTGGCGTGGTGCCTATGGTCAATTTGTCAGTCTGCACCGTTGTGCCGCTGATGGTAACGGATGCAGATGCGAGGCTGCACGTTGGGAGATCGACGGCGCCTGCGGGTGAAGTAGTCATGGCGCAACTCAACGCGACCGCCCCGGTGAATCCGCCAGATGGCGTCACCGTAACCGTCGAGGTGTTGCCGGTCGTTGCGCCGGGACTCACGGCGATATCGCCGCTGTTGGTGAGTGCGAAAGTCGGTACGGGCGGCGTAGTCACGTTGACGATCACCGTGGTGTTCACCGCAATCGCGCCCGACGTCCCCGTGACCGTAATCGTATAGGCTCCGGCGGTGGTGGTAGACGTCGTGGCGACCGTCAACAGATCGGATCCCGACGCGGAAGCAACCGAAGGCGAGGCCAGGCTGCACGTTGCCGGGCTGGTGGCGCCTGCCGGACTGCTAACAGTACAGGTCAGCCCAACTGTTCCGTTGAAGCCTCCAATCGGCGTTACAGAAATTGTGGAAGTGTTGCCCGTGGTTGCGCCTTGGACCAGACTTATGTTGCCGCTGTTACTGAGCAGGAAGGTAGGCGTGTTGGCATTCGAGGTTGCCAAGGCGAGTTGCCAGGGAATCAGATTGTAGGAACTGGCGCCATTATTTGGCACGTCGCCTTGGTAGAGGAATTGAAGGTTGTTGATGTTGATCGGATCGGTTTGATCATTGCCGTCGATGAGCGCTCCGCCGCTGCTGAAGTCGTCGGTCCAGGAACTGACACCGAGTTCGAAGTTGACGTTGTCCATTCCTAAAAATGGAGTCGTAAAGTTTTCCGTACCGCCGAGCGGTGTCCAGGCGCCGTCGAGACTGCTCGCGGTCAGGGCGCGGAAGAAACGGTTCCCGTAAGGTCCACCGATGCACTCGATGATCGCCAGATACTGACCGGTTCCCTCGACGGCATAGACATTGTCGGCCTCGAAGAGATTGTCCTGATTGGTTTCCGAGTAGGCTATTACAGGCTCGTTGAAGCCATTGGGAAAGTCCGCGATTGGGGTCGAGCTGCGATAGAAGTTTCCGTTATCGCCGCAGAAGAACAGATAGCAATTGGCGGAATCGCAGATGACCCAGAAATCGAGCCAGGCGCTCACCGACGCGGGCTGCGACGCAAAGAAGTTTGTCGGAGCGGTCCAGTTTTGGGGCTGGGTGGGGTCGGCGTTCGTGGAGTATTGCGGCTGGCCGCTCTGGTAGATCAGATACCACAGGTTCTGCGGGGCGAAATAGAACACCTGCGGCGCGGTGTGATAGCCCGCCAAGTTGGGGTTGTCATCCAGGAAGTAGGGTGTTGCGGCAGAGGCCTCGCTCCAGTCGGTGAAATGCAGGTATTCCATGTTGTAATCGCCCGCGGAGCTGACATCGGAGGCGTAAACGATCCACTGGCCGTTCAAGTAGACGGCCGATGGATCCTTGACCGCGATCATGTCATGGGTGGCGTCGGACTGTGCTGTGATGATAGGGCCGGTCGATGTCCATGAATACGAAGTGGGAATGGTTTGGGCGACGGCGGAAGAATTGCCTATGGCGAGCAGGCCGCATAGTGCGACTGCGATTTGAGCGATCGATTTCATCCTGGGACTCCTAATAACGCGGTGAAGCAAATCGAGAAACCCACTCCGCCAGCGGAAGACGACTCTATTGAACGACCACCGAAATCGTGGCAGTTGTCGTGAGCGAGCCGCTCGTCGCCGTCACCGTCACCTGACAATCTCCGGTCGTCGTGCCGGGGTTCGGGTTGGGGCAAGCCCCCACTCCCACCGCCGCAGCAAACTGCAGCAATGGAGACAAAGAGGACGAGCAGTCCGAGCATCGACGACCAATTGCGACGCCGCGCCAAAAACGAGAAAGAACAAAATCACATCAAACTTCATTCGATTCCCATCCCGCATTGCTTTGTTCTCAGTATTCTCGCATTTTCGATAATGAGAGCGATGGAAAAGGTGGGTCCAAGTTGTGTTGTTGGTAATCAGATTCGGAAAAATCTGCATCAGGCTGGGCCGGTCTGCCCAAACCAGCGGCAAGCCGGGCTCCACAATCCAATGCGTGAGAATATTTCCTTCCTGTAGCAACGGCGTTACCACGATCTTCAACTCATCCAGAAGGACGATGAGGTCCACCTCCGTGGCTGACGTTGTTGTCTGCCGCACATTCACGCTGGCAATGCGTTCCAGCGCCGTTGCAAGGTTGCCCAGCGCCGAGAAATCCTTGTTCCCCGCCGGCAACCCGCTGTGGGCAAGATTCTGATGAACTACCGCAATGGCTCCGCAGACATTGCGCATCTCGTGAAACACGGCTCCTACAGCGATTCGCGACCCGGAGAGCGGTTGATTCAGTCCCGCTACTTCAGGTGCGTGGAACTCCTCGGATGTTTCAACGTGACGGGCGACCTCGGATGGGATGTTCACGGGCCCCTTAATGTAGATTTGCTATTTCCGCGTTATCACCGGTTCTGACGTCACTTTTTCAATCACCAACTGATACTGCGGGATGAGTTTAACATCGCGGATGTTTGCAATCTGCAAGGCTTCATGCAGTTGCGGCCTAAATTGGGTCTCGAATTTGATCGGTTCATCCCATTCAAGAGGAAGAACACAAACACGGATGGAATTGCCTCTTACCTCCCCCATAAAACGTTTCAAGCCGACAACCCATGGATCTCCGTTGAAAAAGTTGTCCGTTAGCAGGCTGTTTTCCGAAGTGAGACGCGCGACATTCCCGGCATAATCGATTTTGAGGAAAAGGTTGCTCAGTGAGGCTGCTCGATGATACCCATCAATTGTTATCTTCCAGGCCGCAGCCTTTGCAAATGCATCCGCTCCCGGCGCGACCATTGAAGCATTTTCGGGTTTAGCGTTTCGCCCATTCGGGTTCTCGACTGGAGCTGGCGGAGCGTCCTGAACCTTGCTTAGCTTGAATTCAACTCTGTACTCGGGCAGAGTTGCGCTAAACATCGAGTCGTCTGCCACCTGACCTGACTTGGCCTCTTCGATCGGCGCACCGCCCGCAAGAGCGGTACTCATCTTAGGAAAGATTGTGAAGGCAAAATGCGGATCGCCATTCGACTGAAGGTAGATGTGTTTTTCATCTTCGACGAATTGTCCCGTCGTGAATAAGATCTTGTCCTGACCGGCGAACGTCGTCCTCCAGGCATTCTCCGCCTCATCGCGGCGGAGCAACACAACTCTGATTTTCCTTCCGTCCAAGGTTTGTACCACGATGTTCGATTCGAGGCCAGGGGTTACGTTTTCGAGCAGTGTCGAGCCTCTCAGTTTTCGCCAAGGCACATTTCCCGAGATCGCGGTGAATGTTCCGTCTGTGAAGCAAAAATCCGGCCTTATGCCTGGGATGACAAAAAAGAAGTAGTAGGTTTCGTTGTTGCCTGTGAGCCGGGTAAACAGTTGGGCAGTGCTATATTTCAGCCGGACGCCCTTCATATCCAGGTTGAACGGCCAGATGGGATAGGCGCCGTTTGGGATAGTGACGGGGATGTCCGGTACCTTGAGCGTTTCGTGGGGAAGCTTAACGGTGAGCTGAAAACCCTTCCAACCAGGCATCGTCTGATGGCGCACGTGATTGTTTAGAAAGATGAATCCACTGTCGCCGGAACTGCGTACGGAGAGGCGCGGCAGCGACAGATCCTGCGGACTCTGCGGATTTTTGCTCGGCGCATGGACCGTCATCGGAGCCAGGGTCTCTCCGAAATCGTGGAGAAAGTAGGTGAAGAGCTTCAGCCTGCGAAATGATGAGCGCTCGTCTCCAAACTCGCCGAGCGGAGCCTGAAAATCATAGGATTTGACGGGGACATCCGTGGGGTAGCCTGTGGCTTTCGACTCCTGCAATGTGCTCAAGCGGCCGTCGGGGTTTTCCCCGCCGTGATACATGTAGAAGCCAAGCAGATTGACGCCAGAGCCGAGAAAGACCGGGCACATCGCTGCAATGTCGTCCGGAGAGACGACTGGGCGGCGACGATAGGTATCCTGCACTCCTCCTCCGACCTCAGCAGTGAGAAACGGATACGGCTCTCTGGGATCGCCGTTGACGGCGGGAGTGGCGCTAAACTTCTCCGTATTTCCATCGAGCCGCGAAGAGAATCGAAACGCGTACACCTCGCTGGCCGGTAAGTCGTTGGATGTTGTGTCCCAAGGTGCGTCCGGATATCCTCCGTACATGGGCAAAACGGCGCCTGGCGGCACCACAGCATTGCCCCATGCAGTAACGCTATAGAACGGAGTGTCCATTCCGCTGTCAATCGCCATCTGTTTCAACTTCAAGATGTACTGCTCGGCGTCTTCGCGGTTTTTCCCCGTGTATTCATTTTCCAATTGAATTCCAATAATCGGGCCGCCGTCCTTCCACAGCAGGCCCAGTATCTGTTGGGCGACCTGGCCATCGAAACTCCGCACATACGAAAGGAACTCCGCGTTGCTTTCGCGCGTTGGACCTTTACGCAGCACCCAATCCGGTAGGCCTCCATTGCGCACTTCGCCATGAACCCACGGCCCAATGCGCAGATAAACGTACAGCCCGTGGCGCGCACAGAGGCTCACAAACCGGCGCAGATCGCGCTGGCCCGTCCAATCGAACTGTCCCTCCACTTCCTCATGATGGATCCAGATCACATAGGTGGATATGATTTGCACCCCGCCCGCTTTCATTTTGAGGATTTCGCCCTCCCATTCGTTTTCTGGATAACGCGAGTAGTGGAATTCTCCCATTACAGGGAGCCAAGGATTGCCATCCATGGTTAGATAATTCCTGTTCACCCCGATGCGATGGCCTGCGGGCGACAGCGACGAGCCTGTCTTATAAGGTGTGTCCATCGGCAGCTCCGATGGCTCAGATCCATCAACAAAGACGTTCGAGATCGCCTGATTTGGGACGGCCTGCGCCCGCAGGGACAGCCGCATCGCGCAGTCCAGCAGCAATGCTGCAATAAGTATCCCGCGCCCGATGGGTTTAATTCTCATGACGATTCCAGGAATGACGCACCCCAGGTAAAGCCGGATATCGGGCCCAAGCAGACTTCGCCGTTTCACTTCTCACGAATCATGGCTTTCACCGGAAGAAGGAAATGATATTCTCCAGAGCCTGCGATGCACTTTACGTTGCCATCCTCAACGGCAATGCTCTGGATGCCAGTTGCCAAATGCAATGGGCGGCCACTCTCCCGCACGGATTCACTCATTTTCGTTGGCAGGTAAATTGTCGCCAAGGAGCCGGGAGGGATTGTGATATCCAAGGTTACGCCCGTCGCGTTCCTGGACCAATGGCTAACGATCTTTCCGAGCACCGAATCGTAACGAGCGAACGTTTCTCTGGTTCCAGCCACCAACGCAGGATGAATGACTATCCGAGAAGCGACAGGCCGGCTCAGATCGAAATCGATTCCCGCCAACCCGCGATAGAACCATTCCTCCGCGTGGCCCAGCATGAAATGGTTTTGCGAACTGTCAGGGTTTGTGTCCCATGCTTCGGTTAGCGTTGTCGCCCCATTTGCCAGTTGATAGCCATAGCTGGGTGAATCGGTGCGCGAAAGCAAGTCGCTTATTACATCGGAGCGCTGTCCGTCGGTGAGCGCGCGAATCTCGTAGTGGAATCCGATATCTCCCGTCGTGACGTGGTCATGGTGCTCGCGAATGTTTTCGACCAGCCTGTTCATCACTGCATCTTTGAAATCGCCGGGGACGATTCCGAGCGCCAGCGGCATTGCATTCGCGGTCTGGCTTCCGCGGTCGTAGAGGCCTGTATCCGGGTGCAGCAAATGCGCGTTGATTGTGGACCGAACCGTATCGGCCTCGTTGCGGAAGGACTGAGCATCATCGGGCTTGTTGAGCAATTGCGCGATCTCGGAGAGCGTCGTCAGATCCTGATAGTAGATGACGGTGGCAGTGAGACCCTTGGAGGTGAGCTGGGATTCGCCTGGCGGGTTGGGGCCGATGTCGTACCAGTCGCCGAGGCCGTATGACAGCTTGTTGTCTTGTAGGCGGCTGCGCAGATAAGCCAAATAACGCACCATCGCTTCATAGCTGCCGGCAAGCAGGGCACGGTCTCCTGTGTACTCGTATGCGGTGAATGGACTCAGGACGGCGGCGCTGCCCCATTCGGGAGAATCGCGAAAATTGGTGTTATTTCCCTGATTGTCGACAAAGGCTATGTATTCGGGTGCGATGGAAGGGATCATGCCATTGGACAGTTGGGCGTCTCTCATATCGCGAGCGAGTTTCCGATAGAGAGGGGCGACGTCATAATTGAAGAAGATAGCCGTCCCGGCAAGATATGTTTGTTCGAGCCAGCCCAGCTTCTCTCGCTGCGGGCAGTCGGTTAAGACACTTACCATGTTGCTGAGAATGGCCATGTCGATAAGCCGATGAATGCGCATGAAGAGACGGTTGGATGTGGAGAATTCGCCGACCTGCGTGACGTCGGCATGCACAAAGTCTCCTTTGAGAGCGAGGAGAACAGGTCTGTTTGACGAGGCTGCACTCTTGACTTCGGTGATTTGTATATAGCGGAAACCATAGTAGCTGAATCGCGGATGCCAGGTTTCGTCTCCATTCCCTTTGAGCGTATAGGAAAAAAGATTTGCGGAACCCGGCCGTGCGTTGGCGCTGTGTTGAGTAACATTCCCGTTCTTGTCCAGAAGCTCGCCAGCGGTGATCTCAATTTTCGCGCCACGAGGGCCGCGCACGACAATCTCCGGCCATCCGGAGATATTCTGCTCCAGATCGTAAATCCGCGTGCCGGACTTTCGGTCGATGATTGTTCGCGGCGATAACACCGTCGCCACTTTTATCGGAGGCAGCATCTGCGAGACCATTTGTCCACCCGGGCCGCCCACCTCGATGGCTTGCGCCCATGTTGCATCCTGAAGACCCGGTCTATCCCAACCTTGCTGTTCAAGTCGTGCGTCGTAGTCCTCTCCGCCATAAATGGACGAGAACACGATTGGGCCAGGAATGGTCTTCCACGAGCCGTCGCTGACGATTGTCCCGCTGCTACCATCGGTGAAATCGATTTGCATTTGCAAAATGAGTTTGGGCTGTCCAAACGAGCCTGCGAATTTTGTATATCGTCCCTTGATTCCTTCCACGTTGTACATTCCGTTGCCCAGCATGACACCCAGGGCGTTGGCGCCGGGCTTGAGCAGAGACGTAACGTCCCATGAGTTGTAAAGAATTGTCTTGCGGTAGTCTGTCCAACCCGGATTGAGAACGCTGTCAGTCACGGAGCGGCCATTGACGCGAAGCTCGTATTGACCCAGTCCGGAGATCAGCACCAGCGCCCGTCTAACGGGCTTGTCCAGAGTGAACGCGTGCCGGAAGATCGGGAGTGGGGATGATTGGTCGCGAAACTCCCACATGTTTTCGCGCGGTTGAGCGGACGGCGGGGTATCTGGCGTAGCCGCTATCCAATGAGCGGTCCATCCATCTGATCGAAGAATACTTGTAGTCCAGCGAGCGGGTTGACTCCAGTCGGATTCGTGGCCGGTTTGATCCCAAACCGCAAGCTTCCAATAGTATGTTTTCAAAGAAACCATGGGCGGACCGGCATACGGAACATTGAAGGTTATCGACGATAGCACCTTGCCGCTGTCCCAAACGTCTCCCTGGTTGCGACCAAGGCTTTGCGGAGAAGAGGCAACCAGAATTCGATAGGCAGATTGCGCGAGTCCACGGTCGAGGCGAGAATGGGCTTGAAGAATCCAACTGAGTTGCGGGGAACCTGCGTCGATGCCCAGTGGATTGACACTGTCCTCCGTTTTGAGTTTGATCGGTACTACGGCAGACGATGGGGCGGAGACGGACACTTCGTGTGCCTGCCGGGCCGGTACTCGATTTCTTAATTCAACGGCATCAGCGGATGGAACTCGGAGGAGCAGGGCAAAGACAGCCGAACGTGTTAAGAGAAAGCGTAAGAGGCGCAAAATGTCTTCTCCTGAACCTGTAAGAAACTTCGTCGGAAACGTGTTGACGGTGTTTCGATTCTTTGTCTTCGCTGGACTACTCGATCATTTGTTGCAAGGTTGATTCTCTTTTCATTTTGACACTGGCCGATGGTAGCGGCCCGTGACGGCGGGCGACCGGTCAATCAGGAGCCGATTCGATTGGTTTCACATGACTTTCACTATCAGATCATTTCCAGGACAAGGAGATTCCAGGTTATATATCCTTTGTGACTCAGAGCTGCACCGGTATCGGGATGATAGTACTCATTCAGTGAGCCGTTTATCTCAAGGTCCTTGGACAGGAGCAGGATCGTCTTGTCAGCCAGCGCATCTGCTTCTTCCTTGTACCCATATCGCCGCAAAGCCTTCCATACGAAGTAATTCACCATGATCCAGATGGGGCCGAGCCAGTTGCTCGGGTTGGAACTACGCTCAAGCGAGTACATAGTCTCCAGTGACGAAAGCGACCGCGTCCCCCATTGCGCGCGGAGCCGGTCGTCCGCGAGATAGTTTGTGCTAACCAGTTTGTGGGCGTTTTGTTGGGGCGCGATGCCACACCAGAGCGGCAGGAAGCCTGTAAACATCTGGATCCTCGTCGGGAGACACTTCCAAGACATGTCCATTCCTCGCTGGACGGTTGGAATGAGTTCGGCCCGCCGATCGACACATTGAACATCGACGGTGTAGTAGTAACTGTCCCTGGGGTCCCAGCAGAATTCTTCGATTCGCTCCCCCAACTCTTTTGCCTGGCTTGAAAGCCGGTGGTGATCCACCGGGCGTCCAAGCCGTCGCGCGAGTTCCGCGGATGCTAAGAGATCCTGATAGAACAGGCAATTGAGAAGCAAGTTTGCCGAGGAAAAGAAAGGCCGGCCAAAGGTTGTCGGGTCGTTGTCGTCGCCAACCGCGACATCGTCACCCCACACGAGTAAACCAATCGGGGAGTTGTTGTGTTCTGTCCAAGAATCGTAGAAACGCAGGATCGCATCGAAGTGCGGCTCCAGCCATTTCGTATCGCTGCGCTGATCGCTGGCCAGCAGCCCGAGCTGGCCGAAGACCGGCTTGGCTTGGTTTCTCGAGGTCTCGCTCTTGGCTCCCATTCGGAAAGCGTCCGGGTTGTCGGCGGTCATCATGATAGGCAATTGTCCACCTGGCGAAGCGTGCTCAAGAAAGTTCAAAAGACTTCCCGAGACATGCTCGCAGAGCTTTTGCTTGAGCAACTCATCTTGTTGCAGCGCGGCAACGCGAAAAAGCCCCTGGCTGGTCCAAAGCGTGTCCCAATCCCAGAGTTGAGTTGAATAGGTTTTGCCGGGCGCAGTCTGCGCAATGCTGGGATACTTCAGTATTCCGTCGGGAGCCCGAAGTAGCTGCGGCGCATTGGCTGCGAAATAGCGAAGGAGTGCGTCTGCGCGTTGACGGCGCTCGTCGCCGGAAAGGAGTACCGCGTGATTCGTGATTGGGCCTGGGTCTGGTTCGCCGTGAGCTGTCACGATGGCCGCGGCACTTGATGCTGCCAATCCAGCCAGAACATCACGTCTTGAGATAGAGTTCATTCCGTTCCTTAGCCTCTCGGGCTCTCATTCGGTCTAAACTGTTGCGCGGGATCGGTTGACTTCACGCTTCGACCCATGTGGTCTGATTTGCATTTGCATATCTCAATTGAGATCCAGCGAGGAGAGAGATCCTTATCCTGGATGGTTCTTGAACCAATCCGCCTCGGCGACGAGCTTCGGCTTCTCTCCCGTGCTCCGATAAAGATGCAGCAGGCGAAAATGTACTGCCTTGCTGGATGGGTATTTCTTCTCTGCCATTGATAAGAGAGAAATAGCGTTGCGAGCCTCTCCCAACTGTTCAAATGCCTCGGCGAGATCTAGCGCTGCCCAAAGCGGCGTCCTATCTTGCGGAACGCGCGGCGCAAGGAAGTCACGGAGCTCTGTCCATCGCATCAACTGGTCCAGCGCTTCACTCACCCGTGCAGCAGCACGTTCGTCCTTCGGGTTAGCGGAGAGCTCGTCGCGAAAGACGACGAGCGCCTTGTCCCACTGGCGCCGTTTTCTGTAGAGCATGCCAAGGTCGTGCCGCAGGTCGGGCAGTTCCGGATGCGAATGGAGTAACCCTTCGAATCCGCTGACCGCCTCATCTTCCCTTCCCTGGTCAGCGAGCATCTCAAACTTCAGCTGGGCAAGATAGGGAGAATCCGGATACTGCTGACTGCAAAGCTCGATTCGAAGGATGTGCTGCTCTCCACTAAGGACAGCCAATTGATAGAGGAGAGCTGCATCGTCCTTGTGCTGCCGCCAGAGCGTAAGAACCGCGTCGAATCCCAAATCGGCGTGAAAATTCGGAGACGCGCGTTGCGCTGTCGGGAAGGCGCTGCGCGGATCGCCCGAAGTGCTCGCTTGGTTTAGCGCCGCGATATACATTTCGCTTTCGGAGTTTTCCCGCAACTTCCCGACAAAATATTGCGCAGCCGCCAGGTACGACTTGGCGAGCTGGATCAGCGCGAGGTCGTGCGGATACGTCTCGTCTTGCAACAGGGTCGCGTAGGCTTTTACCGAATCGACCGGCTCATCGAGATCGAGATAGCACGGAGCAACGATAGCGATAATCTTGGCCTCCGAAGCGTAGTCCCGAATGATCTTGCTCAGCATCGGTCGCGCGCCATCCAAATCTCGTATCTTGCATTTCTCCTCTGCGAGCAACGCGTAGGTGCGCGGCAAGTTCTTCAACTTCAAAGCCTGCTCGAAGGCATGAATTGCGTCGGTGGATAGGCCTTGTAGTTGAAGGGCAATGCCAAGATCGGTGAGCAATTCCGGAGAGCCGGGGTTTTGACGCAGGGCCTGGCGGTATAGCATCTCAGCCGATAAATAGTCTCCATGCTGAAGCGCCGTCTGGCCTGGGTCCGGCTGTTCTTCCAGCTGGCCATTGGCGTCGCAGGCAAGCGAAGAAAGAATGACCGAAACGCACAGGATAATGCTGCGGCTCAATTGTCTTGGTGAAGTCATTGTGAGCCTCTTAATGTCCGAAGTTGAGATTGATTGCGAGACCGCTTGAACGATGCTTGCATTTTCAGTACAAGCAGAGGGGCGCGAAGCGCCCCTCTGCTTGTATCTGACTTGCGGCAAAGGTTTTACACGTCAAAAGGTGAAGCGCCCCGACAACTGAAGAATGCGTGCGCTTCCTTGGTAGTTGTTGGGTAAGATATTTGCCACAGTTGGATACCCGTTGGGCTGGAGGGCTGTATCGGTCATCGTGTCGTCGGGTTGTCCTGGATTCCAATGGTTGAAGGCATTGAATGCATCGAACCGCAGCTCAAAGGCCGACTTTTCCACGACGGCAAAGCTCTTGGACAGCGATAGATCGGCGAGGATCAGCCCAGGCCCGCGTATTGCGTTGCGCGACGAGTTGCCAAAATCACCCCACACCGGCTGCGTGAAAGTCTTATCGGTTGAACCTGAGACATCGTCGGAGCAGAACCATTGCTGGTGGGATTTAGGGCACTTGGGCGCACCGGGATTGAAGTTGGCCCTCTCCGAATAGGTGTTGTTATTGCCATTATCGGCCCCAACGATGGTGAAGGGAATTCCTCCCTGGAAGGACGAGAGGACGCCGAACCTCCAACCCCCGATGGCCTCATCGACCGCCTTCGAAGAGTTACCAAGGAGCGCCTTGCCCGTGCCAATGGGCAGGGCGTAGACGATGGTGACCGCCAAGCGGTTTCCCACATCGTAGCCGCCTCGAGCATAGTCCGACGCTATGTTGTGTCCATCCTGAGGCCCAGCCCATCCTGCATTGTCCGTAACGCCGCCGCCGGCGAGGCCGGCAACGCTGGATTTGGTGTCGAGCGCCTTGGACCAGGTGTAAGCCGCCACCAGGTCGAGATCGCGCGCCCGATGCTCGACTTTGACGTCCAGCGCGTTGTAGTTGGCAAAGTCGTCAAAAATCGCGTTGACCAGAGTTCCCAGGTTTTGGTAGGGCACGCGTGCAGCCACCGGCACGGAGGGCCCCGTCGACGATGCAATGCAACCGTTGATCGCGATGCACTGCGAGGGCGCGTTGGGGTTGGAACGCCCAAACAGGTTAGTGCCATGGTTGCCGATATAATCGACTTCGAGCTTGTTTGCCCCAGGCAGTTCCCGCTCAACGCCAAGGTTCCATGCCAGGTAGTATGGGTTTTTGTAATGGTCGTCTTGCCAAACCCCGAAACCCAAATTGCCCGTGGTTAATTGTCCGTTCGGGGAAGCATTGGGCAAGCTGTTGGTGTTGCGCAAGGCAGGATAGGAGAGCGCCGCATCCGGGCCATCGGCAAAGCCAGATGAACTCGGATAAGGGTTGACATTACCCTGATCCAATTCGTTGTCTTCAATGGAGTCGAAGTATTTACCAAGGCCCCCGCGAAGGATAGTCTTATCGTCTCCAAAGACTCGATAGGCGAAGCCGAGGCGCGGCGCAAAGTCACCCTCAGGGGCAGGTCCAGGGCCGCGTTCTCCACCCGGAGAAGGAACGTAGAGTCCGGTCGATGGGTCGAGAGGATTTACACCGCCGTAAGCTGCGGCAGTCTTTGCATTCGCGATGTATAAAGCGCCGCCAGGCGCGCTGAAGTCGGGCCAGGTGAAGCCATTCTGCTCCTCATATGGAGTGGCGATGAACTCATAGCGCAGGCCGAGGTTTAGGGTCAACCTGTCGTTGACCTTCCAATCGTCCTGCACGTAGGGCGCGTACGTGTGGAAAACCAGGTGCGAAAGCGTTCCCAAGTCAGCATTGGACCCAGGGCCCGTCTCAGTGATATCGACGCCGGGCGACGCGCCAAGCAAGGAATCGACGAAGTCGTCGCCGGAGTACTCCCCGTTGTAGTTGACCCGGCCCAGCGAGCCGCCCGCCGTGACGCCATAGATTCTGCGATAGCCACCATAGCCAAAGCTGAGGGTGTGCCGCTTGACGGTCCATATAACCGATTCGCTGTAATCCCAGGTGGAGGGAACTTCCGTGACTATCGAGCCAACGAAGGCACCGCCGCCGCCGTAGTTATAGCCGTCGTTCAAGTCGCTGCCGTCGTACTCGATGCGCGGATACCCCTCGCCAGGCGTATGGAATGGAGCGGGCCAATTGAGCGCACCTATTTGTGCCGGTGAAATATATGCGGCCGGGCCTTGCGTCCATTCTTGCCGCGAGAAACCCACACGGACTTGATTGGTCAAATGGGGAGAGAACTCGTGCGTTTCCGTGAAGGTGTAGAGCCGAGCGGGCTGACTCGTAACAGTGGCGTTTACGGGAGTGTCCGCCCCATTGACCTCGTTCTCATCGTGCCAGGTCATGTGGAAGAAGATCTGGTCATTTGCGCCGATGTTCTGGTCGACGCGATAGTTCTGCTGGTTGAAATTCAAAGCGGTAGCGGAGTTGTACGAGTAGTTGTTTGTACCGAGCGGGGCATTCAGGTTCGGCCCTGCGGGGAAATAGAGGCCCTGCGTCATCACCAGTTGGCCGAGGTTCGAAATGAGACTGGCGGGAATGGTGTAGCTCGAACTCGTTGAAAAATCGGTCAAAGGGCAGCCGGCGGCAATACCCAGGCTGGGGTAATTAAACGGGGCGAAGAGCGGATGCTGCTGGCCCGCCTGGTAGGTCTTTCCGCACTGCGTATATCCAACACCCGGGGGGGCTTGCGCCGCTGTGAAATTTCCCAGGACGCTGGCGTCGATTATGCCCATCATCTCATCGGCGCTGGGAACCGAAGTTAAACTGCTGCCGGCATTGTTCTTCCGGAATCCCTCGTAGTTGGCAAAAAAGAATGTCTTGTTTTTGCCGTTGTAGATCCAGGGAATGCGAACCGGGCCGCCAAATGAGCCCCCGAACTGATTTTGCTGCAGCCGACTCACGAGCAGCTTTGACCCGGCGGGCAATTGGTAATTGGCCCCGTGAGGGTACGCGTCGACATAGTTGTTGCGCAAATACTCGAATGCCGATCCGTGATAGCTATTGGTCCCGGATTTGCTGGTGATGTTGATCTGATTCATGCTGTAGCCATACGCGGCCGAGTAGCTCTTTGTGAGCAAATCGAACTCGGCAATGTCGTCCAGGGATGGGGAGAACATTGCGTCGTCGTAACCGAAATCGAGGATGGATGTGCCGTCCACCGTGTAGCCCTCGGAGGAGCCACGGGACCCGCCCAGACTGACTGAACTGAGGTTGGTGCCGCTGATGCTAATGCGGTACTGCGTTTGTTCACCGCCGGGGTTGTTGACGGCCCCAGGCGCCAGCAGCATCAGATCCTGGAAGTTGCGGCCATTGAGAGGCAACTCCGCAATTTGTTGGCTTCCGATCACCTCTCCGACGCTCGCGGTGTCCGTATCCAATGCGAGAGCCGTGGCGTTGACTGAAATGGTCTCGGTTGAAGACCCGACGGTTAGCGTGGTTTCAACACGGACGGTTTGATCGACGTCGAGAACGATACCCGATTGCTTCTCGCTCTTGAACCCCTTGCCCGCGACATCTATCTGGTAATGGCCCGGCTGCAAGGCAGGGACCGTGTAATCTCCCGCCTCATTCGTCGACACAGTTCTGACATCGTGCGTGTCTACATTTGTGACCGATACCCGAGCCGCTACGATCACGGAACCGGCTTGATCTTTGACGTGTCCAACGATTGAGCCCGAAGCGTTCTGGGCTGTGAGCCTTCCGGCGGCCAGAATGAGCGAGACGGTCAAGACCCCGATGGTTCGATTTCGCAAGCAATCCCTCATGCGTCTCCCTGACATTATCCCCTCCTGAATGTTGTTCCCGTTGGCGAATCAATTGCCTATTGAAAAAATGTGCGCCGGTGCTGCTTGACTTTCGGGGAGCGCAGCTAAACCACGCTTCGATTGCAATCAAGCTGGAGCCACCGTTCCACATCTAAATTTCGATGGCACGAGCAGACGGTTTCCCTGATCAGCGTCCCAATACACGCCGCCGATCCCGAACCAGTCAAGGTTGCTACGGTATCTTCAGCGCCCAATACCAGCGGACGGCTCGCTATTTACCGCAAATCATTGCAAACAATGGATATTCATTAATCCTGTTGCGAGACGTATCAAGGCGATGTTACGTTGAATCGGCCAAATCTTCGAGCTGCGGAGTGAGACCATGGCGTCCACTGGATTCGTGACAGGTGCTTGGCGCCCGGAAACTGAGGCCGAAAGACGGCTCGTGCGCTCGCAACTCGAGAAGATTGTGAGTGACGGCAGATTCGCTGCCAGTAAGCGTTATCCGCAATTGCTCCGGTACATCGTTGAGCAGACTCTCGATGGAAACGAGGACGACTTGAAAGAGCGCACCCTCGGGGTAGAGGTATTTCATCGACCGCCGGATTACGATACCAATCTCGATCCTGTCGTGCGCCTCTGTGCGGCGGAGGTGAGAAAGCGGCTCGCTCAGTATTACCAGTCGCCGGCGCATGGGGGCGAGCTAAGAATTGAATTAAATCCGGGATCCTATATTCCCGTCTTCTCACAACCACCGCCAGACGCACCTGCGCTCGAAAAGATTCAGGCGGACGTTCCCTTTAAGGCGGAGCAGGTCAGCCAGCCCAAGAGGACGAGAAGAATCTATTGGGTGATAGGTTTGATAGCCTCCGCCGTGATCTTCGTCGTGATATTGGTTCTGGGAGCTCGATATTGGAGGCAGTTCGAAAAACCAAGATCCGCTCTCGATGAAGTCTGGTCTCCGTTGCTCACCAGCAGCAAGCCGATCTTATTCTGCATGGGCGCATCCAAGGTGACTACCCTCCCCGGTTCCCAGCTGGCTGAGCTCCAGAGCGGCGCCGACGAGGACTCGTTTCATCAGGCGATGGTGGACATGAACGACTTTGTTCCCTTTTCCGACGTGCAGATTCTCAGCAGATTCTCGTCTTTGGTCCAGGCACACGGACATGCTTTCAGGATTCAGAGTTTTCAGACGACCGTTTCCTCTCAGCTTCGGGAAGGGCCGGTGGTTCTGATTGGAGCGCTGAACAACGACTGGACGCTGAACAGAACATCCTCACTCAGGTTTCACTTTGATGGGCTTGAGCTCCCGAATCCAGGTGGCTCTATGGAGAGCAGAAGTCTCTTCCCATGTGGCGCACCCGGCCAGCCAGCTTGCCCCCCGAATTCTGTTTACTGGATTGAGGACCGACTGCACCCCGAGTCCCGTGCGTGGCAAGTCAGCGCCCATGCACGGGCGAGCGATGTTCTCAAAGATTATGCAATAGCCGCCCGCTTCACTGACGAGGCCACCGGCCAGGTCGTCCTGGTCGCGGCGGGGATTGCAGGCAGTGGAACCAGGGCTGCCGGCGAATTCCTGACCGATGAGGCAGACCTGAAACAGTTGGCGGATAGCGCTGGCGTCGACTTGAGTCGAAAGAATTTCGAAGTCGTCCTTAGCTCGCAGGTCGTCAATGGGATACAAGGCAAACCCAAAGTGGAAGCCCAAACATTCTGGTAGGTCATCCGTTGCGCGGCGGATGTCGTGTTCAAGCTGCATATCCCAGCCCTTCACCGCTCGACCGGTAAACCCTAATGGCGAGAAAGTTGAGGCGATCCGCGCGCGCGATAGGGAGCGGGCGCATGAAGAGCACGTCGTTGAGGCGGTAGGCGGAGATGCAGGCGCCGATTTCGAAAGCAAGCGAGAGGACAACGACGGCGGTGGTGATTTTGTGCTTGGGCAACTGGCGCCAGCCGAAGGCGAGGTCGGCTCGGAAGCAATCGATCCGGGCGACGATGCGGGCGTCCCGGCTTTGTTCGCGGAGGCGGAGTTGGGAGCCGAAGGTGCGTTGCACTTCGGTGGGGTCATTGCCGACGGCGATGGATTCTTCGACGTGGGCGGCGGGCTCCTCATCGATTTCCTGATTGAGACGGTCCCCGCGGAAGTCGTAGGTGGAGCGCGACCAGAACGACATGTTTAAGCCTCCCCCAGAACGCGGTTGATGGCGGAACTGACGGTGCGCCAGCGGGTGACTTCGGCGTCAAGCTGTTTTTGCCGGCTCCGGTGAGCTACTAGAGGCGCGTGCAGCGGCCCGTGTCTTTGGCGGCCCATTCGGCGCGGATCCAGCCGCTTTTCTCCATGCGGTGAAGGGTGGGGTAAAGTGAGCCGACCTCGGCGTTGGGGACGTCGCCGGAGATGTGCTTGATGGCCGTCATGATGGCATAGCCGTGGAGCTTTGGCTGGCGGGAGAGTACTTTGAGGACAAGAGGATCGAGAGAGCCCTGCATGGTGTCTGTTTTTTCATGCTAAGACATCTTAAGAAACAGGCGGCTTAGTAGTTGTCAAGCCAGGGTTATTGCTTGACTTCTAGTGGGGGACTTTCCACTTGGACGAAAAGTCGCCATTTCGGACAAGTGACCCTCGTCTATCACCTGTTAAGAACAGGATTTCTGACAAGATCAAATCCTAATCAATGCGAAACTGCCTTCGGTTCTGCGGTTTATGAGCTTCGCCAAGGATTAGTACTGATAGGTCGGCATGGCGCCAGTTTTCCGGGAGCGAAGGCCGGATGCCGCGGACATCGGAATTGGCCTGCTGGTGCTTGGCTTCGCTTTCTTCGGGCACATGGCCCGCTGGCTGCTGGGCATCCATCTGTACTGCTCCGTCGTGTATCCTCATTTCTTGCAAATGTTAGCAATGGACAGGGAGGCGTCATGGCACCACTGTTGGCCCGATGCGGGCGTATGAAGCGGACCGTTCGCGAGAGTTGCCGCAAGATTGCTTCTGAATTCTACCGAACCATAAGACTCGCCTTTCTGCTGCCGCTCGTTGCCGCGGTCGTGTACTCCCAACCGGCGCCTCCTGTGCAACAACTCGCGTTTCGTCCTTACCACGCAAGCGGCCTGTACGATGTTGGCGATACGGTCGGCTGGACTGTTTCTCGGGGTCCCACGGCGCTGACGTATGCATATAAATGGACCATCCGGCGTAACAACAAAGATGTGCTCAAAGAAGGCAAGCTCGACCTAAGTTCAGGGAAGGACAGAATTGAAATCGTCGGCGACCAGCCCGAGATGATCTACGTCGCTATCGAGCCCTACGCAAACCTCTCGGGAGACAACACGGTGAAGGATCCTGGCGCATCGGCTGCGACAGACGCCGGCCCCGCCGCCACATCCGCGTTCGTCGGCGGCAACACAGGCCGCAACAACGGCCTTTACGCCGTTGGGGCCGCCGTTGCCCCCGGCGGACTCGGGCTCTCGACGCCGCGGCCGCCAGACTTCGACGCATTCTGGGACGCGAAACTGGCCGCACAAGCCAAGGTTTCCATCAACCCGAGCGTAACATTGATCCAGTCCGACATGCCCGGCATCGAGGAGAGTACGTTTGCTCTCGATGCGATGGGATCGAAGGTACACGGTTATGTTGCCAAGCCTGCCCGGCCAGGAAAATTCCCCGCGATCATTCAACTGCAATATGCGGGTGTTTACGCGCTCGATCCTCACTGGGCTGCGCAACGTGCCTCAGATGGCTGGCTGGTGATCGATGTTGATGCACACGACAAGCTTCCCTCCGACCCTTCCGGAGACATTCCAAAGTCCTACACAGCGGTGGGCGACACCGATCGCGAGAAATCGTATTTCTTGAACATGTACCTGCGCGATTCGCGTGCACTCGATTACATGCTCACGCGGCCGGACTGGGATGGGAAAACCATCGTGCTGACAGGGGGAAGCCAGGGAGGCCAGCAGAGTCTCGCGCTCGCGGGTCTGCGACCGGAGAAGATCACGGCGGTGCTGGTCTGTGTTCCTGCCGGCGCGGATACAAACGGTGATCTGCATGGCCGCAAGAGCGGCTTTCCCAATTGGCCTTCAGACAATCCCAAAGCGATGGAGACCGCCCTCTATTTCGACCCTGTCAATTTCGCCTCGCGCATCAAGGCTCCGGTGATGGCAGGTATGGGGTTCATCGATACCGTTTCTCCTCCCGCGGGAATCTGGACAGCCTTGAACCAGATTCCGGGTCCAACGGAACCGTTACCGCTGATCGAATCGGAGCACGACAACTTCACGCCTGACAAAGGGAGAAATTGCCCTGCGCGGACGCAGCAGATACTCGATAGCATTCGCGCGGGCGCGAAATACAACCCCACGGTCCTGAAGTAATCAGCTGTGTGCAGCAGTGCTGCGGACATGAATGCGCGGCCTGGATTCAGATGGTCACGGCACTAACACACGTCCGTCGGCGTGTCGCTCGAACCCTTGCAACCCCTGCCGAAGATGTGATGGCTTAGACTCGAACTAAATGCTCAACCGGGGCTATCCCTACACCAAAATCATCGGCAGCAAATACCATGGGCAAGCCTTGCTCTCTCACCTGGCAAGCCTTTACCCCCACTCAAGTCTGGAAGCCTGGCAACAAAAACTGAACGACGGCGAAGTCACTCTCAACGGCGTCGTCGCCACCGGAAGTGAATCGGTCACTTCAGGCCAAACCCTTGTCTGGAATCGTCCACCCTGGATCGAACCAAACTCCCCTCAACACTTCGAAGTCCTGTTTGATGACTCCTATTTGTTGGCCGTCAACAAACCCGGCGGGCTGCCCACGCTCCCCGGCGGCGGCTTCATGGAAAACACCCTCCTGCGCCTGGTGCAAAAGCAAACCCCCAACGCGAATCCTGTCCACCGGTTGGGCCGAGCCACCACGGGCATTGTCCTCTTCGCCAAAACGCCGCAGGTGGCCTCGACTCTAGTCGCAAACTGGAACACGCCCAAAGTTCAAAAAATCTACCGGGCGCTGGCTCAAAACGTTGCCGAGCACGACGCCTACGAAATCCTCACATCCATTGGCCTTGTACCGCACCCGCTCATCGGTTCCGTGTGGGCCGCCAACCCAGGTGGCAAACCGTCAAAGTCATTGGCAAGGGTGATCTCACGCAGCGCAAGCAACACAACAAACGCGGGCACCACAACATTTGAGGTAAGCCTATGTTCGGGCCGCCCTCATCAAATCAGAATCCATCTGGCATCGATCGGCCATCCCCTGGTAGGCGATCCTCTGTACGGCTTATCCGGCCAGCCTCTTGAAAATCTCCCCGGCCTCCCCGGCGATGGAGGATATTTTCTGCACGCGCAATTTCTGAAATTCCTTCACCCCATCACCGGAGAACAAATCAATCTTGAGGCAGCCTTGCCGTCCGGATTCCCATTGCATCAGTAGGTTCACGGCCAGCGAGCCTGTTGCGAGAAGGGCGTTTTTCGGTACCGATCCAAGAATGAAACAATTACTTCCGAATTGGCCCGTCAGAGGCTTAAATCTACGACCCGGGATAGCGCAACCTCAGATCCTTCTTCGTTATCCTGCTAGTCCTCTGCCCGCTGGTTGCTTCTGGAGACTAGCTCGACGGGCTTGCCGTGAGGAGTGTGCCGATAGGCGTCGGCCCAGGCCTCTTTGCGAGCGAGCAAGGCCGTCCGGTCAGAAAGACCTTTCGCTGTCACGAGTCGTTCGAGGGCGGCGAGCCAGTGTTCGTAGTAATGGGAACCGTCGTCCGGGTTGCCCTGATCGGCAGCGGACTTGAGTTCTTCGGCCAAAGTCGCGGCCCATTCTTTCCAAGTGAAATGACCTTGCTCCGAGAGCTTTACTGCCAGTGCAAACGCCTGCGCTTGCCATGGCTCTGCGAAGACTAGTTCCTCCGCATCGCGTGGAAGTTGCGGGACTGCAACGAGTTTGTCAAATCCGGACATGGAACTAGGCTGGCTCCAGGTAGTCATCCCACATATCGACATACACGCAATCTTTCTCCGCGGCCTGCGCACCCCATAGTTCGCGCGTCGCGAAGCACACCGAGTATACATGCTGCGGATTCTCGCCCAGGAAGTGCGCGTTCGTATCCGGAAAAACGAAAACTCCATGGTCGCGATTGATCGTCCCGAATTTTCCGCGTGCGTATCGCGGCAGACGCGTGTGGCCCATTGGATTTATGTTGCGGCCGCGCACTCGCTGGCCCACTTGGAAGCGTGGCGGCACGTGTATGTCGCGGTTGGCATGAATGCGAGTGAGGATCGCAGCTGGGATCTTCTCCGGGGTCAGCGGCGGGGTCGCTTTGGCGGTGCCCGGCGCGGGCGTGCAGCTCTCAATCTCCGCAGCGGTAACCAAGCCCCTCCTGACCAGCAAGTCGCGCAATCCTGATAACCATTGCTCGTAATAGCTCACTTGCAAATAGTCGGCCGGAGGCAGGACCTCTCGGGTGTGCCGAAACGCGTCCAGGTTCCATTTGTGCCAGGCGCCCGCGGCAAGGAACATCGCGAAGACACGAGACTCCCAGGGTGCGCTAAAAACCGGTTCGCCCTTCTCATACTCGATCGGACCCATGTCCTGCATACCGCCCATATCGTGTATGCCATTCATCCCTGCCCTCCGGATGACGCGACTGCAACTTTCGCGACCCCAACCATCGAATCGCGTGTCACGAGTGCCGCTAATTCCTCTTCGCCCATTTGCTCGGTGCCGGCTGGACGCTCCGGAAGCACAAGGTAGCGTAATTCTGCTGTGCTATCCCAGACCCGCACTTCAACGTTTGCCGGGAGTTCCAGCCCAAACTCGCGGAGCACGCCGCGGGGATCAATCACCGCGCGTGACCGATAGGGCGCAGACTTGTACCAGACCGGCGGCAGACCGAGGACCGGCCACGGATAGCACGAACAGAGCGTGCAGACAATCAGGTTGTGCAAGGTAGCTGTGTTCTCGACGACCACCATGCGATCCCCTTGCCGGCTAACGTACTCGAAGTCTGCCATCGCGTCGTTAGCATCGGCCAGCAAGCGAGCCTTAAAGGCAGGTTCGACCCATGCCCGCGACACCACCCGCGCGCCATTTCTCGGGCCGATCTTGTGCTCGTAAGTGTCGACCAACGCATCCAGCGCCGCCCGATCCACCAGCCCCTTTTCCACCAGCAGGGATTCGAGGGCCTTCACCCGCAAGGTAGGATCCGAAGGCACCGCCTGGTGCTCATGCCCGTGCGGATGTCCGTGGCTCATTTCGGGGGTCATCGCCGCTCCCGCGGTCGCTGTCGCTGCGGTCAAGAAATTGCGCCGTGTTATGGTCATCGAAGTTTCCTTAGAGGCGGGTGTCGCGAGCGCGGTTAACGTCATCCGCGCCGCCCGCACCTATTGGCGATTGAATTTCATGGGGCCCAAGTTTGGTGTTCGAGGTAAGGCTCATCCGTACGCGACATTATAGCCTTGCACAGCGTGCTTTGGGAGCATGTTAAATTCTTCAGTCGAGCGACAATCCAGAAGTCCGTCGTATCATCTGTGATCGGTACCAGGAAGTCGGCTTTGCGGTAGGGATTTCAGGGCCCGTCCTGGGGTGAGAAAGCGTGGCCGACGAGCGAGCCGAGTCGACAGGCTTCTTTCTCTCGCGGAGTCAGGTTCACGGTCATACGGCCCTCCGCTCCAACAGTTCCCTGCCTCATTACGGCCGCCAATCAGTCAATAACCTGAATTCGGCCTCGGCGGGATTCGTACAGGCAGGCTGGAAGTGTCCTGGCAGTAGCTCGGAGCGGTGCTTGGACTACCTCCGTATCAACCGGAGCAATCATGATCTGTTAGATTGACATCGAACACCGCAAAGGCTCCCGGCGCTTTGCAGTAGACAATTGCAATCGCTGAGATTCGACGCTGCAACTGTACAAATAGGAGGTGGCGATATGAAGAGACCCCGCATCTTTACGATCGGTCATTCGACGCGATCAATCGACGAATTTGTGGGGTTATTACGTGCCCATGGCGTTAGAGGAATTGTCGATATCAGATCGATACCACGGTCGCGCCACAATCCTCAGTTTAATTCCGATGTGCTGAAGCATTCCCTTGAGCAAGGAGATATTAGCTATAAACACATCAAAGAACTCGGCGGACTACGCCACGCAAAAAAGGACTCGCTTAATCTCGGCTGGCGAAACGCTTCATTCCGAGGTTTCGCGGATTACATGGCAACCCCGGAGTTTTCAGAAGGGTTGCAGTCACTCATTGAAATCGCGAGTGCGAGAGAAACTTCGATGATGTGCGCCGAGGCGTTGCCGTGGCGATGCCATCGGTCCCTTATCGGTGACGCATTGACGAAGAAGGGATGGATGGTGCTGGATATCATGAGCCGTACCGTTGCTGCGAGACATCTTCTGACCCCGTTTCTGAAGATGAAGAGGGGGCAGCTTATATATCCATAGGATCCTCTGAAGAACTCCGTGATTTCGCGAGGATAGGGGTAAATCCGCTCGTGGATTGTAGAACGATGTGTAGCGGAAGGCTCAATGAATGATCAGTTCAGTTGAATTGCGGCGTGTCGCGGCATTTTCGGACTTGCAGGATGACCAGATCGAATGGTTTCTGAGTCATGTCCAGGAGGTCTTTCTCCATGGCGGTGACAGCCGTCAACGTAGCCTTGCCGCTTTACAGGCTGCTCTTCATGCATCTTTGACGGACACTCAATTGGTGGCCACAGTCGCAACGAAGACAGCGCGATGGATCTCAGTGTGCACTTGAAGCTAACCTAGCCGGGGGGGAAGCGGACCCAGCCGGGCGCGTCAGGCGGAGGCGTGCAGCAATGCTTACTAATTCTGCGAGGGATTCGGCTTTCATCTTTCGCATCATGCTGCCGCGATGCGCTTTAACTGTAATCTCGCTGATTCCCAGTTCGCTGCCAACCTGTTTATTCGGCAAGCCGGCAACCACTAAGGCCATCACTTCGCGTTCGCGAGCGGTGAGGCACATGTACCGGGCTTTCAAAGCCCGGATCTCTGTGGAGCGGTCAAGTAATGCCCTGCTGCGTATCAAGGCATTGCGAATGGCATTCAGCAGAATTTCGTCACTGAACGGTTTGGTCAGGAACTCTTGCGCCCCCGCCTTCATCGCCTGCACGGTTATTGGAATATCTCCGTGGCCCGTGATGAAGATAATCGGCATCTCATGCTGTTCCACGGCGACACGTTTCTGCAGATCGAGGCCATTGAGTCCGGGAAGAGAAATGTCCAGCACCAGGCAACTTGGAACAGTTACGGGTGGACGGCTGAGGAATTCCTGTGCGCAATCGAACGTCGCCACTTCCAGCCCCTCATGGCGAAGCAAGAGTTCGAGCGATTCGCGAACAGAGATGTCGTCATCGACCACAAAAACAATTGACGGACTCTCTGTCATGGGCCAGGCCCTCACCTCAAAACGATATGCACTCGTATCCGCCATTCTATACCTGCGACACTATTCCACAGACAACGATCATTTGACCTGAAGCGCGGAGTTCAGCGCCTCGAGCATCGCAGCATCGCTGAACGGCTTGATCAAACATGTGATCGCGCCTTGTTCGATGAGTCGCGAACGGAGCATTTCATCTCGAAGTCCGGTGATGAAAATAATTGGGATCTTGATCTTGCGACGATTCAATTCTTTTTGCAGTTCGGGGCCGCCCATTCCCGGCATGGCAACGTCGAGGATCATACATTTGCTTCGCGAGATCCCATCCTTCGCAAGGAACTCCTCAGCAGAAGAGAATGTCTGAGACGCCAAACCGAACATCTTAAGGAGATCCGGCAGCGATTCACGGACCGATTCATCATCATCGACGATTGACACGAGAGCAGGTAGATCCATCATGGTTATCTCAGTCCGCACCTAGAAACAGCTTTGCCCAACATTCAGAACCGTGCATTCGATGCAGCGCTGCTTGAGGAAGTCGATGCGCTTCATCCGAGAGTGCGGCTCACGCCACTCAGGGCTGCACATCAACAACGCGGCCGAGTTCGTCCGGATCGAGCCCCTTCTTACAGGTACTCCACAGTAGAATGATCCGCTGTGTGGCCGGAGTTGTCCATTGTACTTAGGTATTGGTTTCAGGCCGCAACCACACTCCCGCAAGTCATTGTTCCTAAGCGGGTTGGGTACTTTAGTCATGCGGGTTGGAGAATGCCAAAAGGCATCCTGGCCCTCGCCGGCTAACGCCAAGACGCGTTCGCGACAGGCCTCAATAACCGAACGGCGATGGAGCGCCAATCCCCATTGCCGTGTGCGGTCTGGAATTACCTCGGTGAGCTTCAGCCGGCGATGGGTCAGTGCGTCTGCATCAATGAAACTCGCAAGCCGAGTGATTGCTTCCCAGCTTCCAGGTCCGATCCTCTAAACGTTTAGAGCATTTTCGGAAATAGTGCAGCCCCTGAGTTTTATTGGTATCCCACCCATTCCGCAGAAAAAAGCGGAATGGATGGGGCACGGAGGACTACAGGGAAAAAAATGCCCTAAGTGCACTGGCAGGTCGAAACACCCACTGTCGCGATTCATCGTGCTTGCTGAGGGTGAGACGCGTGCTCGCAAGGGATTGAGAAAGCAAAGGTGGCTCCTGGCCCGTCGTTCGCCGTCGCCCACAGCCGTCCATGATTGGCTTCAATAATCGAGCGGCTGACGGAGAGTCCGACCCCCATGCCATCTGCCTTTGTCGTGTAGAACGATTCGAACATTTTCCCGGCAACTTCAGGATCAAAGCCAACGCCGGAATCTTGAACTGAAAGACGCACATGCTCGCCTTCCAGCTCCGTTCTGAGCACCATTTGCCGTGGGCGATCCTCGATGCTGCTCATTGCGTCGGACGCGTTGCGGAGGAGATTCAGGATGACCTGCTGAAGTTGAACGCGGTCACCGTTGACAGTCGGGAGCCGATCGCTGAATTCCAGTTTCAGAACCACACTGTTTCTCTCAAGTTCGCCGGAGAGCAGCGTAACGACTTCGCGAGCTGCTTCATTGAGGTCAATTGGCTCGACGTCAATTTGCTTCTTGCTGAAAAGCGTTCGCAGCCGGGTGATTACCTCTG
>Ga0302325_10005150_pt1 | contig 29900 bp, 36 predicted proteins | sample Palsa_T0_2_FD_201948 | JGI IMG/M metagenome (GOLD analysis project Ga0302325, IMG submission 201948) | Peat permafrost microbial communities from Stordalen Mire near Abisko, Sweden - Palsa_T0_2 | ecosystem: Environmental > Terrestrial > Soil > Palsa > Peat permafrost | place: Sweden: Abisko...
TGCGGATCGATGCGTCAGGTGAAGTGACCCGCAAGCCAACCAAGCTCGGACGGAAGGACACGCTCGAAGGAAAACTCCTTGGGCAACTCTATCCCGGCATCCGAGTGGCTCGTGTCAGCGTGCCGTACGAGTTGACGCCGTATGAGCAGTCTGTGGTCGAAAACCGCATGGCTAGTCTCGATTACGGCGGGGTCGAATACAAGCTGGTGGGCGCGAGCGGTTCGGCGAAGGACGGCAAGTTCTACTTCGTCGACAAGGCGCACGCCGGCCCGATTGCTGAGCGCTTTCAGCATTGGCCCGAGGCGGCGATCGTGTACTTTGCGATCCTCGTCTCCGACTGCAAGCTAATGGTCGAGGAACCCGACCTGCGCATCGCCGTGGTCAAGGACCATGTCCTTGGCACCAACGATTGCCGGGGCTGGGCGCGTGAGTCCCTCTATCGGAAGCTCAAGATCGGCACAAATCGTTTTTGCCAGTTCCGGCTGGCATTCGACGCGAGCGAACCGAAGCAGGCAAAGGGTGCATTGAAGGCGATGAGCGATCGTGTGGCCGACAGGCTCGCGATCGACGTCATGCTGCCCGAGAGCGCCTGCAAACCAGCCCTCAAGGGAATTGTGAGATTTCTTCCCCATCTGGGCACATCGGGCCGCATGTTCACAGGTCCGGCGATTCTCGGGATCAAGCAGATCTCCCGACAATCGGAGTTTGGGTCAAGCTACACCTTGATCGAACATGCTTCGGAAGAGGCGCTGCAGTTTGAACTGAAACTGTACGCGCTTGAGCGAATCAAGACAATGCGAAAGGCATGGGACGAGGGCGACTATCAGGCGCTGTTCGAAGTAATCGGCAAATCCGAGGTTACAACGATCGACGATGGTATCGGCTTTGACCCCGACAGCCTTGAGCGAGAGAGCGATGTCATTTCGGATGGGTGCGATCCGGCGGAGGCTGTTCTGTTGGCGGACCGTAGCGGAAATGCAATCAAGATTCCCTACGTCTTCAACCAACTCAACCGCAAGCTGGCCCGCTGGGCATTTCGTGCCTGCACGAGCGCGGACCTGAAGCTGCCATCGTTTGCTCTCGCCGACGACGGGGTACTCATAGAACACCGGGGAAAGGTTCTCTCGGCGTCCGACTGGATACCCGAGGACAGCTCGATCACATCCCTGGCGGCGGAGAAGGGCTTGTGCGTCCGGTATCCCATCCGGATGCAGGAGGACCTTTTACCCGTTCGTCATCTCACCAACTCTGAGCTTGTTCCGGCGCTTCAACAGGCGCTTGGAGCAACCGACCTTGACGAATCCGAGGTTGCAACCATTCTCGACCGGCAGCTTCGCATGGAGGGAACTTACATCCTTCATTCGAAGACCGCGAGCAGGAATGGAGGCGACTTCGACTTCGACACCATTTGCGTGATGCCCTCCGATCAGTTCCCGAAGTTCGTGGCGGGAAGGATCGCGTATGGGGAGAGATTTCATCAGGAAAAGACCAAGCATAAGAAAGCGAAGTCTCCCTGGTGGAATGCCTGCCCGGTTGCTATGAAGGCGCGGGGAAACCGGATCGGTTCGATCACCGATCTCAAGACCTCATGCCTTGCCGCGGGAAGACCGGACCTGGCCTACAAACTCGTGGAGCAACTGCAGAACGCGCTCGATGCCCTCAAACACAGGGTCGAGATCGATGAGTCCGTTGTTAGTGAAATCAGGAAGGAGGTAGCGCCGGCTCCCTGGCTCCGCTACAAGCGCGAGCGCAGAGTGTCGGATCTCCCCGCCCATCTTGAGGTCGCAGACACGGACAAGGTTGGAAGGCTCTACAACGTCCTGCGCAAAGAGGTCGGCTTCCTTTCCGACGAGACCGGCAACGGTTTCGAGGAGAAGATGGCGATCGAGGACTTCCGCGGCCTTTTCTCGGGCGAGAACGTCACCCGGGAAATGTTCGAGGAATGCCAGCTGGTGAACTCGATTTATGGAGACATCGCCAGCCGGATCGTCCAGCGCGAGGAAGAGGTCAAACAGCAACTGAAGGACGCTCAGGCGCAATGGGAAGCCGTGCGGCAGAGCGAAGACAAAGACAAGAAGAGGGCGACAGTGCTGGCGCGAAACAAGGCGCAAGCGGCTCTCTGGGAACACGAGCAGGATGCGAAAGACCAATTCAACTCCCTGCATCTGTTCCTTCACTACTGGGCGCAAGGCAAAGAGGAGAACCGGCGGGCATGGGCGCAGGCGATGAACTCTGTCGTCACAGGCGGCTCAGGCTCCGGCGCAGTCCTCTTCCAGTCGTTCCCGCAAGAGGTGGTCGACGCCTTCGCGGAGGTAACCGGCGGCGATCGGGTACGAGTCCGGCTGCCGAAGACCGTCAACGGCTGTGTCTGGTTCGACGACGAGCAACGCGCATTTCTCGTCGAGCGGAAGCCGAACCCTGAAGGCCCGGAATGTGAGAAGAGGGTCTTTCTCTTCCAATACAAGGGAAGGCGCTCTCTGGTCTTCGAAAACACGAGTGTTTCAGCTTCACTGGAGCACTCCTAACCGGAAAGGGGGAAAGCCGACGCTTTTGGCTCGGTTTCTCCCTTTTTCGTTCTTTTGAACACACATTGCTCGCCCGGAGGCCGCTGTGAAAACGTTCATGACCATGTTCCTTATGTTTCCGGTTGCCGTAGCCGGCGCGCAGACGACAAGCCAATCCCAGATCCGTCACATTGAAACGTCGCTGAACCATCTCACCGTTCTCGAGTTCGGCGAGTCCGTGACTACGCTTGCCATCGCCGATCCGGACAATTTTCAGGTTGAGCGCCATGACGACAAGGTCTTTGTGAAGCCGCTCCGCGAAGGAGTGTCCACCAATCTCTTCGTCTGGACCGCGTCGCGGGAGTTGAGCTACGAGCTCGATCCCGCCGGCCAGCTTGCGGCGATGGACGTGCTGGTGCGCACCGACCCCGCTCCAAATCCCCACACAACCGCGCAGGCCGCTGAACCGTCGGACGCTGAGATTCGCAAGATCGCATCGTTGGTTCTCGCGCAGGCCATGATGGGAGTCGAGGATATCGCGCACGACGTGGATAAACGTCCAGCGGAACGTGTGCAGGTCTCCCTCGATCAGGTCTATCGTGCGAACGACCGAATGTACATACGCTATTCGGTCGTGAACCAGACGAAGACTCCATTCCGGGTGACAACCCCCGAAATTATTGCTCCTCTGCCAACCGAGCAGCCGGTCTCGCTCCTCAGTCTAAAGAACCGCCAGATCGCTTCGAAGACTTTCGCAGCCTTCAAAGTCAAGCAAGGGTCGCACCTTCCTGTTGCGCTGGCCGATTCCCTGACGCGCGATCTTGCACCGGGAGAGAGGACAACGGGCGTCATTAGCGTCGGAAGTTCGCCAACCAATCCGCCGCAGATCTATCAACTGAGTTTTGGCTCCGACCAGAATGGACCTCTGAAGGTCGAGGCCGTTCTCTAGCCATGGACGCGCCGGGCTATATCTCTTTACACGAAGTGCGACAGGCGCTTCGCGCTATCTATCGCAGCGATGCTGAAGCAAATCTCCACTCCGCCCTCTTACAGTGCCTCTCGGACAGCCTGAAACCTGTCGACGAGAAGGGTCGCTCGAAACCAAGCCCTCTGCTTGTTCTCCTGGTGTCGCTGCTGTGCGCTCTGATCGCCGTCTTTCTCTATTTCTCGATTGGAGGGCGCGCATGAGCGCCTACGACGACCAGCCCGGGTGGCATCAGCGGGGGCCGGAGGATGTCGCCGGCGTTCTGGTTCTGCTTTCGTGTGCCGTGCTTGCGTTTGGTTGGTACGTTGCCGTGTCGCGGCTTCATCTACGCAATTCCCAGTGTCTGGAGATCTTTCTCGACTGCGCCATTCTGTTTTTCGGCGGGGGCCTCGTTGCCGCGCAGCTGATTGGCCGGAGGAAAAAGCGGGAGGAGAACTGGCCCCATCCCGCCATCCAGGTCTCCGGATCGAAAGATGCGGAGATCGTCCTTAGCGCCAATCGGGACGGAGCTACGATGCTCGGCTACAACGTTCATAAGGAGCCCTGGCTGTGGCCGGACATCGTGCGCATGAAGCATGGCGTCATTGTGGGCGGAACCGGTGCGGGCAAGTCCACATTCCTCGAAAACATCGTCGCCCAGGATGTGAACCGACGCTTCGGCGCACGCAGGATGCCGATGATTATTTTCGACGGCAAGGGCGAGCGGGAGTTTCTGGACCGGCTGCTGCCGCACATCGAAGCCGCCGGTCGCCTGCAAGATTTGCGCGTCATCGATCCAACGCACCCTTCGGAGTCGGCACGATACAACCCGTTCTACGCCCTTGACGACGCCTACCAGGAGCATGTGAACTTTATATTCCGCTCGTTCGGGCTGCGCGAAGACTTCTTCAAGGGGCACCAGGAGGCGTATCTTTCCGATCTCGTTCGCATTCTCCAGTACACCGGCAAGCTCTTCAATGTATACGACGTGCTGGTGATGGCGCTCGATGAGAAGGTGATGGAAGAGCAGATCGGAATCGCGAAGGCCCGTCTCGCTTCGGCGCCGGACATCTCCATGCAGAAGCGATTGAACTTCGAAATGTCCGCCAAGATGCTGCAGCGCTCTCTCGCGGACCGGGAGCGCGTGGAGAAGATCCAGGGGCTCTTGAATGAGCTTCTGAGCTTTCTCGAAGACGAGCTGTCGATTGTGACCGGCTCCTACCAAGACTTGCTAACGCTCGACGACGTGCTCAACAACGATCTCATTCTGTTTGTCTCCCTCAACGCAAATCGCAATCAGCGCGCGGTCGAAGCTCTTGGAAAGATATTGCTCCAGAACATTCAGCTAATGGTCGGCAAGCGCTACGCGCAGCCGGTCGGCGACAGGGACGCCGACGAGCCGATGCTCTCGGTCATCCTCGATGAGTTCGCGCCGTTCGCCTATCCGGGATTTACCCAGGTGCTCCAGACGGCCCGCGGAGCGCGCGTGTCATTCCTCTTTTCGTTCCAAAGCATGCCCCAATTGCAGCGGGTGAGTCAGGCGTTCGCGGACGAGGTATCGTCGGCGCCGGGAACAAAGATGATCATGAATGTGTCGGAAGAAAACACGGCCCAGTGGTTCCTGAAAGCGTCCGCCAGGATCGCGACCAAAAGGCGCAGCCTGTTGGTGCGCCGGACCGGGATCTTCTCGACCAAATATACCGAGACCGGAACAGGCAGCGAGAGCGACATCAAGGAAACCCGGGCGCGCGAGGACCACATCAAGAACCTACCAGTGGGCCAGATGGAGGTTCTCATGGTGGACAACCGGGAGGGCACCCGGTACTCCCATCTGCACGTCCGGCGCGCCCCGCGGTTCGAAGTCGAATGCGTCAAGCCGTCCCTCTACCCCAGGAGGAACAGTTATCTGGACCCTGAAGTAGGCGTCAATTTGCGCTTCACAGAGCCCGAGAACAGAAAGCAGAGACGCAGGAGAACGGCGGGATCGTTTCTCTGCGACGCCGCGGGGGAATGAAGATGCGTAGTCGCTTCATTGTCGGATTCGTTTGCACAATCGTCGTTCTCGACTTGGTGTGCGGCCACTCCTTCGGTCAGACTCCGAGCGCGCCGAGTGCTGCAGTCGCTCAGCCCGCGCCGAAGCGGCAGAGATTCTTCGACTACGCGCTGGGCAAGATAAATCCCGGTGGCAATGACTACGGTGCGTCGATGGCGTCGGCTCGAAGCGCGGTGGTCGAGGACACCATTGACGACCTCTACTTCTGGTCGAATGCAGTGACGCTGATCTTGCTTTGCGGGCTGGCCGCTATTGTGCTTCTGCAATGGCGTTCCGCGGACAAACGCGAGGTCATCGCGGCGTCCCTCATCGCACAGTTATGGAACGGCCGCGTCAGCGACAGGATCGAGCTTGAGCGCTGCACCGAGCAGTTCAATCGCCTGGTCGAGACTCACAACGCCGAGGTTGAACGGTCGCTCTCTCAGAAATCAACACTCTCCGAAAAGGAGGCGGAGGCAACCGTGAGGTTGACAAGAGGTGTCCGCAGTCTCGCGGAGAACAAAGGAATCTCGCCAACTGAGGCGGGGAAGATCGCTGCCGCGGCGCCGGATCGGAACACGGCGAGTCTCGAGCAAAACAATCTTTTGTTGCAGCGGCGCGTCGAAGCATTGCAGAACAGCGAGCAGAATCTCAAGCAGCGCCTCAATCAAACCACCGTCCTGCTCGACCAGGAACGCCGGCGCAATGCGACGCTCAAGGGCGCGTGAAGGAGGTTTCGATGAACACAATGACTCCAGCCAACTTCGGCAATCATGACGAATGGCTCGCGTATGTCCGCAGCGAGATTCCCGTCGCGGAACAGGCTTATGCGCTCGCCTTCGGCCGCACCGAACTCTTTCGGAGCTTCTACCGGATGCATAGTCTACCGTTCCCAACCGAGTTCGTAGAAGAGTTAAAACGCATCGAGACGCTGCACGATCAGGAACAGACAGTGGCCCTTGAACTCCTGAACGACATGATCTTCAGGAGCCTCACGCGGCGTCTGTTCAACCGGGCCCAACCGAGCGGCCCCCAGGCACCGCTGCGGTCGCCATCTTCTCCGCGGGGAGAGCTGGGGGATCTGCTCAGCCATCTTGTGCGGAGAAACCGCTACTTCGCGCTCTGGACCGCCCACAAGAAAGGCGTGTCCCACAATTCTGTCGCCGAGGATTGGGACGATTATCTCCGTCAAGAACTAGGCGTCGAGAGCGGGGAGGAGATCGCATTCGCGCAGGCTATGGCCGAGTTGGACAAGCTCCTGAATGTCTTTCTCGACAGAAATCGGGATCTTCCCAACCTTGTGTTTGAGCGCGTCTGGTTTCTTCACTACCTTCGCGGTCCCGAGCGGATGGCGCAAACCCGCGCCGTTCTGGCAATGCTCGCGGCAGAGTTGGCGCCATGCACGTCCGCGTAATCAGTCTTGGGACGAACTGGTGGGCGATGCATTCGCGCGACACGAGCGACGCGTACTGCTTCCGGCGGAGGGCGGCCTGGTTCAACGCCGCCGCCTTGATGTCGGGAAGGCGGCTTCGTCACAGCGCGATCTTCCCCGGCCAGGTCCGCTTCAACTCGACAAGCGGCTTCGATCCGGAGTTTCCGTTGCGCGCGATTGGCAGGATATTTCAATGCTCGCCGCCCCGCCAATTCGCCGGCAAGATGCACCTATTGTTCGAGCGCCGGGCCTCCGCGACGATCCCAGACGCATACCTCGCCACGCTGCGGTCCTGGGAACATGGCGCCATTGAGTTCGGCAAACCGGGATGGACGTCGGCTGGCGTCACTCCCATCTCGATCAGTTTGCGCGGCCCGAGGTATGAAGCAATGTTGCTTTTCGGAGAACAGGATTGGGTCGAGAGCGACCTCGGACGATGGCAGATCGATCCTAGCAAATGCCGCATTCGGTTGAGCGTTGTTCGCGAAGGAGCACTCCAGTGAGGTACCACAAAGGCTATATTGCGCTCTCCGAAACATGCGATGTGCCGGTCCTGCTTCATGTCCGGAATGCGGGCGCTCTTTGTTTCGATCAACTCCGTGAGATATTGTCCCACGAGATGCTCTCCGTGATCGTGCGCTCGCTCCGCTGGCGGGTAGCGCGCCTCGAGAAAGTTGGGTTGCTCGCAAGGCTCAACGAACAGCGGTTTTTTGGCAGGCCTGTCTATCGAATCACTCGGCAGGGTCTTGAGTGTCTTGAGTCGAGGGGCCATGGTCTGGTCTCGCTGCCGAGCGACACGGAACAAATTCTTCACCCGTCGAAGGTTGCTCACGCTCTCGAGTTGGTCGATATCCATCTCGCGTTCGCCCGAACCGGCTTGCTGCGCTCCTGGAAGACCGATCTCGAAATTACGTCACGAAATCTGGTTGCCCCCGGCGTAGCGATCAAAGACTACGATGCCATCGCCGAGATCGAAGTCGAAGGATGCACCAGAAGCATCGGGATTGAGTACGAGAGAAGCGCGAAATCCGTGGCACGATATGCCGCAATTCGCGGAGCTCTCGACAACGACACGACCACGGATTTGGTTTTTTATCTCGCCGCCAGCGAAGATCTTTTGTATCTGCTTGCAATGGAACTGCGCGCGGCTCGCAAACGGATCGCCTTCGCACTGAGCGACGCATTCCGCCGTTCGCTATTTGAAACGCGCACTCTGACCAACACACCGAACTCTGCCATTGTGCCGCTGCGAGACCTCATTATCTTGAAGCGCCTGTGATTCCCATTCCGAAAGCCCCAAATCCTTGAACTTTCGATTGCGGTCGTATTTGCGTCGCATTTCCGTGTGATTTACGTCGCTTTGACCTTCTTTGCCTCGCTTTTGACCGAAATCGACCCCTCCTAAGTCATTCATACTCAGGATCTTCCGTTCTGACTATCCCCCTGTACACAGGTCTTTCTAGAGGTGACTGAAGGATGTGAGATGAAAGGAAGCCTATAAATGCGGCCGATTATGGAAACGAGCCCCATGGAAAGGAAATGCGGTTGTGGCTTTGGAATTGGAATCAGCGCGTTGACTCGTGCAGGAACGGGCAGAGATCTGGCGTTTGCCGTGAACCACCCGGGTAGCAAAGACTCAACACCAATGCTCGGATTTGTGTGCAATAAGTTCCGGGATTGCCCTACTTGGTGATGGCGAACACCGGCTTCGAGCATCAACGGGCGACCTCCGGGGCAGGCTTCGCCGCCAGCGTTGCACGGAATTTAGGTTCAATTGACGGTGGTGCGAAATCCTATTTGAAGCGCAGTCTGGTCGAGACATTCGTCCGGACTGCGCACAAGGTGATCGTCAACTGCAAGGGAATTCGTGCAGAAGGATGGAGTTCCAGTTCGCGATTGGCGCCGCTAGTCTTAAGTACAAGCCTGACAATTCTCGATCCAACGGTCTATAACCGGTTTCTGATCTTCGCACATTCGCTCGCCGAGTGTGCTCGCCGGGCACTGGGCGAAGGCCATCTGGCGTGTCGCGTGCGTCGGTGAATACCACAGGACGGCAGGACCGGAAGCTACCTGCGCCGGTTTTCTTGCTGAGTATGCGCCTTTTCGTTCGACGCCGACCTTCGCGCGACATACCAAATTAACGCGCAGTGTTCGTGCAGGTGAGCGATCCCGAATCCAGGTTGGGCTACGCGATGCACCCAGGTGCCAGCCCGGTGCAGGTCGTCAATGCGTAGCCCTCATCGCCAGTTGAGGATGAACGTCATCAGACATTGCGCTTCTGAAGAGTCACTCGCACCCACCAAAAAGTTCGCAGTCCTGCTCGGCCCGCTGACGTGCCGTACTCGATAACCAGCGAGCTATACCTTAAACCCCAACACAAACGAAAGGAGAATCGCCTTGCAACCCAGCTTAGGAAAGATGAGCGCGCACGAAATTCTCAACTGGCGGGAACAGGCTGCGGGGACGACCGACGAGATCGTAGCCGCCTTCCTGCAAATTGGCGAAGCGATCGCTACCAGGTGGATCGAGACGCGAAAGGGTGTTCTGCTGCTCCAGATGGTGCCGGACGATGGCGCATCGGGAGCGATCTACATCTTCGATAGACAGCGCGATCAGTGGTTCATGTTGTCGTTCGAAGCGTGTGAAGACCAGTTCACCGCGGAGAAGTTCGACCGCGCATTTACCGAATACGACCTGTTCCGCTTAGTCGAACATCCCGGTCTGCTTCTCGCCCAGATGCAGACCGGCAACGCCTGATCCAACTCCCTATCTGCTTCGCCTCTGACACAACTCGATCAACCAACCAAACTCCAGGAGGAGTTCGCTATGCGTATGTCCGCAAGCCGTATTCGCTCGATCAATCGGAACGTCGCCAGAGTCAACGGAATCATCTGTGGCGAGTCCGACGCTCCCCGGCGGGTCTTTGTCGAAAGCACGAAGCCTCCGGCCTCCGGCATTCCTCCACACACCATCAGGATCGTCGCAGTGCCAAAACCCCTCAGCGACTGAAAACTATCTCCGGAATCGGTGAGTCAGTGCCCCGACAAAAGGCTCCACTCGCCGATTCCGGGCAAATTTGACCGAGTTTCCGACCCGGGATACAACCGCACAACGGATGAAGGAGGCAGAGTGCCATGTATGCCAAATTCTGTGTGAGCCGGGAAACGGCAAACAGCTTCATACGGCTCTTCGTGAACCGGCGCGCTTATGCAATCCAGGCCGAACAGGCGCTGGCGAATGGTTCTGTGCCCTATTACCCGGCTCGGAACTGGAAGACCAAAGAGCCAAACCTGCTCGACGGCGGTGTAGTGCGCATGCACCTCAATGGCGATATCACCATCAGTCTGTATGCAATAAATCCCGACACCCAGCGCTCGAAATGGGTTGCTATCGATGCGGACTTTGATGGAGCGCTGGAATCGCTTTTTCAACTTCAATGGGAGCTGAAGCAGGACGGAGTAGACGCAGCGCTCGAACAATCGCGGCGTGGCGGTCATCTTTGGATATTCGCTGCCGAGCCTCTGCTGGCTTCCGAGTGCCGCGTCTACGTCTATAACCTCGCGCTCCGGCTCGGCGTTCCGGTCAAAGGCGGCGGCCTCAAGGAAGGCATCGAGGTCTTCCCGCGCCAGGATCGGCTTGAAAAAGGAGAGTTCGGGAATGCCATCCGCGCTCCGCTCGGAGTACACCGGAAGACCAACCGTCGCTACTGGTTCTATGAAGCCGACCTCACCCCGGAGGCCCAACTCGCCTACCTTGATGGATTGACGAAGCTGACAGAGGCCCAACTCCAAACGTTCATTGCTGGGATGAGTCTTCCCGACGCGTACAAGCCGATTGTCCTAGTCCCATGCTCTCCGACCGCTTCGTCTTCTCGCTACCCGGAGTTCCGGATTCTCAACTGCGTGAGGCCGACCCGCAAGGACAGCCGCAACTGGTGGGCAAGATGTCCCTCTTGCGCGACAGGGGGGCACGACTGTTCAGGCGACAACCTCGCCATTCAGATTAAGGATCCCCGCTTTTACAAGTGCTGGGCTGGCTGCACAAAAGAGGAGATTCGCGCCGCCCTCGGTCAACCCATCCGCAAGCGCGCGCTGGTATAGGGGGCGAGAGCGATGAACATCCCTAAAATACGGAAACCCGCGCCCGCAGGATCTCGCCACGCTCTCCATGGCCTCGTGCTTCCGACAAGCGTGGACAAGGCGCTCCAGAAGCGCGGCATTTACTGCACAACCGGAATCTCGCTCGAACATCAGCATCTGGCCAATCGCTATGTACTTCGCGGAGTGGAATCCGGCGGCGCGGTCTCCGACTTGGGCCGGGCGTGTGCCTTCGTCGCAGAAGATGGAGCACCTCTGTCCTGGTTGCAGCGCCTCAATTCGATCGCCGTGAACGGCCGTCATGCGATCTTTCTTGCGGAAAGCATGGTGCGGCTGGAGATGCTGCGCAGCCTGCAGAGCTACGAATTAGCGATTACCGTCCATACCTTGTTGCGTGCACCGGGGCGCCAACGTCCGGAGATTTCTTCGAGACTACTGTTTCGTGGACGCGATGGCGTGCTCAGTTTCGACCTTTGGAAGCCGGAACACCAGGCACTCCAGGGAAAGTTAGCCCCTGTCTTCTATAACCGCGCGGGCGAGGTACTCACGCTGCCGCAGCGGTTCAATGAGGCAATCAGGAAGATCACGATGGCCGTCTGCTGTGTCGGTTGCAAGCATGCTCATGTAGGAGTGCCGCCAGCATAGACGGAGGAAGGCATGCGGAAGCTGGACCAATTTGCGATTACTGTGGGCGAGCCGAACTGGACTCCGCTTGAAATGTCGGTTCCTGCCCGAGAATTGGAGAACTTCATGTACATGGGCCGTGCCGGGGAGATCGAGTTATATAAGCACCAGTTCACGCGCCGGTATCTCAACATCGGGCGGAACGCACGCAAGTTCTACCAATACCTCGACGGAGAGTATGTCGAGATCGCGCGAACAGCGGCGCTCGAATATGTGCGCGACTGAATCATTAGAGGAGCACCATCATGTCAAAGGGCATCAACAAAGCTTTCTTGCTGGGCCATGTCGGCAAAGACCCGGAAGTCCGGTCCACCAACGGCGGCAGCACCGTTGCGTCTTTCTCGCTGGCGACAGCAGATCGCCAGAAGGACGGCCAGGGCAACTGGCACGACAAAACAGAGTGGCACAATCTTGTCGCGTTCAACCGCACCGCCGAGATCGTTCGCGACTATGTCAGTAAGGGATCGCAACTCCTGGTCGAAGGCAAGATTCAGACACGCGCATGGGATGATCGCGAAACCGGACAGAAGAAGTACCGCACGGAGATCTTCGTGTACGACCTGACGTTGCTAGGCGGCCCTTCCGACGAGTCGAGCCGGACCTCTGGTTACGGCAGAGGCAATGGTCGCGCAGCGGCAACGGCGCATGGTCCGGAGCAACTTGCGAACGGCGCTGACTATCTCGATCAGGGCATCTCGGACGATGACATTCCCTTTTGACCGGTCATGATGACGGCGGCAAAGGCGCTCTTCGGAGCGCCATTTTCATTAAGGAGCTGCGACGATGGCAACCGAAGAAGTCAAGGCAACCCCAGACCGGGAATCCCTGTTCACTCAACTCGCGGAACCTTTTGATCCTTCTGAGATCAAGTGGCGGGTCACGCACACGACGCGGGATGGCAGCCGCGGAGCGGTCATTGCTTTCGCGGATCCTCGTGCCTACACAGACCGTCTCAACCAACTCTTCACCCCTGCCGGTTGGACACGGGGCTATGAGGTTTCCGCGGTCTCGTCCGTGACCCGCATAAAGAAGGAAAAGCCGATCCAGACCGGCAAGGTGCTGGTGACCTGCACGCTGACCATAACCGGATTGGGCTGCCATGCGGGAAGCGGAGAGGAGTGGGCCGATGAGGAAAACGCGCTTACGGCGGCCGAAGCACAGGCTTTCAAACGGAGTTGCGTCTGTTTCGGATTGGGCCGCTATCTCTACAACTTCGCCGAGATGTGGGTTCCCCTCAACGAATACCGCCAGCCGCTCGAGTTCCCAAAGCTCCCGCACTGGGCGCTGCCCAAAGGGAACACCACCGGCAAAACCCACCCCGCTTCCGGTTCGCGGCCTCCAGTGGTACAAAGGGGGCCGATCGATCAGAAGACGACGGTAAGGATTGAAGCCTTCCGGCGCGTTCTGGGAGACTCAATCTACGGAGAAATTCTGCACCGCGTCGCACATGCGCGACGTGCAAACGACATCCCTAACGCCCAGGTGCAGGCTCAAGTCGCAGAAGCAATGGAGAGAGCCTCGCGCGGAATCCGCAAGGCGCATTCCTTGTCTCAGTCGATCGGCGACACGCAATTTGTCTCATTGCTGGACAGTTTGCACATTGTCACTATGAGGGCGATCCCGAACCTTGAAGCATTGAGAACGCTGGTCTCCGAGCTCGAAGCTCTTGCCGGGAGTCCTGCCGCCTGATCCTTCCAAGCCGACCGCGGGAACAGCGAGAAATGTGCGTCGCGGTTCCTTAATGAAGGCTTCGAATCGATGTCCATTGCTTCCAGCATGTTCGTCTGCAGTACACGCAGGGATATACCGAAACTTCCCTGCCGATCAAACTCGCCAACACGCATGGGCGCTAATGGAGGTTTGTATGGAACCCGAAGAAGGGGCAGTCAAGCGTTCGTTGAATTCGTCCTGGCTAGTCTCGAAGAACTCTTTCCATGGCTGAGTTCGAAACAAGACGAACCTGTTAGCGGTGCGGGCACTGTGGATGAACTCACCAACCTATACCACTCATTGACGGAGTAGCGTGGCCGGCCGGATCGCAAGCCGCCAGTACCGAGTCGCAAGCGAGAACGAACAACTGCCACAAAACTTGTTGCGAGTTGATGGAGGCATTATGCGGAACGTGCGGATGATCCGGCCTCAGCCTGATTTGGTGTGGATTCCCCTGGAGGAGGCTGTTTATTGCGAGAATTGTGAGACCGTCTCTTCGTCGAGCGGACGGCGCTGCGGACTCTGCGGATCGGAGCAGATCGTTCCATTGGCTGCCACGACGCCGGAGCCATGGGACCCAAGCCCGGCACCTGTGATCGCACTGGCAGCCTAGCGCTCAAGCTGTCAGAATCCTCGCATTGATACCCCGCGATAATGCAGTAGTTGAGCGTCGCACGTATGATCGTCGACAAACGACATTTTGGGGACACATCCTCAGGGGAACTTAAACGCCACGCTCTCATTTGGGACTGGCGTGTCAACTTCATCGAGGCGGGTTTAGTAATGAGGATGTGAGATTATTTGATTCGTTTCGCGTACAGATCAGTTCCTCCTTCGTGCAGGATCAGCTCTGTCGCCCGGCCGTTGCTGCCCGTCACGAAAGTGATTTGAGCGTCAAAGGTCTTGAAGAAATAATCGCGAACGTTCTCAGGAAATATCTGAATCTTCTGCTGGCCGGGGAACTGCACGAACAAACGATCATCTGCCCGGGAGATGGTTAGAGCGACCGAGGTCGCCTCGTAGCCTCCGATGTAATTGTCGTATAACTTCGGGTCGACGGCGATCTCTGTGCGGACCCGGGGAGAGAGTCCCAGGACGATCTCCAAGAGCCGGGTCGCCAGCGCGGACGCGCCAGCAGCATCCGAATTAATCAGCACAACAACGCCGGCCCGTGCGTCCGGAGCAATCAGCATCATCGCGCTGGCTCCTTGCTGCGACCCGCCGTGACCGACGTCTTTTATTCCGTCCGTAGCTCCCAATTGCCAACCCAGCCCATAGGCCATCCTTCCAAGTCCGTCCGACGGCATTTGCGCGTTCCACATGGTCTCCCGTGTGGCGCCTTTGACCAGCTGATTGTTGAGAATCGCTACCTCAAATCGCGCCATGTCGGGTGCGGAAGAGAGCCAGCCCCCGCCTGGGACTTTGTAACTAGAATCCAAGAATTCCGCATTGACTACTGCCCCGGATTTGTCTTTTGAATAAAACCGGGTGCGAAGTGGGATGATGGCGAAACGATCATCCGGAAGCGTTTGCAGCATACCCGCCGGGACCAGAACATTTTCGCGAACTGCGTCGGCGTACGTCTTGCCGGATGCTCCTGCGATCGCGCATCCGGCGAGCGTATAGCCTTGCGTGGAGTAGTTAAAGTGTGTCCCAGGCCGCGCCACCAGCGGATCGTTCGCGAAAAACTTCAGACCGCCTTCGATTCCATTGTCGAAGTGATGTACGTTGCCGACTTCGGGGTCGCTCTCGGATTCGTAGTAGGGAGTTTCAGGCACGTTGTAGTAGCGGATTCCGCCGAGATGCCCCAAAAGTTCTCGAGTGGTGATGGGCCACTGCTTCTGCGGGAATTGCGGGCAGTACTTCTGCACCGGGGAATCGAGGTCGAGTTTGCCGCGTTCCCAAAGAGCCATAGCGGCAGTGGCCGTGATCGGTTTCGAAATCGACCCGATGCGGTACAGCGTTTGTGATGTTGCAGGAACGGAGTTTTCGAGATCGGCCATGCCGAATCCCCCTGACCACACCAATTCTCCATTCTGTACAACAGCAGCAGAGATACCCGGCGCTTTGCTCGCTTCCATGAACCTGGAAACGGCGGTTTCAATCTTCGATCGATTCTCGGCTGAAAGCTTCCCGGTCTGAGCTACTGCACAACTCGATGCCAGCAGAAACGCGGAAAGCCGCACAATGGTGATCGAAAGTATCTGACATCTTTGGTGACGAAGTCGCCCGTCACCGCGACACCTTTTTTGATTCATATCACCCCAACCGAGACAAGTCCGCGGCACGCAACGATCCCAATGGTAACTCGAAGAGGTGCACCTTATGATTTCCGATGCCTTGACATGCTGCTCCTGCGCAAAGAGCCTTATGCAAAATCCACCCCAAAATCGCCAATCTCGAATGGCAATAAAAGGCCAACGCGCTCGTCCAGATCGGAAGACCGCTGGCGTTAGTTACTGGAAGCATCTCCCGAGAATTTCATTCCACCAGGCGAGGTCAATTGATGAGGAATACAGCGCGCCTGAAAATGGGCTACTACCCATTGCCTGAAAGCGAAGGTATTAAACTTCGCTCTTTGCTCTCCTACGACCAAACGGCTTCCGCAATCGACCCCTGCGTTGGTCAAGGAACTGCGCTGCATCTCGTTACGAGCGGCGCGCAGGTTCGGCGCTATGGAGTCGAACTCGACGCGGAACGTGCCCGCATTGCCACTTCCACGGAGATTAAGACCATTCAGGGCAATTCTTTCGATGCCGTTGCGAAGGCTGAATCCTTCTCTCTCCTTTACCTAAACCCGCCATACGACTCCGAGATTGGCTCCATTGCCAATCGCCGCATGGAGGCTGTGTTCCTCGAACATACTTATCGCTGGCTGGCGATGGAGGGCGTTCTCGTCCTGGTGATTCCGTTCGAGCGGCTGCACGATTGCGCCGGCATTCTAAGCTCTCACTTCACCGCGCTGAGCGTCCTTCGCATGACCGACCCGGATTCGATCCAGTATCGACAGATTGCCGTCCTTGGCATTCGACGCGAGATCAGAGGCTCGGCCGTTGAGGCGAATAAGCGGCAACTCGCGAGCGTTGGGCTTCACGGCACCTTCCAAAAGCTGCCAGAGTTGCAGCCGGGCGCATGTTCGCCCTATTCCGTGCCACCTTCCGACGAAGTCGCTCTGAGCTATCGCGGCCTCCCCTACGACCTGTTGGAAGATCTGCTTCCGCTTTCCAGCGCTTGGAGACAAGTTGGGCCGCTCCTGATGCCGCACGACGACATTGCCACCGGCCGGCCCATCACTCCCCTCCATGGCGGCCATGTTGGCCTGCTATGCACCGCCGGGTTGCTGAACGGCGTCTTCGGCCAGGGGGACGACCGCCACATTGCCCGCTGGCGCTCGGTCAAGCATGTGACGACGTTTGTGGAAGAGGAGGAGGGAGACGCGAAGATTATCCATCATCGCGAGCGATGGACCAATGAGCTGCGCCTGGTCTATGCCGATGGCCGAACAATCAAGCTCACTGAGACGCCGGCGAAGAAGGAGGACGAGGGCGATGGAGAATGCACATCTGCGGCTCGGGCTGCTTGAGTACGTGCGCATGACGGAGAAGACCTCGACCCGCATTCGCCTGCGGGTCGACCGCTATATGGGGGAAAACCGTCAGACTCATCTATTGAGCGTCTTTGGCAATGACTCGGATGTGGGCGCGATTACGGCGGCTGTCCACGAAAAGGCCACCTTTAGCCTCACGTTTCCCGATGGCACCATCAAAGACGTGTCACTCGGCGAACAGGCCTCCTGTTACAAGGGCGCCGTGGCTTTGCCCGGCCGGAAATATTCTGTGCGTCATCTGGTGGCAGTCTCGCAAAACCTTCACACTAATGGGAGCGCGGGGCGCACTCTCCTCCTTAGATACCGGCGCGACGAAGCTTGGGCGACATTGGTGAGTTTTCTGGGCCTCCCTGCCGACCCAACGTGGGCAGAACACATCCTGGGAGTTGTCGAGCGGAAAAAGCGGATAGAAGAGATTGATGGCATTGGGTGCGAACCCGTCCTGATTTCCGCGACGACCGAAGAGATGCTGGAGTGGATTGGCGATGGTCTGCGCTCGGCGGCGTTGACGTTGCCAGAAGGGAATGGCTCCGTGATCTGGCCGCGCTACTCATTGGCGGCAGCCCTTAATCCTCGGCAGGCAGTCGCCTAATTATTGATTGATCGCGAGCGATCAACCGGAGCCACTAATTGTTCTCCTAGAGGAGATGATTTACGATAGACTCTGTGGAGGTGACCTATGGAAGCCGTAATCGAGAATCTGACAACGAATGAGGCGGCTATTGCCGCAGGCGTCACGGTCGCCAAAATCAACCGGATGATCGACAAGCGGATCCTTCCGAAGAAGCTCTACAAGACCTCCCAGAACCGGACTGTGCGCAAAGACGCTTGCCTGTGGATCGCCTTTTATTTCGAGACCGAGGAGGTGCTAACGTCGGCGGCGCGGGTGAAGGCGATGCGCGGCGGACTTGCACACAACCACTCATGGACGGAACTTCGGCACTGCAAATTCGAAGAATCCCGGACTGTACAGGTCCTGCTGTCTTCAATCTGGGACGACGTGGACCGCCGCCTGAGCCAGTTGAAGGATGCGCAGGAGATGGTGGTGGAAGACCCGGAGATTCTGCGCGGCACCCCTGTCATCCGGGGAACTCGCATCCCGGTGCATGATGTTGCCAGCCTGGTCGACGCCGGCACATCAGCTGATGAGATTCAGGAAATTTATCCAACCCTAACGCCATCGCAGATCGCGTTGGCCTCGATCTACGCGAAGGCGAACCCTCAAAGGGGCCGTCCCCGGCGGCGGAGCTTCCCCATGAGTCTCACGGTCTCCGTTTCCAAGAAGCGACTTCGTGGCTCCTCTATAGGAGGCTAGGAGTTTGCAGAAAATACTGATTGATGAAAACCTGAGCCCTTCCCTGGCCGCCGACGCCCAGTTGAGGGGGTTTCTTTGCTCGCATGTGAATCACCTCGGAAAGACGGGCACGAAGGACTGGGAACTCAAGCGGGTCATCCTCGAAGGCGACTGGACTTTTGTTACGAATAACAGCATCGACTTTCGCGGGCCGGCGGGCAAACCGGGATCCGCTGGAGAATACGCGGACGTGCGTCTGCATGCGGGGCTCGTGTGCATCGACGCTCCCTTCGGTTTGAATCTCAACCTCCAACGGCAGCTCTTCGCACTGATTCTTGACGAGTTGGTGAAGAACGGCGATCTTACCAACCAGTTGCTGGAAGTAGGCGTCAAGAAGGACGGCAAAGTAGAGCTTCGGCGCATCGCCCTTCCCGCGGAACAAGATGCCTGATTCGGGCATCGGTCGGCTTCTCCCTGGCCTGCCAGTACGCTGGAACCCTGCGTTAGGCGAGTTCTCAACATTTTGATGGAACTGTCAATCAGACCGTAGTGAAGCAGAAGACCAAACCTGCCTGCCGGCCAGCTACGAAGCTGATCCGCCCCCTGCACGAAACAGCCGACAACCGAGCTTTTAGGAGGTATCTCTGGTGGAGACGACCTTCGACTATCTGCGTCAATTTGGCCCTTTGCTGGCGGAACGGATTCTCGAAACCTATCCTCCACTCCAAAGTACGAAAGACCCGGTGGCGCCATCCCTCGGGATGCTACTGCGCCAGGCGTTGCCAGCTCAGGCGCTGGCCATTACCGGCACCGCGAAGTATCTGCGCCGGGCAAAGGCGGCGCGCATCGTCGCCGAGTGCGGCGCGGGCAAAACACTCATGGCACTCGGCACGATCCATGTGCTGGCGGAGGGGCGGCCCAGCACGACGCTGGTCATGTGCCCGTCCCATATCACGCACAAGTGGGCCCGCGAGATATTGCTGACTGTCCCGCGCGCCCGCACGTTCCTCATTGAAGACATGCGCAACGGCGGCGACTCCGGAAAGCCGCACGGGGTCTGCGAGGTAAAGCTGAGCAAAGGCAAGATCGTGAACGAGGGCAAGCGCCTCGGCCTTTCCGAGATGCGGCGTATGGGCCGCAAGGAGTGGCGACAACGCTTTGCTTGCCCGACGTTCTTCATCACGGGCAAGGATAAAGGCAAGCTGAGCTACTTCTGGGACCACGTCTTTCTCAAAGCGAAGTCGGGACCGAACCTAGGCGGCGTCGTCAATCCGGATTCAGGGCTCGCCATCCTCGACTCAGAGATGGGGAAACTTACCTCACTCGACTTCCGGGACAAGGTGAAGGTCTCCGAGGTGTTGGCAGCGCCGCGAGGTGGGACCACGCGCTTCTCCGCGCTGTGGCAGGCCGACCGGACGCGAATTCCGCGTATGGCGCCGATCGAGTACATCGGCCGCTACATGCGCGGTTGGTTCGACTTCGCGATTGCCGACGAGTTGCACCAGTTGGCCGGCGACACCGCGCAAGGCAATGGACTTGGCGTTCTGGCACGCGCCGCGCAGCGATTGATTGCGCTTACCGGGACCCTGATGGGCGGTTACGCCGACGACCTCTTCAACATCTTCTACAGGATGGAGCCTCGCGCGATGGTGCGCGAGGGCTTTGCCTACGGAGGGCAAGGCCGGAGGGACTTCCAGGAGCAGTACGGTGTTCTCGAAACCATCGAAAAGGTAGAAGAGGCAGACAACGCCTGCTCGAAGGCGACCAGGAAGACCATCCGGGTATTGCGGAAACCTGGAGCTTCGCCACTGCTCTTCGGCAAGTTCCTGATGAGCACCACGGCGTTTCTTTCGCTTGAGGACATATCGAGCGATCTGCCCCTATACGACGAGAGCGTCATATCGGTCGGTATGGACGATGCCCTCCAGCGGGCTTACGAGCAGTTGGAGGAGGACATTCGCACCGCAATGAAGGCCCATCGCGGCAACAAGAGCCTGATGAGCATCCTGCTCAACACGTTGCTGCTCTACCCCGACCATCCCTACGACTTCAATGAGATTTGGGCGCGTACCCTCGACCCGCAGACGAAGGAGTATGTGAGGTTCCTGGTGACAGAGCCGGAAAACCTCACGCGGGAGGTTCTCTACGCGAAGGAGCGCGCTCTGATCGCCGACGTCAAGGAGGAGCTACGGCAAGGGCGACGCTGCCAGGTCTATGCGACCTACACAGGCGAGAAGGATGTCACGCTGCGGCTGGAATCTGTGCTGCGGCGGGAAGGCATGCGCGTTGCGACCCTGCGCTCGTCCGTTCCCACCGATAAGCGAGAGGACTGGTACGATCGCCAGCTGAAGGCCGGCGTCGAGGTGGTGATCTGCCATCCCAAACTCGTGGAGACGGGCCTCGATCTCTTGGCCTTTCCGACGCTCTACTTCTATGAGACCGGCTATTCCCTCCACACTTTGCGCCAGGCGAGCCGGCGATCATGGCGCATCGGACAGAGATTTCCGGTCCGAGTGAAGTTCGTGACGTATTCGGGAACGATGCAGGAGACGTGCCTTCGCCTTATGGGCAAGAAGATGCTGGTGGCCCTGATGATGGAGGGCAAGTTCTCCGGCGAGGGTCTCCAGGCGCTCGATGCCGATGAAGACCTGATGAGCGCGATGGCGCGCGAGTTGGTCGAGAAGGCCGGTGTCGGAGAATCCGCCGACGCCGTCTGGCGCGAGCTTGACCGCGAACGCGAGAAGGTGCAGCCGCGGCCAGCGGCTGCGGAGCCGGAACCGGAAGAGGAACCTTTCCCTGTGCTCGGTCCGCCGGCGCCGATGACAGCAACCACGACGCCACTGACATTCGGCATTCGACTCTTGGAGGCGAGTCCATCGGCAAAGAAACGGAAGAGGCCCGCCGTGTGGCCCACGGCCACCAAAACCAACGCGCAGCTCAGTCTCTTTGAATGAGCCGACGCGATTTTCAAATTGAGAGGTGACACCATGAGCGAGGAACGGGAGAAAGTTCGTTGCCAGCGTTGCGAGCTGGTCCAATGGAGCGATCGAGAGAACTGCCGGCGCTGCGGCACGGCGCTGCCACAGCCGCTGGTCAAGATTGTCGAGCGAGTCCTCGAGAAGGTTGTGATTCGCCATGACCCGGAGTGCATTCAGAGCCTGGCGCAGGCACGCGAACTGATCTCGGCGGCAACGGACCGCCTTATGCAGCCCGTCGCGCCAGCCGTCCCGGCCCAGGTTCCAGAGACTGGCGCGCTTCCGACAATGGCCGAGATGGAGCGAGCGATGATCCTGGCGGCTTACCGGAAGTCGAACAGGCGTCCGCTCGAAGCGGCCCGGATGCTCGGCATCGGCAAGACGACGCTCTACCGCAAGCTCAAGGAGATGGGTGGGACGCTTTCGGCCGCGGCTTGACCCACCTCTTGCGTTCGAGGGGAGGCGTTCCGCAGCAGTAAACCGACGATGATAGTGTTGTCGCTGGGAGAGCAGTTCCACCGAGGTCGACAAAACCGGCCTACCAGGGTAAAGCAAAGGTCAGCTGCGGAGTCTGTTACGAAATGGCAGTCTCTGAGCGATGCTAGGAAAAGCAGAAACGCTCCCGTTCGGGAGCGTTTCTGCTTTTGGGTATAGGTGCGATGTTTTTTGCCCGACTGGCATCAGGCCGGTAGTAGCCTGGCGGTGAGTACGGAACCTCCGAGGATGTTGATCATGCGGTTGAGGTTGTAAGCCATGACCGCGAGGCTGATTTCGGTATGGGTGCCGCGAAGGCCGCGCAGCAGGAAGCGTGGGTGACCGAAGATGCGATATTTCAGATTGGCGAAGGGATGCTCGACCGTAGATCGTCTGAGCCGCATCACTTGCGGAGTGGCACGTTGATGCATGCGGTTTAGGGCCTCTTCGTCCAGATGCCGTGTTACAAAACGTCTTGAAGTCAGAGTGCACCCGGGCTTTAAGGGGCAGGCTCCGCAGATCGTGGGTTGGCCCTGATACACCACGGCGCGGTCTTTGCGCGCCAGTTGCTTGCGTTGGAGCGTCTGGCCTGCAGGACATAGGAACGAGTCTGTCTCCGGTTGATAGCGGAAGGCCGTCCGATCCAGCAGAGTTCCATCTCCATGGCTGTTGATGCTGCGCTTGGCCGGGATGTGCGGAATCAGCCCGGAGGCCTCACAAATGCCGGCTTGTTCGCCGTTCGAGTAGCCCGTGTCGGCGATGATGTTAATGACCTCAGCCCCTTTGCCGAGAACTACGCGCACGGATTCGGCCATCGGCTGCAGACGGGAGCTGTCGTTGCCTGCTGTCGTCACCTGATGGGTAACGATGAGCGCATGTTCTGCGTCGACGGCGGTCTGCACGTTATAAGCTGGAAGCTTCCCATCGGCGGTGCGCATAAAGCGGGCCTCCGGTTCAGGATGCTTCCGCAGCTTCTCCAGGGCTGAGGTAACAGCAGAGCCGTCGATGATTGTCTCCTGCTCGCTGTCCGCGCTCTCCATCTGCTCCAGATAGCGTTGAAGTGCTTCGCGATCAAGCACGCTGCGCGCGCTGGAAGCGGCGCGGAACTTCGACCCGTCGATGGCAATCCACTCACCACGGATGAGCCCAACCGAGCGCGCGAACCGGATCAACTCGGCTCCCGCCGCTGTCACTGCTTCCCGATGCATTCGGCGGAACTCGGCGATGGACTTGTGATCGGGATATAGACGCCCCAGAAGCCATATCAGCTCCACGTTGCGGCGGCACTCCGTCTCCAGCCGCCGCGAGGACCGCATCTGGTGCAGATATCCGTACAAGTACAGCTTCAGCAAATCGCGCGGATCGTAGCCAGGACGCCCTGTTTCCGCGGCTTCGGCTCGCGCGAACCCAAGCTGCTCCATCTCCAGCCGATCGACGAACGCGTCTATCACCCGGCACGGATGATCGGACGGCACAGGGTCGTCCAGCACTACTGGAAATAACGTCCCCTGAGTCCGCCCCTCGCCTCGGATATAGCTCATAAACGAAAATGCCCTCGCTCCCGCGAGGGTATCTTCTCATTTCCTGAAGAGTTTCGTAACAGACTCTGCGGCTGGCCTTTTGCTTTGCGTGAGGACGCTATGCCCAAGGGCTCACTCCTTCCGGCGGAGTTTCTTCCCACTAAATTCTCAACCACAGCGGACAAAACCGATTTCGGCAACACATTGCTGCACTTTCTCGATGCCGATTGCGCACGGGGACTCTTCACTAAGAAGTTCTACAACCGCCTGTCGATGTCCTTCGGCAACATCGCCCACTATGACATCTGCGGTTGTTTCTCGAAGTGGTTCGACAGCGACCGTCATCGGCTGGCGTTCATAGAGAGTGTTCTACGCTGGCCATGCTATGGCGATCCCGAGTTTACCTTCAGCGATCTGGAGCGCGCGGTCCAGCGTGTCGTGTACGAGCGCAACTACGTCGCGCGTTACCGGTTGCTGGCAGCGGAGGCGCTACGAGCGGCGGAAATAAGCGAGCTTGAACGCCTTGAAGCCAAGTACCGCTTGCCGCAGGCGAATGAAGACGCGGTTCGGGCAACCGAGCCGCCGCGCGAAGAAGCGCTATCCGAACCAATTCCGCCAGCCATCCCGGTTCAGAGAAACCTCTTCTAGTCGTACGAAAGGAACACCATGGGTTATTCCGTTTACTACAGCGGCGAAATTGAGATCGCTCCGCCGCTTACCGAAGAAGACGCCGAGATTGTACTGGACTTCTCCAATCACCGACGCACCGCGAAGACCGCGCCAATTTTTGCGGCCGTCGCCGCCAGTGCGGAACCGAATTTGCCAGGCCATTCCGGGCTCTTCGAACTCTCGGAGGAGAGAGACGTGATCGTTCCGGACGAGTTTGAGAGCAGACATGGATTGCGTCTGTGGGTCGTGTTGCTGATCGAGCATTTCCTCGCTCCTTTGGGCTACATACTCGATGGCGAGGTTTCCTGGACCGCAGATGAAGCGGATGACCGCGGCACGATCTTCGTCAAGAACAATACGGTCGAGTGCGTCGACGACCTCTTTGTCAACCAAGGCCCTAGCTGGTCGCCCAAGCATTACTGCGATCACTGGCTCAAGATCGTGATTCGGAAATTGATTGATTCTGCGGACTCCGCCGGCTGTTCGCCAGACCTCACGGTCGTCGCGTCAACGGCGGTCGACTCGCTTCGCGAGGTTTTTTCGCGCCTTTGATGTTTTGATTTCCAGCCTCACGACGCACCCCGGCGGAGACTGTGCTTTTTCGCGTGCCGTCAATGCCAAACCTCATCCCGAGAATCCGCCAAAAAGGAGAACCAAGAATGAGCACTCTCAAAGTCGAAGCGCTCGCGCGCGAGTTCCACTACGACGGCATTCGCATTCCCGATCCCGGTCCGGAACTGACCGTCGAGCAGGTCCGCGACCTGCTGACCCCCAACTACCCGGAGATCGCCACGGCGTCCGTATCCGGCCCCGAAGCGACCGGCTCAACGCTGCGCTATACCTTCAGCCGGGCGATCGGCTCGAAGGGTTGAGCGATGCCCGGGAAAACGATCACGGTGAAAGAGCTGCTCGAGCTGTTCGCGGCGAAGGCAGCGGCTCCGCCCCCGGAGACCAGCCGGATGCTCGCGAGGCACCTCCAATGCAAAGAATCCCTTCAACTCTCCCATTGTGTGGCACAGGCAATGGACCGCTTCGCCGCAGCCGACAGCCATCCCCTGCCAACGCCAATAGAGTTGTTGCCCCCTCTGGGATAATGACGCTCGCGCCTCCTTTCACCCAGGCGTTGCCGGTACTCGACGGCGTTACGGCGGCCTATAGTCACGAGTTCAACGCGGAGCTGGTCTACGATCTCTGCGCCGCCCTGATGCGGGAGGGCTTCGGAGGGCCGGAGACATGGCGGATGTGCGGGGAGAGCGCCATCATCTTCGCCCAGCGCGCCATCACGGAAAGCATTGGGGAGGAGCGCTGGAAGCTTCTCGAGCGCAACGTCGAGTATCACCTCACCGTGAGCGATGTCGCCGAGCGGGACGGTGAAGACGCCCTCCTGGGCAATGGCCAGCTTGCGGTGACGATCGAATGCGGCGGGCCTGGATTCATGAAGATCGGCCCGGCGCTCGATGCGCTGGAGAAGGAAGCGGAAGGACTGGGCGCCGCGTTCTACTGGACCTTGACCTATGCGATCTATCGCGTGATGCCGATCTATAACCACGACGACGCTTTGCAATATGAAGAGCGCATGAGGGAGTACGCCGTGGAAGACTCGGAAGATGGCGGCCAATACGAGTTTCCCGAAGTCGAGAAGGCGTTGCCGGAGTGCGTTCGAAAGACGCTGAAATGCGATCGCCGGACTTTGATCAAGGAGGCGCGCGGTCTCCTCTCGAAGCACAGCAACGGTCGGTACGGCTCCTGGATCGAGCGCCTTCGCAAGATTGAGAGTCTCTCGCGAGTTCCGTTGGGAACCGACCCAACCTTTCGCGAAGACGGTGGCTATGACAATATCCCGCTGCCGTCTTTGGTGGTGGCCTTCAAGGAGCACGACGCCATCGTTGCCTGCTTCGATGAAGAAGGGCAGTACATGCTGGAGGGAAGCTCGGAGCCGACCTTGGGTGTGATCTTCAACCCGCGGAAAAGCGAAGAGGTGAGACGCGCGGTGCGCGCGGTCGGAAGGTTCGTCGCCCTGAATCATGAGCTCTTCCAACTGGTGGAGCAGTTTCAAGACCGGGAGGAACGCGATGGAGATACACGTCTCGATCGGAGAGAACCGGCGCTTCGAACTGCGTGAGGCGCTGCTCGTCTATGGAGATCGCCAGCGCAGCTTCGTGACCCGGCACAAGGTAGTGCTCCACCAAAATGGTCCGCCTACACTCGACGTGGCTCAGCCTCTCACCATCGCCTTCGTCGAGTCGCTGGCGCACTCGCTTTATGGCGGCTCCCCGGCCGAGGTGCTGCCGGAACATGTTCTCGCCAAAGGCGATCGCATGATTGCATGGTGGACTCCGGCCTGTCGCCGGCAGATGTTTTACCAGAACTCTGAACTGAAGGCCGCGGAACTCAATGGCCGCATCTTTCCCCAGCCGCCTCTGGTGTGGTGTGTCGACGGCGGCGATCTCAAGATTCGGGCGCTCCTCGAAAACAAACGGCCGACTGCCGATACGAAATTGGCGGTCGCTCCCTTCTGGAACCTCTCCGACGACGGCCGCGTCTGCACCGGCACGATGCGCCGCCCGGACAGTGCAACAATATCCTCGATCTCCGACTGGGAGCGTGGCTTCTATGAGAGCGCCTTCACTCACGCAAATGTGGGCCGCTTGACCCGCCATGAAGGCGGATTTGAAGGTCTTTGGGCAAGACTCGCGGACAAACGCAAACCGTTTCCGGTCGAGACGCTGATCCAGTTGCCGCAGACCCTGGCGGAGTTTGTGCGCGGGGAGAGGGGGTAGTATGCGCATCGAGCACACGCTCGCGCCAGACCTGCTCAGCCGGCGCGCTGTCCGTGTTCTGGTGGTCGGCGCGGGTGGTACCGGCAGCGCTATCGTTATGGGGCTGCCGTATCTCGACCAGGCGATGCGCGTATGGGGCCATCGGTATGGCATCGATGTGGCCATGATGGATGCCGACACAGTCTCCGAAACAAACTGCGTCCGGCAACCCTTCTCGGCCTCCGACATCGGTCAGAACAAAGCCACCGTCCTGATCAATCGCATCAACATGTTCTGGGGCACAAGCTGGTCGGCAGTCCCCAATCACTTTCATGTGCGGTCCTTCGACCGCAACCAGGACAGGTGCCCGGATTTGGTGATTGGGTGCGTGGACACGCGGGCCGCGCGCAAAGCCATTGAAGGTTCCTTTTCGCGGGCACTGAGCCGCACCTGCTACTGGCTTGATCTCGGCAACAATGCTGCCAGCGGGCAGTATGTCCTCGGCCAGCCATTGAACACTCGCAACCGCAGGAAGGCAGACCGCCTGCGCACGGTCAGCGAACTGTACCCGGAAATCATCAATGCCGACGCCGGCGAAGACCCTTTGCCAAGCTGTTCGGCGGCCGAGGCTCTGGACCGGCAGGAGCCGTTCATCAACCAGACTCTTGCTTCGAGCGCCCTGGCCATGCTGGCGCAACTTTTCCGCTATGGGAAGCTCGCGCATCACGGCGCCTTTTTCAACGCGAAGACTGGACAGATGTGCGCCCTGCCCATCGACCCGGCCCTGTGGAAGAAGGTAAGAAAGCGCACGAGAAAAGGGCTTCCGCGCAACTAAATTCATTGACGTCGCGACGCGTGACGTGAGGGTGTGACAGATACTCTTAGGTACATCTGGAGCCCTTCATGAAACTAACCCTTGATCCCGAACTGGCCCGCGAGGCAAAGGCGCTGGTCGCCCTCGCCTTTCGCAACGGACCCATCGAAGACCTGCATGCAGGCAGACGCTGCCCCGCATGCAGTGGCAACGCCGGCGTCTCGCACATCTCCGATGACGAGATGAAGAACCTGATGAAGTTGGCGGTCGATTCCCTCTACCGGCTCTTGTGGCTTCAAGAGTACGATCCCGTGGCCTACAACGAGAAATTAACGCTGGGCCGGCGCTACACCTTGCGTTGGGATGATCCGGAACTCAAGAAGCCTGTGAGGAAAGGGTCACGCCCTGAGTAACCCACCTTACCAGGAGACAACATGTTCAAAGAGCTTGCTCCCTACCTGCGACAGCGCGCAGTTCTGCTGACCGTCACCCATATCGAGGAAGACCAGATTCGCGTCAACGTCATTCCGCAAAAGCTGAAGGACGGCGAGAACGCCGCGCTCACAACGCCTTTGACCGTGACCGGAACGGCCGAAGAACTCGACCGGGAACTGCCGACGACCATCGTCGGTTTCGTCTCCGCTCACCTGCAACTTAGGAACACCCTGGACAAGGCGAAGGCTGAGATGGATACGGCTGCGAAGACCGCGAAGGCCGAAGCCCGCTCAAAGGCCAAAGTGCCGGCAAACAGAGAATCTCCGAAGACGGAGGCTGGCGTCGTCGAAACTCCCAAGCCCACTCAGCCCGTGAAAACAGAACCTGTGAAGACTGCCAGCCTCTTCGATGTGCCATCGTCCGCACCTTCCGCAACGACGACCGACACGGACGAAGAAGAAGAGATTCTCCGGGCAGTTGAAGAAGACCATCAGATAGACGAGGCCGACGAGGAAATGGAGGAGGCGGCTTAGAACATGGTCCGCCTTGGTTGTCGCCAGCGAACCGGCGTTGCCCAAAGAGATGAGAGGACAGGAGTGCCGCGTGGCTACATCGGGGTCCAGGTTCACGCCCTTTTTGCAATATAAATGTGGTTGATTAGCCTTCCGCCAGAAACTCGCTGAGTAAGCGGCGAAAGACAGCCGCAGTCGGTTTCCAGTCGGCTTGCATCGCTTTCGCGCCGGCACCTCCGTAGTCGGCGCTGGGCCTTGGGCGCAGGCGGATGAATGGGGGAAGCCCATAACGAACGGCAAGGCTATTGGCCCAAAGTCGCGCGGTCCGGCCGTTGCCGTTCGCAAATGGATGGATGCGCACCCATTCCGCATGCACCCATGCGCATAGATCGATGACGGCCGCCAATTGGTCTCGATCCAATTCCTGGTTTGTCGGTAGCATGGAGTCCAGTTCCGCGACTAACGTCTGAAGTTTCGTCTGAAAGCGGGCCAGTTCCTCGGAGACCTCGACAGAGTCCACGCCGTAGTTCGCGCCAACTCTTACTTGAATGCGCTCCAGGCCAGGGTCACCACGAAATGCGCCCACATAAAGCCGATCGGGCACATTCAGGCCGTCCATTATGAGGCTTTGCCAGTGCCGTGCCGTTTCGACGGTTGGGATCTCGCGCCGTTCCGCTGCGCGAACGATTTCTTTGAGGATTTGGCTTAGGTTCTTCCGCAACCGGGGGCTGTCTTCATCCCACTCAGGCACGAAGAAGCTCGCGGATCTTGCTCTGCACCGGCCCTGCGGGCTCGAACTGCCCTTCGACGAACTGCCCGTCTACCGGTTTTCCTTCAAGCGGATCTTCGATGCCGGCTTCGGCATCCACAAAGGCAGCGATAGCACCCTCAAATCCAGGGTCGCGCTTCCGATATTTTTGAAGTGCTGACAGATTCGCTTCAAGGCTGGCTTCTTTCGAGCCCTGCTGGCTGAGATAAATCTTGATCGCCTCGTTGAGCAACTGATTCACGGGGCGCCCCTCGACTTCACTGAGGTGCTCAAGGGCAGTCCGCTCTTCTTGGTCGATTCTCAGAGTGAAAGGGATTCTAGCCATATTTCGAGGCTACGCTCAGCCCGGAGGTGATGTCAATATTGGATTTTGACATCATCTTTGGCCTTCACCTGATTCCCTGCTGGATCGTCGCGAAGGACACCAACGTTCAATAGAAACCAGTCAAAATCCGCGACTGACATCAGTCTTCCACTTCAAACTCTGAGGAAATTCCATGAAACCATCGAAGCTCTATGAGGCGCTACAGGCGCTGATCGGCGAACGTGTGCCCCTGCACATCTGGGGTGCGTGCGGGGTTGGCAAGTCACAAATCGTTGCCCGGGTCGCCAGCGATCTCGGTTATGACTTTCTCGATGTGCGCGCCGT
>Ga0302325_10005151_pt1 | contig 29900 bp, 27 predicted proteins | sample Palsa_T0_2_FD_201948 | JGI IMG/M metagenome (GOLD analysis project Ga0302325, IMG submission 201948) | Peat permafrost microbial communities from Stordalen Mire near Abisko, Sweden - Palsa_T0_2 | ecosystem: Environmental > Terrestrial > Soil > Palsa > Peat permafrost | place: Sweden: Abisko...
CCCGCCCACCATGCCGAGCCCGGCGCGGCGCCACACGGCGCCGACGTCCCCAACCTGCTTCATGGCGCGGGCCAAAAGCACGTCGCCGACCACCGAGGCAAACACGATCGCAAGAATCGCACTCCAGGTATAAACCGCTTTCATAATTTGCCTGTCACTCCGACTTGGGGTGCCCCATTTCTCGTGTCTTTTGCGAGAAGTGGGGCTTTCGCTGCAGCCACCGCGAGGGGTTCGTTCCCATCCTCAGTATGTTCCGCATGGGGCAACGCAGCATGATGCTCCGTAAGACTAGGCCCGCCGGCCACAAATCCCACTCCTCCGGTGATCAACACAATCCCCAGCCAGCGCAGCGGACTGACATGCTCGTGCAGCACAAATCTTGCAACCAGCGCGAGCAGCACGTAGCCAAGCGAAGTTGCCGGCAGAACGTAAGTGAGATCGGCCCAGGAGAGCGCTGTCATGTAAGCGGCGAAAAAAGCCAGCAGAAGAAGAATCCCGACCGCGACCCATGGATTGAGCACCGCGAAGATGACGCCGCGCAGGTGATGGACCGAGATGCTGCCGGTTTGCTTCATGCCATGCGAAAGCATGGAGTCTCCCGCCGCGGCGAAGACCGTGACTCCGGCCAGCACAAGATATTTACGAACGTTCACTGGGGGTTTAGGTGGTGGCGCTCTTTTCTGAAGCTCCTCACCACAGAGACACAGATGCACCAACGAGACAAAAGGGAAAAACAAGACAATAAATGACTTTCTCCGTGTCTCTGTGCCTGTGTGGTGAAAAGCCTTTATTTGTTGTTATCAGGCCTTGGCCAGTTCAGCCGCGGCCTCGTCGCTATGCCGCTTCACCAACTTGTTGCGCGCACGGCGCAGCTTCAGAAAGGTCTTCGCTTCCCGGTAAAGCCGCCTGCGGTCATTGCTGTCAAAAGCGGCCTTCCTCAGGATGCGGAACACAGCCTTGGGCCGGAAGTAGTACTCGTCGTAAAAACGGTGCACCGCGGAAAGAATCTCATCCGCGGGCAGTCCGGGATATTCAATGTGCGCCAATTGATGCCCGCCTTCGTCGACCATCTTGTTGTCGCCCACGATGAAACCGTTCTTCACCGCATAGTCATAAAGCTCGGTGCCGGGATAGGCGTGGGCCACGGAGACCTGACTGGTTTCCACGTCCAACTCTTTCGCGAACTTGATGGTGGTGTTGATGGTCTCGCGAGTCTCTCCCGGCAACCCCATGATGAAGTCGCCATGGACGACCAGGCCGAGCTTGTGGCAGTCTTTGGTGAACTGGCGCGCCCGTTCGACGGTTGCGCCCTTCTTGATGTTCTTCAGAATCTGCTGATCGCCGGACTCGTAGCCTACGATGAGCAGTCGGCATCCGGATTCCTTCATCGCCTTCAGCGTTTCGAAATCGGTAGTGACACGCGAAGTGCAAGACCAAGTCAGGCCGAGCGGCTTCAGCTTGGTGCACAGCTCGATGGTCCGTGCCTTCTGGATGTTGAACGTATCATCGTCGAAGAAGAACTCTTTCACTTCCGGCCAGTACTGCTTGACCTTCGACATTTCTGCCGCCACATCGTCAGTCGAGCGCTTGCGCCAGGGATGCCCGCTCAAAGTTTGCGGCCACAGGCAGAAGGTGCACTGTGCCGGACAACCCCGTGTGGTATAAAGCGAGACGTAAGGGTTCAGCAGAAACGGCACATTGTAACGAGAAACGTCGAGGTCGCGCTTGTAAACGTCAGTAACGTGAGGCAATGCATCCAGATCCTGGATCTGCGGCGCATCCGGATTGTGCACCACCTTCCCATCTTTCAGATACGAAATGCCGGGAATTTCTTCGAGCGGCTTGCCCTTGGCAAAGTCGACCACGGCGTAGTCAAACTCCTTGCGCGCGACAAAATCGATCACCGGACAATCCCGCAAAGATTTCTCCGGCAGCACGCTAACGTGCGGTCCCACAAAAGCAATCTTGATCTTGGGGTTTCCGGCCTTGATCGCCTTAGACAGACCAATGTCTCCAGGAAAGCCGGGCGTCGAGGTGAACAGCACGAGAAACTCATAGTCCTTTGCGATCTCAACTGTCTGTTGAGCTGAAATGTAATGCGGGGGCGCATCGAGCAACCGCGCGCCCTCGAGCATCCCCGCCGGATAAGCCAGCCAAACCGGATACCAGTAGGACTCGATCTCGCGGGTGGCAGGCCAACGGGAGCCGGCGCCGCCGTCGAAGTTTTCGAAAGAGGGAGGGTTCAAGAACAATGTTTTAAGGGGCATATGAGTATCACTTATTTTAACATCCGGGGGCGGTGGATGCGCGAAAAAGCAGTGTTTGCGCAGGTTCGTTCGGCCACACCAGAAAGCCGCACTATTTGGCTCCAAGGGCACAGGTTTCCAGGTCGCCGGTGGCGCGCAGGAGGGCGACTTTGCTGCGTTCCAGTTCGAAGGTGACATCCTGTACCTTGATCCAGCGTTCGCTGGCTTGCGATTGGGCATTGTCAAGATCGACTTCACCGTGAACGGGCTGGATTGTATAGCCAGCCACAACTGACAGGGAGGGCTGAGGCAGAGATAGGCTCGCCCCACGGTCTATTTGGCTCCCAGGGCCCAGCTTTCCAGCTCACCGGCGGTTCGCAGGAGGGCGACCTGGCTGCGTTCGAGTTCGAAGGTGACATCCTGCAGTGCGATTAAGCGCTCGCTAACTTGAGTTTGGGCGCTGTCGAGATCGTGCAGGTTGGCGGCGGAGGCGTCCATGCGCGTGCGCACGGCTTCCACATTTTTCTGGGCGATCTCATATTCAAGTTCGGCCACCTCGCGGGCGGCCTGCATCTGGGTGACGGAGCGTTGCAGGCGCAGGGTCTCTTCTGAGACCTGGTTGCGGGCCGCTTCGGCCTGCTTCTTGGCTTTGAACGCTTCCGACTCAGCCTCTTTCACCCGCTCGTGCTGGGCGAGGTTCAGGAAAGGGAGGTGGATGGCCACTCCGACGGTAGCGTTGTTGGGCTGGAAGGTTTTGTAGTACGCATCATAGTTGTTGTACGTGGCGAGATTGGCGTATTGGGCGGCAAAGTCCATTCTCGGCCACAGGGACCTGTGTTCTGCCTTGGCCCGCAAGTATTGCGCGCGCGCATGTTCAAGCGCAGCCTGCACCACGGGATTCGCGTCCGTGGTTCTTGTAGTGAGATCCTCGTCTGGTTTTACCACGGGCAGAGCGGGAACGGAGTCAGGATCTATTTCGAGGATCGCGACTGGCAGTCCGGTCAGCTTGGAAAGATGCTCACGGAGAACGTCGGTTGCACCAGCAGCTTCGGCCATACGCCAACGCACCCGCGCTACGGACAAGCGAGCTTTAGTGCCATCCAGTTCGCTGTCGATACCTTCTTTGATGCGTTGCGCAACGGCTGTCTGGGTTTGCTCTTCCGCAGCTTCTGCCTCGCGCAGACCGCTCAAACGCCGTTCCCACTTGGCCAGCTCGGCATAGGTCAACACGGTGTCCTGGATGATTTGATTGCGCTGGTCCTCGGTTTGCAACTTGCTGACCGCGATGTCGGACTGGGCGGCGCGAATAAAGTCCTTCAAGGCGGGATTGATGAGAGCGGATTGGGCGGTTACGTTGAAAAGCGAAGGAGCGGCGCCTTCGAGACTGAGCGGAAAACCATCAGACCAGCCAATTCCAGCTCCCGCATTTAGTTCAGGGATGTAGCTATTGCGCAGCTCGCGGTAGCTGGCGAAGGCGTGTTGTTGGTCCGCGCCAGTAATGCTGATGGCGGTGGCGTGTTTCAGCGCCAGCTCCACTACTTGCCGGAGCGTGACTGGCTCGGCCAGCAGGGAAGCGGGCAGGAATAGGAGCACCGCCGATAAGAATTTATGAATGCGCGCGCCAGATTTTGTTTTCATTATTTTCACCTTTGTGACATCTGGAAAGATTCTACGGAGAATCTGATGCGAGAGAAATGATAAGGATGGGTCTGGGTGGGCAATGACGGGCGTGACTCGTTAGACCTTAACGAGTGTGCTAAGTCCGATCACTTACCTGTTCGCAGAAGGATATTCTACGCGTTCGGAGAATCCCGCCCCTCAAGAAATGAAGGGTGAGCCACCCGCGCGGACTTGCCTTGACAGAGGGGGTTCCAGTGGCCTACGCTGCGAGCCGATAAGCAGGCCACAAAGCTAAGACGGAACGAATGAGACGAGTGATGTCTGCCAAGCGAGCGAGGATACGTTCCAGCCTGATGGCTAGTTGTTTCCTCGCCCTAACAGTACTGGCATCCACAGGAGCGAGAGGGGCAGATAGTAACGGAGTCACTATCGAGCGGGACTTGCCCCTAAAGATGCGTGACGGAGTCACGCTGCGCGCAGATATTTGCCGTCCCAAGGCAGATGGCAGGTTCCCAGTGTTGTTGACCCGTACGCCGTATGACAAGAAGGCGGTCATAGATTTTTGCGTGAAGGGTGCCGAACGCGGGTACGTGGTCGTCGCGCAGGACGTTCGGGGACGATATGCCTCGGAGGGCGACTGGTATCCGTTCAAGTATGAATCTCAGGACGGCTACGACACAGTGGAGTGGGCGGCTGGGCTTCCCTATTCGAACGGAAAGGTGGGGATGTTCGGTGGCTCTTACGTGGGCGCAACGCAGTACCTAGCCGCAATTGCCGAGCCGCCTCATCTGGCAGGAATTTGCCCCAACTATACGGCGTCCAACTATCACGTCGGCTGGGCCTATCAGGGCGGTGCCTTCGAGCAATGGTTCAACGAGTCGTGGACGACCAGTCTGGCACTAAACACCATAAGCCGTCACGCAGACTCGGCCAGTGATGCGGTTAGTTGGACACAAAAGCTGCCGCTGCGGTCGTACCCAGTACTCGAGACACACCCGGCTGCAGAACTGGCGCCGTATTTCACCGACTGGCTCGCGCACCCCAACTATGATGACTATTGGAAGCAGTGGTCGATCGAAGATCAGTACGCGAAGATTCAGGTTCCGGTGTTCAGTCTGGGCGCGTGGTACGACATTTTTCTAGGCGGGACGTTGAGGAATTATGCGCGCCTTAAGAAGGAGGCAGGCACGGAGGCCGCACGGCGTGGCCAGCGGCTGATGATCTACGTTGGCGGACATGCAGGTGGATCGACTCATAGGAAAGTTGGCGCCGTTGATTTTGGAGATAAGCTGCCGTTCGATGTGGGAGAAGCGACCTTGCGCTGGTACGACAGTCTCCTGGGGGGAATCGCGAATGGAGTAGACCGTGAGAAACCCGTAAGAATCTTCGTCATGGGCAAGAACGACTGGCGCGAAGAAGATGACTGGCCGCTCGAACGCGCCAACCCGACGCGGTATTACCTGCGCTCGACAAAGGCGGCGAACGGTCTTGACGGAGGCGGCACGCTGAGTACAGTTGCACCTGCTGAGGAGAAACCCGACCAATATGTGTACGATCCGAACGACGCGGTCCCCACGATGGGCGGACCCCTTTGTTGCGGATCGCTGCCCACAGGGATTGGCCCAGAGGATCAGCGGCCTGCGGAAGCGCGAGCCGACGTGCTTGTATTTTCTACGCCAGCCTTTGCCCAGAACACGGAGGTGACAGGTCCGATTTCGCTCGATCTCTACATCAGCAGTTCTGCCGTCGACACAGACTTTACAGGGAAGCTGGTCGACGTCTGGCCAAACGGATTTGGCCAGAATTTGACGGAAGGCATTCTGCGCTTGCGCTACCGCAATTCGCAGGAGAAGCCGGAACTGGGAAATCCCGGGGAGATCTATCACGTCAGCGTGGATCTTTGGGCGACGAGCAATGTTTTCCTGCCTGGACACAAGCTGAGGCTTGAGGTTTCCAGCAGTAATTTTCCGCGATTCGATCGAAACCTGAACACAGGCGAGGATCAGGCGCGTGGAACGCACATGGTCAAAGCGACAAATGTCATTTACCACGACAAATCCCGGCCCTCAGCTCTGGTTCTGCCCATTGTGCCGTAACAGACAACTCACTTACAGCGCGCAGTTTTTCCGACTGCAGGGAGTGACATTCTTCGTCGTGCCTTCATCGCGGTGAGACCCTGCACAGCATGCGTCCAAACCACACTCTCCGCCGCTGTCAAGGCCTCCTGCTCCTAGCCGTGTGCGTCGTGTTCTTATCGTGCGATCTGTCTCTGGGACAACAATCCAATGGGACGGATTTACCCCCTGACGCGCCGAAGCCCGCCAGTGCGGAGGCGAAAGGTTTCTTTGCCCGCTGGGCGGAGTTTTATCGGCAGGACTGGTCGACAAAGTCTGCTTCGTCGCCGGCTGCACCCTCCTCCACCCCCGAGCGGCGGGGACTTCCTTCGCCGCTGGATTCGCCGCCATTTCCAAATTCGGATTGGTCGTATGGCGGTTCGCCGGTTATCGGAGAGCCGGACACGAACAGTTATCCGTTGATGACGGCGATCAATCAGGCGAGGAGCCGGACGAAACTTTATGGATGGATCGATCCGACACTAAACTTCAGCACGTCCTCCCATAGCAATGCGCCGGAGGCGAACGATGACCACGCGAATCGTTTGGAGATGAATCAATTTGTTCTGTACGCTGAGCGGTTGCCGGATTCAGTGCAACGCGAACATATGGACTGGGGTTACCACCTTACGGCCCTGTATGGGACGGACTATCACTTTACGACGGCGAAGGGCTACTGGAGCGGCCAATTGCTGAACGATCATCATGAATATGGCTTTGATCCCGCGCTTGAATATATCGATATTTACTTTCCCCAGGTGGGGCAGGGGATGAATGTTCGGGTGGGGCGATTCATCTCGATTCCGGGAATCGAGGCACAACTCGCCCCGAACAACTACATCTTCAGCCACTCGCTGCTTTATGCGATCGATCCCTTTACCGATACGGGTTTGATTGCCACCCTTAAGCTGAACGAGCAGTGGCTGGTGCAACTCGGGATTACGGGCGGTCATGATGTTGCCTTGTGGACTCCGGATGCGAAGCCTTCCGCTACGGCCTGCCTGAGCTATACGACGAAATCGGTGAATGACAATTTTTACGTCTGCGCCAACGGGATCAATAACGGCAAGTACGCTTACAACAATCTGCAGCAGTATGACGGCACCTGGTATCACAGATTCTCGAAGACGTGGCATATGGCAAGCGAGGCCTGGTATATGTATGAGCGCGATGTGCCTGCGCTGGGAGGGACGATTCAGCCAGAAACAGGCGCGAATGCCGCCCACTGCCTGCCGGGAGAGCAGCGTTGCACCGCTCCGGAATATGCCGCGGTTAATTTCCTGCAGAAGGAACTTTCACCGCATGACTTCCTGTCATTTCGCAGCGACTTTCTGGACGACAAAAAAGGGCAGCGTACGGGCTACGCGACCCGATATTCAGAGAACACGATCATGTGGTGCCATTGGATCGGCTCGACGGTGCAGATACGTCCGGAACTGCGTTTCGAGCGGGCCTGGGATACGACGGCTTACGATAATGGCCGGCGGCATGATCAGTTTACGGCGGCTAGCGATCTCATTTTCCACTTTTGAGCTTTGCCAAATTGCTTTTGGATTGGCCGGGGTTCGCGGGGGCAGTCAGGCTCGGCCGCGGAACTGGATGATTCTGCGGCGGTCGCGTTTGGATGGTCTGCCTGCGGGTAACTCTTCGAACTGCTTCATGGCTTTGCGTTCGGCTGCTACTTTCTGGCGGAGCTCGCGGCTGGCTTCGGTCTCGCGGTAGAGGGTTTGGGCGACCGAGGCCGGGCCGCGAACCTCGCTGAGAAGCAGGACTTCTACCTCGAAGTCGCCGCCATCGTTGGTGATTCGTAACATGTCTGCGATGCGGACTTCGCGCGCGGGCTTGGCGGGCCGTCCGTTGGATTGAATCCTGCCGAGGTCGCAGGCTCGCGCGGCCAATGCTCTCGTCTTGAAGAATCTGGCTGCCCAGAGCCACTTGTCCGTTCTTACATTGGCCATTAATCTATTTTGCTATCGGTGTCGGATTATAGCTCGGCCAGAAGCCGTTCCATCCAATGTCTTATTGTCTTAAGCCGGCTGGGCGCCAAAGGCCGGACCGGGGAGGGCTTAAGGCCGCGAACACACGGTTCAGGAACGGAATCGCCGGCGCGCCGTAACATAAGAAAGAACATCCCGGAAGGTTCCTGCATCAAAGCAAACATGCGAGGGTGTGACCGAAATTCAGCAGTTTCCCGGGCTCTCAGATTCGGAGTCGTCCTGCTGCTGTGTGCGGAAACTGCGCAGGCGGAAAGCACGCCCATCCCGCACGGCACGCTAGAAGTCATCGCCGAGAATCAATGGATCGCAGCCGGGCATAACTTCTATCTCGGGTTGCATTTCGAACTCGAGCAGGGCTGGCACATCTACTGGGTCAATCCCGGCGACTCGGGCGAGCCGCCCCGCGTGGAGTGGCAGTTGCCGGCGGGTCTTAGCGCTGGGGCAACGGAGTGGCCTGCGCCGCGGCGTCTCGAGACGTCCAGCATTGTGGATTTTGGCTACGAAGATCAGGTGACGCTAATGGTGCCGATGCATGCGGAGGCCAGCCTGGCAGCGCAGCAGCCAGTTCGGCTCGGCGCCCAGGTAAAGGTACTGGTCTGCCGCGAAATGTGCATCCCGGGCAAGGCACAAGTTTCGCTTACTCTCCCGGTCAAATCGCAATCGCCCGCGCCGGATTCTCGGACCGAGGCCGCACGGACCATGGATTTGTTCACTGCCACGCGCAAGTCTTTGCCGCGCCCAGCGCCGGGGAACTGGACATTCAGGGTGGCCGACACGAAGGACTCTTTCGTGCTCACCGCGAACCTGGGTCATCAGATCACGGGCCATCCAATCACGCAGGCGATTTTCTTCCCGCTGGCCGAGTCGCAGATTGACAACGCGGCGCCGCAGAAGTTTCTAGCGGTGGCCGCTGGCTTCCAGCTGACGCTGCGGAAGTCTAATCAGCTTCTCAAACCGATCGAGCGACTGAAGGGCGTGCTCGTGTTTTCCACCGACCGGGCCTACGTGATTGATGCGCCTGTCAGCAGGCCTGGCGCGGCGAAAAGCAGCTAAGGCAGGGGAATCTATTCAGTGCAAGCCTTAAAGGAGGGATGACAAATATGAAGCGTTCGATTCTGTATCCGACGGTCATTGTTCTGGTGCTGTGCGCAGCTCCGCTACTGATCTCGGCCGCAAAAATCGGCGAGGCCGCGCCGGAGTTCAGCGCTGCGGCGAGCAACGGCAAGACCTTACGACTCTCCGACTATCACGGAAAGTATGTGGTCCTCGAGTGGCACAACAACGGGTGCCCCTACGTGGGCAAGCAGTACAAGAGCGGCAACATGCAGAGGATGCAAAAGCAGTGGACGGGCCAGGGCGTCGTTTGGTTTACGATCCTGTCTTCCGCGCCGGGCAAGCAGGGTTACGTGACCGCCAGCGAAGAGAACGACTACCTGGCGAAGATGCAGGCTGCGCCGACCGCCGCACTACTCGACTCGACGGGTGAGATTGGCCATCTTTACGACGCGAAGACATCTCCGCAGATGGTTGTCATCAACCCGCAAGGCGTCGTGATCTACGATGGCGCCATTGACGACAAACCGACAACCGACCTGAACGACGTTCCTGGCGCGACGAACTACGTCAGTCTGGCGCTTGAGCAGGCTATGGCCGGGAAGCAGGTGGCGACGCCCGCGACGCGTCCCTACGGCTGCTCGGTTAAGTATTAGGATTCGACGCACTAGCGCTTGTACGGCCACGGCCTGGGCTGAGACTCGATGATTCTGGGCCTCGGTGAGACAGGGCCGGAAGAGCCGCCGCACCTTACCTTCCCAACCTTTGATGACGCCGGGGCTGGCTAGTGGGTCGCGCGTTTCAGTCCCTCCTGGGCTTGGCGGAAGCTGTGGGCCATGGTGAGGGCGGCGCGATATTCTTCGGCGGCGGCGGGGCGGTCGCCTTGTTTCTCAAGCAACTCGCCGAGCAGACAATGAGCCTTGAAGACAGGCGCTTCCTCCACGGTGTTGGATGACGCGATGTAGCGGCGCAAGAGGCGGATGGCCATGGGATCGTCGCGACCGGTTCGCGACAACATGCCGGCGCCATCGACCAAGGCCGCGGGATGATCGAGAGGGCTGGACTCCATGGTGCGCAAGGCTTGCTCCATGTCGTTGAGGCGGTTCGTGTGGCGATAGAATCCGGCGAGATTCACCCAGGCGCGGGCGCCTCCGTGACTGGCATCGATGGCGGCGCGATATTCCTGCTCGGCCGCGGTGTTGTCTTTGTTTTTTTCGGCGATGCGCGCCAGCACCCAATGCGCCATGGCTGGATTTAGCGGCGCGAGGAGAGCAGCCTGGGCGCGCGCTTTGTCTTTGCCGCCGCCGACGATGGCGGGAGCTTCGAGATAGAATTCGGCAAGATCCGTGCGGGCTTCCCAATTGTTGGGAGCGAGCTCGACGGCGCGTTCGAATTCGGCGCGAACCTTCCCGGCCAGGCCGGCGGCGCTAAAGAAATTGGCGCGATCTGCCTTCTCGCCGTAAATGCGGCCCAGCCAAAGGTGATAGAGACTGTTATCGGGCGCGAGCGACGCGGCTTTTTCGCAAGCTGGAATGCCGGCGTCCCAGGCGCCCAGCTCGAAATGAGCGCGGCAGAGCAGGTTGTAGGCTTCCGCCGCGGGCGAGGTTTGGATCTGCTGCTCGAGCGTTTGAATTGCTTGATCGACGCGGCCGCTGGCTAGAAGGTCTTGGGGAGTTTGAGGTGCGGCCATGGAGCATAACATCAGAGACAGAAGAACCGCCAAAACCCCACCCTTCGGCAAGCTCAGGGCAGGCTTGCTCGCAAAGGACGCGAGAAACGGGCCACCCGGGAACCACGACGGTCGCAAAGCGGGTTCCTCACCGGGCTTAGCCCCCGGTGAGGAATGACGAGCCTCGCGCGGAGGATGACAATCCTTCCCCACAATACACTTCATTTGCTAGGGCACCACCTTTACTCGGGCGCCGTCGGTCAAGGGCTTGGCGTCGGCTGAGGACAGGGCTACGACGGAATGTTCGGAAAGCCCGGCCGTGATCTCGACCCGCGTAAGGTTCTGGAGGGAGACTTCGACTCCGCGGTGCTTGAGTTCGCCGTCGACCACTTCATACACGTAAGGCTTAGTGTCGTCAATGCGCACGGCTTCACGCAGCAGCGTGAGCACGCCGCTGTGTTCGGCGGTGATGATGGTAACGCCTACATTGACGTTCGGCAGCAAGCGTCGATCATGGTTGTCGAGCGTGCAGGTGACTTCGCCCACATTGCGCGTGCCGCGGAGTTTGACAGTGGAGGGAACGGTACTGACAAAGCCGTTCCAGATGCGTCCGGGGAGGGCGTCCCAGGTGACTTCGATTTTCTCGTCGGTGGCGAGGCGGCCTATGTCGGGTTCGTCGACGAAGGTACGCACCAGCATCCGGGAAAGATCGCCTTCCTGCAACAGCAGGTCTCCGGTCTGCACGTAAGCGCCTTGCTTCACCGGAAGCGCGTAGACAACGCCATCAAAAGGAGCGCGCACGCTGGATCTCGCGAGGGCATCTTCGGCAGCTTCATAGGCGGCTTGCGCCTCTCCTCCCAGCGCCTGAACTTTTGCCACCTCGGGCTGCGAGTAGCGGTCTTTTTGCTCTTGCTCCTGCAGAGTGAGGTCCGCCTGAGAGCGCTGCAATGCGTCTTCGGCCTGCTTGACCTCACCGGCGGAGGCTGCGCCCTGCTGCTGCAGGCGGCGGAGAGCATCCAGACTGCGCTGGGCGGCGTCGCGCGCATTGCGGTCTTTGATAAGTTGCACGTCACGGGTCAGGAGTTCTTCGTGGGTACCGCCAGTGTTGACTTCGGCTTGACCAGCCTGCGCAGACTTCATCTGAGCCTGCGCCCGGGCGGCTAGGCTTCGCAGCTCGGCATCATCGAGCTGCAGGAGCAGCTGACCCTGGCGAACATGGTCTCCTTCTTTTACAAACAGGCGCTTGACCGTGGTGGCGACGGGAGAGTGGGCCTCGAAGTTCCGGATGGGTTCGACTTTGCCGTTGGTGGAAATCAGGCTGCGGATGGGACCGCGTTCCACCGAGGTGGTGCGAACCTTCAACGGGCCGGGTCGGCTGAAGATCGGGATCACGGCGAGGAACGCGACTACTCCCACCGTCAACCAGATGCGGCCATTGCGCGTGGCGGGACGTCCGTTCGAATTGTTGTTGGTTGCTGCCAACCAGTTATCTTTCAGGGTACGGCGCGGACAACTGCAAGGATTAATCTACCACTGAGGCGGCCACGAAAGAGCGCCGTCTACCCAAGCCGTTGCGTGGTTAGATGCGGGTGGGGGGTGGGGGATGCGTGAGCAGGCTGACTGAAAAGGCCGGGTAGAGGCTGAAAACCGGCAAAGGAGCGCTATTGGCTCCTAGCCCGCACCTCTTCCGATGTCAGGCCGTAAATCGGAGGAGTGCTGATTCCGAGCATGGCAAGATAGACATAAATCTGACCGCGATGATGGATCTCGTGCTCGACCAGGGCGCGGAGCCATTTTCCGATTCCAATCGCCGCTCCGGTAGGAGTAAGGCACCTTTTCTTCAAGTCTTCGTCGGAAAGCCGGCCAAAGATTTCCACCGACTCAGCGTGCATCCGGTTCATGAACGCCAAGACGTTTTCCGGTCCGTCCGCCAATTCTTTGCCGTGCCCCGGATAGCGGCTGGGCTTCATTTGCACGGTTTCCGCGTACAGATAGCGCTCAATCGCCGCAATATGCCGGATGAGGTCGGCGAAGCTGAACTTGCCCGCTTGATATGTCCAATCAAATTTGTCCGGTGGAATGCACTGGACAACACGAAGCGTGCGTTCGCGGATTTTTCCGTAGTAGTCGAGAAATGGAGCAACCCGGCTGACTTCCATGACAGACTCGAAGCAAACAATACTAAGAGAACTCGGCCGACGCTGAAGATTCAATTGTTTTAATGGCTGACCATGGCGATTACAATGAACCTCATCGTTTTGAGACCGGAGTTCACCTATGATCAACGGCGCGCACATTGTTATCTACACCAAGGATCCGGAAGCGGACCGAGCCTTTTTCCGCGATGTGCTCAAGCTTTCCTCGGTGGATGGCGGCCATGGCTGGTTGATTTTCGCCATGCCGCCGCTCGAAGCCGCCTTTCATGATTCCGAAAAGAATGACCAGCACGAGCTTTACTTTATGTGCGATAACATCGCAGAGACCTTGAAAGATCTCAAGTCGAAGAAGGTGAGGGTCTCGGATGTAAGCGAACAACGTTGGGGAAAAGTTGCTAGCTTCAGCCTTCCTGGCGGCGGCAAGATAGGCGTTTACGAGCCAAAACATCCGAGTCCATTGAAGCTCGATCGTTGAGCGACGGCATGATCGACACCCGCCCACTTCCCGATGCATGTGGGACAATACTTCCATGCCCAAACCGCCGCGCTACACGCCCGAGCACGCCGCCGCCGGGTTGGACGCCAAGTTTCCCCAGATCGAAACCTGGCCGAACCAGTTTCCCGGATATGAAATCGTCATCGACGATCCGGAGTTCACTTCTGTGTGCCCCAAGACCGGGCTACCCGACTTTGGCTTAATCACGCTGCGTTACCAGCCCGACAAACGGTGCCTGGAACTGAAATCGTACAAAGAGTATCTGCATTGCTACCGCAACCTGGGGATTTTTCAAGAGAACGTCGTGAACCGCGTCCTGAAGGACGTGGTGCGCTGGGCGAAGCCGGTGTGGGCCGAGGTAAAGGGAGAATTCCGTCCACGGGGAGGGATCGCAACGACGGTGGTGGCGAGATGGCCGCGGGCAAAAGGGAAGAGGAAGCGTGATTAGTTTGGCCGGAAGATCGTGCTATATTCGCTCGACCTGTGGCTACGACGAAACTCTATCCGCGCACGGCTCTGGCTCTGTTGACGACGCTGAATCTGCTGAACTACATCGACCGCTCGGTGCTTTATGCGGTGCAGGATCTGGTGAAGGCGGAATTTCATCGCAGCGACGCCGCGTTTGGCTTGCTGACCAGCGTTTTTTTCATTTTTTACATGTGCGCTGCGCCCTTCATGGGACCGCTGGCGGAGCGATTCTCGAGAAAATCGGTGATCATCGCCGGGGCGCTGGTGTGGAGTGGCGCGACGCTGCTTACGGCGTTTACGCACGATTTTACCGGTCTTCTGATCCGGCACACTCTGGTGGGTATCGGCGAAGTGAGTTTTGTCGTTCTGTCCCCTACGTTCGTGGCCGACATGTTCCCAGAGAGCCAGCGCGGCCGCGTGATGGGAATCTTCTACCTGGCGATTCCCGTGGGCACGGCGCTGGGCTATGTTCTAGGTGGATTGATGGGACCGGCGTACGGATGGCGTGCGCCATTTTACGTCGGAGCCGCGCCGGGTGCTTTCCTCGCGCTATTGCTGCTTTTCATCCCAGAACCTGCGCTTGGCCAGTTTGACCATTTGGAAAAATCGCCGGACCGGGACACCCTCAAGGGATTGGCGAGGAATCCCGCCTTCCTGACCGCCACATTTGGTATGGCAATGATGACTTTCGCCTTGGGCGGACTCCAGGTGTGGATGCCGACCTTCCTGCATCGCGTGCATGACTACACCCTGGGACAGGCCAACAACCTTTTTGGTCTGAGCATCGCAGTCAATGGTCTGGTGGCGTCTCTGGCCGGAGGCTGGCTCTCCGATGCCTTGCTGCGGAAGACCCGCACGGCCCACTACTTAGTCTCTGCCGTCAGCCTTGCGTTGGGGATTCCTGCGATGTGGATCGCAATTCATGCCGCTGGAAACCGGATGATTGTGGCTATCTTCCTGGCAGAGTTCTTGCTCTTGCTGAACACGGGACCCTTAAACGCTGCCGTTATTAACTCGGTGGGGGCTCACATCCGTGCGGCGGCGCTGGCGGTTAACATTTTCATATTCCACCTGCTGGGAGACGTGCCCTCCGCGTGGTTGATTGGCTACGTGTCCGACCGCTACTCACTGCGGCTTGCCTTCGTGGCGCCGGTCGTGGCGACCGCCCTTTCCTCTGCCATACTGTTTTACGGGATGAGGTTCGCGCCGCCGGTTCGAATCGAGGGCGCGCCGACTGAGACAGAGAAAACCTAGGCGGGGATGCATTACTTTCACTGGATTGCAGGGACGATTCTCGCGCTGGCCTGGTTCTCTCGCATCGTCGATGCTGCGATGGGCATGCCGAGCGTTGCCGATGTCTCGAAGCCGGAGTGGGACCGCGATGTGGTAGCTGCCGGGGACAGCCAGCGAGTTTCGATCATTGTGCCTGCGCGCAATGAAGAGGAGGATATCGAATCGTCGTTGAGGACCCTGCTTGCCCTCGACTATGACAACTACGAGGTGATCGCCGTCAACGATCGCTCGACCGACCGTACAGGGGAAATCATGGAAAGGATGGCTCGAAATCCTCAACTCCCAGGTCCCCACTTCTCGCAAAGAACTCGAGCAATGGGGCGCCCGCTTCTCCGTGTGATTCATCACCGCGAATTGCCCGCGGGCTGGTTGGGAAAAACACACGCGATGTGGACGGCGACGAATCAGGCCAATGGCGACTGGCTGCTGTTTACCGACGCCGACGTGCTGTTCAAACCGGACTCGGTGCGCCGCGCGCTGGCTTACGCCGAAGCCGAGCGGGCGGATCACTTGGTCTTGTTTCCGCAGATGATCATGAAGCGGCCGGGCGAGTACATGATGATCGCATTCTTTCAGACGATGTTTGTCTTCGGACACCGGCCGTGGAAGGTGGCCGATCCGAAGGCACGAGACCACATAGGGGTTGGGGCCTTCAACCTAATTCGGCGCAGCGTGTATGAGGCGGTGGGAACCTACGAAGCGTTGCGCATGGAAGTGGTGGACGACATGAAGCTGGGCAAGGTGGTGAAGAATGCCGGTTTCGCGCAGCGCAATGTGTTTGGCTCAGACTTGATTTCAATTCGCTGGGCGCACGGTGCGATGGGCATGGTCGACAATCTGACGAAGAATTCTTTCGCCGTGTTGTCCTTCCAGTGGTGGCGTACTCTGATCTCGGCGTTTGGGTTGGCCTTTCTGAATCTCATGCCGTTTTTGGGTGTTTTGCTGGCGCATGGGTGGGAGCGTTTGCCTTATGCCCTTGCGCTGGTTTCAATGTTCTTGATTTATTTGGGCATGTCGTGGCATTCGCCGGTTCCGGCTTATTATTTTGCGCTGCATCCGGTTAGCACGGTGCTGTTCGTCTATATCTTGTTGCGTTCGATGTTTCATACGCTGTGGAACGGCGGGATCATTTGGCGGGGGACGAAGTATCCCCTGGAGGAACTGCGGAAGGGAATGGTCTGAGGGCTCGAGCGGTTGTCCTCATGCAAAGACGGAGAAAGTCTCGGCACAGCTCAACTTTTTGCCCGAAGCGGGGTTTGCAGCCAGTGATATTTCGGGGATGATGCCTCGAGGCTGAGAGGTGCTGTCGATGCGAATTGGTGAACTCCTTTTTAAGACAACTCTGGTACAAACAACCATGGCGAGGGTTTTGAGCGAGTATAGGCTGATGTTTTTTTTGTGCATTGCGGCAGTGTGCTCCATCGGGGTTGCGGCGCAGAGCACAACGCCGCTCTGCCAGCCGGGGGTCAGCAATCAGAAAACCGTGGTGACTGCAGCCCAGCGTAAAGCAGCGGGAAATAAGGCCATACCGCCGATCACCGATCGTCAGAATGGTTTCGCGTGGCCGGACTCGGAATTTGGCGTGTTCAAAAACGATACGGCTTACACTTTTTTTGCCAGTGACGGGGCGCATCACGATGGCAACAACAAGTACGGGTCGGTGACTCGCACATTCGGCACGCTGGACAATCCGGTGGGGTCGGCGCCGCCAATCGATGTGATCATTCATCCCAATCCCGATGCGGCCGTGAATCCGAATTACGGCAGCTATACCTATCTCGGCGGTGGAAGAATTTACCGCGTCCCTGCGGGGAGGCCAGGAGCGGGAAGCCTGCTCGATGTGTATCACGCCGAAATCAACACCACCACCAGCTTTTACTCGTTGCTCGGACTGGCGGTATCGAGCGACGACGGCCTTCACTGGACAGACTTGGGCGAGATCATTCGACCGAACCAGCCTTACGAAGCCGATCTGGCGGGTTTTGACATAGGCTCGCCCCGGCTGGTTCACTCTCCCGACGGGCGGTATTTCTATGTGTACTTTCCCGATTGGATCGCAAACGGAACGACCCAGCCAACAACGGCTACGATCGTCTCGGTAGCGCGGGCGCCGATGGCATCCGTGCTGGAGGCGGCCTTTGGCGAAGATCCCCACCCCGCAGCGTTTGAGAAGTACTACGAGGGCGCTTGGACGCAGCCGGGGATTGGAGGGCTGTCGACCGATCTGAACCCGAGTGCGGGCTATGCGGGATCGTCGAATGTAGCCTACGACAGGGCGTTCGGTCGTTACGTGATGATCACCGACGATACGCAACACATCGCCTACGCGGAATCGGTGGATGGTTTGTCTTGGACGCTTCCCGTTTTATTAGAACAAGATGAGAATAGCCAGACGAGCTTCGATTATGCGGTGCCCATCGGCATGGGCGACGACCCGAACGTTTTGGGCGAGCAGTTCTATGTCTTTTACACGCACGGATCGGCGCAGGGTTGGCCGGGGAATACGGTGCGGCGTTTTACGGTGACATGCCAGCGTAGTAGGTAAAATTGTCAAGCCTGATTTGCCAAATCTAAAGATCACTGCGGCGGTTCGTCGCCGCGGCGGCCTCGTTGCCGTAGGATGCGGTGGTGTTGGGTGGGGAGGTCTTCGCGGGCCTCTTGGTAGGGCGCATTCTGGTGCGGCTCGCTCTTTTGCGCCGCAAATAGTTAATCGTGCGGTCGGCGGGCGGTATTCGAGATAACGCCAGCCTTCCGGCATATAAAATATACACTGGCGACCTGCAGCCACACGGGGTTTAAAGTCGTACAGAAAGAGTTGGAAGAAGCAGAATTGCAACCACCAACAGAGCCAAAGAGATGAACACTCGCGACCTGATCGCCATTGACGTGCACGTTCACCTTGAAAATGATGAGGGCGATAACGTGGCCAACGAAGCAGCGAAGAAATACTTCGGCGATTCCGGGGTGGACCGCGACCGCTATGCGCTGGCCGAGTATTATCGCTCGCGCAAAATCGGCTGCGTGATTTTCAGCGTGGACGAGCGACTCACTGGACGTACACCCATTCCCAACGACGAGGTCGCGGCCTTTGCCGCCGAAAACTCCGATATCATGTTCGCTTTCGCCAGCGTGGACCCCATGCGCGGCAAGGCGGCGGTGGAAGAAGCGAAACGGTTGATTGCCGCAGGCAACATTCGCGGTTTCAAGCTCCATCCTCCAGTGCAGCAGTTCCATCCCAATGACAAACTGGCGTATCCCTTTTACGAAGTTGTCAACCAGGCCAAACTGCCGGTGATCTTTCACACCGGCCACAGCGGCATCGGTACGGGGCTGCCCGGGGGCGGCGGTGTCCGGTTGAAATACGGCAACCCCATGGATATTGATGATGTGGCGGTTGATTTCCCCGACATGCCGATCATCATGGCGCATCCCTCGTTCCCCTGGCAGGATGAAGCGCTCTCAGTGTGCCTGCACAAGCCGCAGGTATACATTGATCTCTCGGGGTGGTCGCCCAAGTACTTCCCGCCGACGCTTGTGCAATACGCGAATACCTTGCTCAAACACAAAGTGATGTTCGGTTCAGATTATCCACTGATATCTCCCGAGCGATGGCTCGCTGATTTTCAGAAAATCCCTATTCGCGATGAAGTGCGCCCGCTAATCCTGAAGCAAAATGCGATGCGCTTGTTTGGGCTGGAGGCGTGAGCACGACGGTGCGACCGCCAGTAGTTCCTCTATTGGCTCTTCCGGCCGATCCAGCATCACGTCGTGACCGCACGTCATCTGAACGTCTCTTCAGAAGCCGCTTACCTCTTCATGCAAATCGCGATTGCGAAGTCTATTTTGTGATCATCTGAGCCAGGGTGGGACATGGCGCGGAGATGGCGCGATCCCGCCTCGCGTATCGGGGGTTCCATCCAATCGAGTTTTATGGTTTTTATACCGTAAGAGTTTCGAATAGAATGTGTGCAACTTTCAGCCCTGACTTGCGGGCTTATCCAGGTTGCATACAAATGGCGAGCAAGAACTCGCGGGTAGTCGTGAGAATACGCGAAATGATCCTCCACGGGGAGCTACCTCCGGGCGAGCGCGTGCGAGAGGTCGAGCTTGCGGCCAAGCTAGGAGTTTCCCGAACCCCGGTGCGTGAAGCTCTATCGATCCTTTCACAGGAAGGTGTACTGACTCAGCTCAACACTCGCGGTTTTGTCGTTAGGGCCTTCACATCGCAGGAAATCATGGACGCGATCGACGTTCGCGGCGCGCTCGAAGGCCTGGCGGCCCGTATGTTGGCGGAACAGGGGCCCTCCCGGCGTCTCATTCACTCCCTGCATGAATGCCTCCGTGAAGGAGATGAACTCTTTGCCAAGGGGCACCTGGTTCTGGCGGACGAAGCGCGATATGGCGACATGAATCGACAGTTCCATTCGCTGATTGTGGAGGGATCTGGCAGCAAAGTGGTCGCCGAGGCGATCGAGCGCAACGGGCGAATCCCGTTTGCGGCGGCGCATGCCATTGCTTTTGACAAGATTGACCTTCCACGCATGTACGACCACCTGCTCTACTCGCACCGCCAGCATCACGCAATCGTTCAGGCGCTCGAAAACGGTGAGAGCTCTCGCGTGGCCGCCCTGATGGTCGAGCACGCACAAGGCGCAAAGATAAGCATCAATCTTTCACGCGGTGGTTTGCGATCGGCGGGGGCAGCTTCAGAAATCTCAGCTCTGGACCGTTGAATACCAAAAGCGTTCTGAGCGCCAGTACGCCTGGTTGCTACTTGCCTCCCGCGGACCGGCGTCCTGGCCGGCTTACGGCATCACTTAGAGTTCGCCAGGAGAACCGCTCGTCCGAAGCGACCGCAAATCTCCGCTTGGCCATCTCGCCGACGAGTTGCTCCTGGCGTTGAGCGGTCGCCAGCGCCATCGTAGGTTCAATGCCAACATGCTTGAGTGTCTGCGCTACCTCGCGCATTTCCACGGCTCGTCGATGGCCATGTTCGGCAACGCGGCTGATCAGGTAATCCGGCAAATGATCCTCCCAGCCCATTGCCGGGAAAGTCTCGGCCAAAGATTCGATCACCTTGTCTTCTGCTCCATACATTCGCGCTGCAAAGAGAGACTCGATGACCAGCGCTTCCAGTCCTTTAATGACGACGCTACGGCACATCTTCACTGCCGAAGCGACACCGAGCTGGTCACTGAACGGCCTAGCGTTCATTCCAATCCTCCGGAGACGTTCGGCGGCCTCGGACGCATGCGGTCCGCCTAGCAACATGGGAACCTGCAATCGGTGTTTGGGAACCGGGGACATCACAGCCGCCTCGACAAATCGCGCTCTTCTACGTTCGACGCAGGCAGCAGCCTTGCGCTTGGTTCCCGGCGAAACGGAATTGATGTCAAGAAAGAGTTGATCCTCCCCCAGAATCGGCCCTGCCTTTTTCGCTACGTCCAACGCGGAGGAAGCGGTAACAGCAGAAATCACTAGTTCCGCCTTCTGCAAACAGTCCTTCAGGCTGCGTGCCGCCGTAACTGCACAGGCTTGTGCTTTGCTTAGCATTGCCCGTCGATGTCGATTGGAATTGAGCAGAATGTCGAAAACAGAGACATGCAGTCCTTGGCGGGCGAGATCGTGCGCTAAAATGCCGCCGGCTTCGCCAAAGCCGATGATAGCCACCCGATCAATAGATTTCGTGCTATGCATATCACCTAGCCTGCGGAACAACGATTGACGGGACATGCTCCTTGCCCTCCCACACGCCTGCCGGCACCAGCAACTCCCCTCGAAAAAGCGCGCGCGCCGTTCGAATCAGGCTCGATCGGACCACCTTCAGCTCGCCGCCACTATGCTCCACCTGAAATTCAACCGAAAATTCGCCGCTGGGATGTTCAATCGAGAGCCGTTGCACTGGCCCGTCGTGTGGACGCACGACGCCGCGCGCTACAGACCGGGGAAGAATGCACGCCGTGCCCACCGTCACTGCCATCAAAACTCCGATGGCCGAGTGACATTGGTGCGGAATAAAAGTTCGGGTCATTACGTGCCCGCCGGCTTGCGGCGGCGCGATCAAGGTCATTTTTGGAACCACCTTCGAACGCACATCGCCCAATCCCATGCGGTTGCCCGCCAGGATACGAATTGCCTCCAGGCGCGCTTTGAGTTCCGGATCGCAGTTAAGCTCGGCCGGGGCTTCATACCCGGATTTACCCAAGTCCGAAGCGCGCAGCACGACCATAGGCATGCCGTTATCAATCAGCGTTGCTTCGATTCCATCGATCAGGTCGACTGCGTTGCTGGTCGGCAGCAGAGACCCACAAACCGAACCACCGGTGTCGCGGAAGTCGATCCGGATGGCAGCCGCTGTACCCGGGACCCCGGCAATCGATGTTTCTCCTGCGTACGTCACTTCACCGCCTGGGGTGGGTACGTGGGCGACAGCAACCGTTTTGGTGTTGACCATGTAAATCGAAACTGTCGTGATCGGGTCCCGGGGCGCAACCAGACCGCGTTCGATCGCGAAGGGCCCAACCCCTGCCAGCATGTTTCCGCAAGTCGGAGTCACGTCGACCAGCGGCCTGTCCACCGAAACCTGAGCAAAGAGATAGTCGACATCAATTCCGGGGCGCGAAGAACCAGAGATGATAGCCACTTTGCTGGTCAGAGGGTCCGCACCGCCTACGCCGTCAATCTGCCTGGCATCGGGCGAGCCCATGGCAGCCTGCAACACTCGATCGCGCGTCGTCACATCGCTGGGTAGGTCGCTGGCCAGGAAGAAAGGTCCTTTCGATGTGCCGCCGCGCATCAGCGTGCATGGGATGGCGGTTTGCGAGGTTCGCGACATTGCGGCAAAAGCTTTCAGGTGTATTTCAGTCCCAGTTCGGCGACCTTCTTGCGCAAGCCGTAGATGTCAAGCCCGAGTTCACCACGAGCCAGCCGTTCACGAGTGGCATCTTCCTTGCGAACCCGTTGTTCCGCCGCGGCCGCCACTTCGCGCACCGCGCTCCGCTTCACTACGACGACTCCGTCTTCGTCTGCGACAATCACATCACCCGCCTCCACCAGTGCACCCGCACATACGACCGGGACGTTCACGGATCCCAGTGTGCTCTTCACGGTTCCCTGCGAACTGATCGCGCGGCTCCAGACGGGAAATTTCATTTGCGTCAGAGGGCGAATATCGCGACAACCCGCGTCAATCACAAGTCCCTTCACGCCGTGAGCCCGCAGCGACGTCGCGAGCAGCTCGCCGAAGTAACCGTCCGTACAGGGTGAAGTCGGAGCCACGACGAGAATATCTCCTGCACGGCAAACTTCGACGGCCACGTGGATCATCAGGTTGTCGCCGGGAGGAAGCGACACGGTCACAGCGGGGCCGGCTATGGTGACGCCGGGAAAAATCGGGCGCATGTAAGAGGCGAATAAGCCGCAACGTCCTTGCGCTTCGTGCACCGTGGTCACGCCGAATTTCTCCAGAGCGGCCAGGACTTCGGCAGGCGGCTGCTCTAGGTTGCGAACTACCACAGGTTCGTTCATGCGAGCTCCTCTGTGACCTGCGGAAACACGCGCTGATAGGCTTCCCCATATTTGATACTTCGATTGGAATTGCGCGAGGCCTGCACGCCGCGTTGCAGCGCAACCCTCTCGTAGTAATGCCAGAGATGTTCCTGGGCGTTCATGGCTTTGAAGGCCTCATATTTTTTGGGCCAAACCGGAGTGATATCGAGCAGCACCTGCGGCTTAAATTCGCACTGTTCCGGCTGGTGAGGCTCGAACAGGAATACCGGGGGCGCACCGATTACCGGCGTGCCCGGTTCGTGTCCATGCGCCTGCGCCACGATGCGCGCCTCCTGCGCGGCATGAGAAACCAGCGGATGATCGAAATTGTAAGGATCTTTGAGCGAGTGGGTCAGGACAAACTCCGGGCGAACTGTTCGGCAAAGCGCAGCCAGTTCGTAGAGAATACCGTCCGGAATTCTCATGGGGTAATCGCCAACGTCAAGGAAAATGACCTTGGCCCCAAGAATTTCCGCCGCACTCGCCGCCTCTTCTTTCCTGTTGCTTTTGACCTTCTCGATGGTCATTCCGGGCTCGCGCCACAGCTTCGCGGATTCGCCGCGCTCTCCGAACGACAGGCAAACAACGGTGACTTCCCAGCCGCGCCCGGCGTACAAGGCGATAGCCCCGCCCGCCCTCCACACAAAATCCGCCGAATGGGCGCTTACGACGAGGGCAGTTCTTGTGCTATTCATCGTTTGATTTGTCCTAGGAAGCACTTGGCCGGATGTAGTTCTGTGTTTCTCTTCGACAAATAGCAGCTCTCGACTCGCAGTTCGCGCCTCGTACTACTGCTAGAGCTTACCCCGTGAACCTCTGTGTCCTCTGTGTTTTTTTGTTTGCGTGGTCACTCGTCGTCCATCCCCACAGGTGAGCGGGCACGCTCATGAACAACCCTGTAGTTTCTATGAACCACAGAGGACGACGTTACAGGATTTAGGGTTTTGTTTCCACCTCCACCGGCGGCGTTCCGTATGTGTGGAACGATTCAATCGTCTTCAGTCCCCACGCTTGTCCTTTCTTGCGTTCGGCTTCACACCATCGAATTGGCTTCCAGTCCGGCGCCAAAATCAGACGCGCGCCGGCATTCGCAATCTCAACGCGGTTGCCTCCCGGTTCGTATACATATAGGAAGAACGTTTGCTGGATTGCGTGTTTATGAGGACCGGTTTCAATATATACGCCATTTTCCAGGCAGATATCCGCCGCAAGCAGAACTTCTTCACGACTATTGACGGCATAGGTGATGTGGTGGAAGCGTCCCTTCGTGCCCGTGTGGTCGCGCGTGTAGGCAAAATCGTAGCTCTTGTTCGTACAGGTCATCCAGATCCCCGCTTCCGAGCCGTCGTCCATGACAATTTGCTCGGTCAAACGGAAGCCGAGGTATTTTTCGAAAAACTCGCGGTTGGCTTTGATGTCGGCCGCGAGCCCGTTCCAGTGGTCGAGGCGGCGCACGTTGATGCCGCGCGCGGGAAATTTCTGTGCCTGGTTCTTGAGCGCAGGCCGCAACTCAGGTGGCGCCTCATACCACTGGGTTTCGTAGTAAAGTTCGATTCTATGTCCGTCCGGGTCCTGGCAGAGAAAGGCCGGGCCATGCGCCAGGTCGCCTTCCTTCCAGCCGATGTCGAAGCCCGAACCCTTAAGAGCCGCGACCCGCCGTTCGAGCGCTTGCGGACTCCGTGTGCGATAAGCTACGTGGCCCAAGCCCGGGAGTTTGGATGCCGTGAGCTTCAGGGAATGCCGCTCATAATCATCATAGGCATGCAGGTACACTGAGTCGCCTTGGCGGCCGCTCTCGGTCATTCCCATAACCTGAACGAAAAAGCGCAGACTCTCTTCCGGCTTGGGAGTCAGCAGTTCGAGGTGGCCGAGATGAGCGAGATCCATTATCGGCTCGTTTTCCACAATTCACCTTTGTGACACGACTGATTCAGCACTCGCTCTCGCTTCTGGCCGGTTCGCCTGGGCTTTTGCGATAGTTCCCGCGCAGAAACAGTCAAGCACACTCACTATAGCTCTCATCGCGAACAACTTGTCAAACTGAAGGCGTCCACTGTTCCTATCCAGCTTCGCGCAGGACAAGCGCGCATTTTATGTATACATTGCGCTTGACAATTCTCCGATCGCCATGACCAAATGTACTGACGTTCAGTATACTTAATACTGTCATGCTCGCCATGGATCGTGCAACCGCTTCCCCCGGAATCATTGCCCTTCTGCGCGGCTATTCGATTGAGCTGAATCCGAGCGACGCCAAATCTTTGCACGCAGCGGCCGATCGTTTGGATCCCGGCACCGAAGTCTCACTGGCCTGGATTCCCCGCTCAAACCCGATGGATATGATTGCGCCGGCCGCAAGTTTGAAGCGCGCAGGTCACATCCCCGTGCCGCACGTGGGCGCACGTCATCTAGAGAGCGCGGCACAGCTCCAGCGGCTGGCCGGGCGATTAAGAGATGCAGGCGTGGATCGCATTCTGATTATCGGGGGCGATCGGGCTCAACCTGCAGGACCTTTCGACAGCAGTTTGGCGGTAATGCAGACCGGCGTGTTTCAGAGAATCGGCATTACTCGCATGGCCGTCGGAGGTTTTCCCGAAGGCAACCCTCACATTCCTCAGAAGATCCTGGACGAAGCGCTCGAGCAAAAAGTCAGCCTGGCGCGCAATGAGGGGCTGCGACTTTCGATCGTTACGCAATTCTGTTTTAAAGCTGAACCCGTGATGGCATGGGTGCGGGGAGTTCGCGCACGCGGTATCGATGTTCCGATCCGAGTTGGTCTGGCTGGCCCGGCCGGCTTGTTAACCCTCATGCGTTATGCCGTGCGCTGCGGAATCGGCGAGTCGTTGCATGTTCTGAAGGAAAATCCAGCCTTCGCGAAAATTCTGGTGGAAAGAGGCCCTGAATCTATTATTCGGGGACTTGCTGCTTCCATCGGGGAGGGTGACAGCAGGCAGCTCGGCATTGCCGGACTGCACTTCTACATTTTTGGCGGCTTTCGAAAAACCATGGATTGGATTGATGCCGAGCGTCATTAACAACAACTTCTCCTCACACTTGAACCGTACGCCACCCTTTTGTATACGTCTCCCGTACTGCCTTGGAATAAGGCACCGGGCTGACCAGGGCCCGAATCTCCGTCTGTTTATGCCTCTCGACAGTGGTCTTCTTCGTGCCGCCTCCGGCCTCGCCCCACACGATCCTGACTTCTGTACCGGTATCAATATCCGGATCAACAACGCCCAGTGACAGCATCGAGCGCTCGTTATAGCTGTACCCCATGAACGTGGAGAACCCGATAGTCTTCCCTCCGAATAGGACTTTGTCGTAGGAGGCAGACGTATAGTTTGAAAGAGGCAGGTCGATATATTTGTAAATCTCGCCTTCTTCAAACATCGATGCAAAAACCTTCAATACATCTTCGGCGTTCCAAGCGAAGGTGACCTTTTTCCTCTGTGGCCGGCCGGCCATTTTCTCAAGCGCTTCTCTTCCGATGAAATCGTGGTCGAATTTGACGAACGGCCCGTAACCCAGAGCATACGGCGACATGTAATAGTCCTCAATGTCCTCGGATTCGAAACTGCCGCCGATCGAACCTGTTCCTTCATAGCTGGTGGCAGGCAGCCACTGCCTGTAGGCCTTCATCTTCTCGCCGGTGTAGACCGCAGGCAGAGGAGATGGAATCCATCCCGATTCAAGTGTATTGGTGGCGTAAGCTCTGGCCCCGACTTCGCGAAGGCCAAAATCTTTGCCCGCGTCGACAATCGCAGCCCGAATTTCCTCGCGCTCCTCGTACGGCCCCCAGACCTCGAGACCAGGAGCGCCTGCCATGCCGTGGCGCAGCGCGCGGACGCTGCGTCCGGCGATATTGATCGCGCCCATGTGGAAGAATTTGATTTCCGGCACCGGCCCGCGGTTCAGCGTTTCCAGAATCTGCGGCGCATTGGGGCCCTGAATCTGGTAGCGGTAACAGGTGCGCAGCACCGCTTTGCCTTTAGGATTGGAGGGGGACCGGTCGTCCTTTTCGACTTTCACGTCATAGCCGCCGGTTTCAGCGTGAAACTGAATCCAGTTCGCGGCCGGCGCGCGCCCCACGAAAACGAGCCGGTTTTCTTCCAGGTGAAAGAGAATGCCGTCGCCGATGACAAAGCCGTCATAGCTGCACGGTGCGAACTGCTTGGCTCGATTGACGGGGAAGTTCGCAAAACTGTTGGTTGCGAGATGGGAGAACATTCTCAGCGCATCGCGACCTTCGACATAGATGTTCACCATATGGTGCGACTGGTCGAAGAGAACCGCCGTCTCGCGCCAGGCGCGTTGTTCGTCGCGCCAATTGGAGTACTCATACGGAACCACCGGATAGACGTAAGCGCCGATTTGCGAATTGCGCAACATCTGGGCCGGGTTTCCCGCGGCCCGGAGCAAGTCTTCCAAACTTTTCTCTTTCATCTCAGCCCCCCAATCTCTCGGCGCCCTATGCCAGAATGTAGGCAAGCGGCGTTCAGTATACGGAACATAAAGCCATTTTGTCATATGCTGGAGAAATGAACGGACACACAGCGGAGTCACAAAACGTCACATTCGAGGTGCTCGGGGCTGTCGGACAGATTCGCATCGACAATCCCCCCGTAAACGCAATCAGCCATTCCGTAAGATTGGGGATCGTTGATGCGATTACGCGGGCGGGAAACAATCCTGGCATCAGGGCGCTGTTGCTTATCTCGAATGGCAAGATGTTCAGCGCCGGTGCGGATATCACTGAGTTCGATGGTCCGCAAGGCGAGCCCTCTCTGCAACTGCTGCAGGCCAGACTGGAATCCTCTCCTATCCCTGTGGTCGCCGCCCTACATGGGCTCGCTTTAGGTGGAGGACTGGAACTGGCGATGGCCTGTCATTATCGCCTCGCCCACAAAAACGCAAAACTCGGAATGCCGGAAATCACGCTGGGAATCGTTCCCGGCGCAGGTGGAACGCAACGTCTGCCAAGGTTGATCGGCTCCCGCGCCGCCCTCGAAATGCTTCTGTCTGGCATACCTGTTTCAGCGCTTGATGCCAAGGTCAGTGGCCTGGTGGATGAGATTGCGAACGACGACTTACCCAATGCCGCACTCAGTTTCTGTAAACGTCTCCTCGAGGAGGGACTGGGCCCCCGACCAACCTGTGATCGCACCGTCACTGACCACCTCGAGGAAGCCGAAATCGCCACGGCATTGCTTGCTCATGCTCGGGCTCTGAAGGGACGCGCTACTCAGGACTTGATTGTAGAAGCAATCAAAGCTTCCAGGTTGCCTTTCTCGAAGGGTATCGCGATTGAGGCCGCACTCGCCCAAAAGTCATTGGCTTCGCGCGAGAGCCTAGCGCTTCGGCACATATTCTTCGCGGAGCGTGAGTCCGGCAAACTGGCCGGAGTGTTGTCTGCAGATGCCAGGCAAGTGCAGCCGTCTGCGATCCGGCGCGTGGCGATCATTGGCGCCGGGACGATGGGCAGCGGCATCGCGATGGCTTGTGCCGACGCTGGTTTGGAAGTGCTGGTCAGCGATAACGATCCTGCCGCCCTTAACCGCAGCCGTGAATTGGTCCAGGCAGCGTACGCATCGAGCGTCAGGCGTGGCCGAATCACACAGGGCGTTGCGGAGGAACGCATCCAGGGGATCCGGGGAGCCATGACTCTGACTGAAGCGGGGGATGCCGATCTTGTGATCGAGGCGGTATTTGAGGATATGGAGTTGAAAAAGGATGTAATGTCGAAGCTCGACTACCTTGTCCCTCCTCAGCGCCTCATCGCCACAAACACCTCTACTCTTTCTGTGACCGAACTGGCTCGCGCCACAGCGCATCCCGAACGGGTATTGGGCCTGCACTTTTTCGTGCCCGCGCACGCTTCGAAGCTTCTGGAGATTGTGCGTACTGGCTATAGTTCGCCTGAAAGCCTTTCCACCGCATTCCGCGTCGCAAAGCTGCTCAAAAAGGTCGCGGTTGTCGCGCGTGATGGCTTCGGTTTCATCGGGAATCGAATGATGCTCGATGGCTACTGGCGTGAAGCCGAGCTGCTGCTGCTGGAGTGCGCAATACCGGCACGGGTTGACACGGCGCTCGAGAACTTTGGCTTTGCCATGGGACCGCACCGAGTCAGCGACCTGGGGGGCAATGATGTCGGCACCAAGGCGCGCCTGCAGCTTTTCAAGCGGGAAAGCCGCCCTGACCCGTACTTCGTCATCGCGGACCGACTGACAGAACTCGGCCGGCTTGGACAGAAGACCGGCCGCGGTTTCTATCGTTATGAAAGTGGCAGCCGGGAAGCTGTGCCCGACCCTGAGGTGGTCAGCCTCATCGAGAAGCTTGCTACCGAGAGAGGTATAAAGCGGCGCGAAATCAGCGATCAAGAGATCGTTGAGCGATGCGCGTTGTCGCTGATCAATGTCGGCGCCATGGTGCTCGAAGAAGGCATCGCGGCCCGCGCCGCCGATATTGATGTGGTTTGGACGAGTGGATATGGTTTTCCACGCCACCTGGGCGGGCCGATGTTTTACGCCGATACGCTGGGACTTCCTCACGTGCTCGAGCGCATTCGCCACTATCATGAAACGCTCGGTCATTATTGGCGCCCGGCCGCCTTGATCGAGCGCCTCGCAGCCGAAGGCTCAGGCTTCGAGCAGTTGGACCGGACGGCGGAGTCACGATAGCGAGCGCCCTACCGCCATTGCCGCAAATCCTGTTGATATCTCCAATTTGTCATTGCGAGCGGAGTTCCGTATTCGGCCAGACGGAGCGCGAAATGATGCCGAGGAACCTGCTTGCCGGCGCCGAAGAAGCGCGTTTCTCGACTCCCGCGGGATCGTCCGCAAGCGGACGACTCTACTGCGCTCGAAATGACAAGGGAATAAGGAATGCTGGCGGGTTCTCGAAGACTCAGTCCGCCTGCTCCACACGCAGCACCCGTTCATCTTGATCTCCGAACAAAGCGTCGAGAAGTTCGGGCCGGTTGCGCTGCACGGCGCGACCGTTAACCGTGCCTTTCTCCGTCAGCTCGCCCGCTGCGCTAGATGGCGGGTTTTCTACCAGCAACCCAGCCACGATGCGGTTGGAGCTGCCGGTTCCGGCAGCGTAGAGTTTCGCGAGGCGTTCCCGGATCATGGCTCGGAGGATTGGGTTGGAGGCGATTTGTGCCACATCAGCTCCGCCATCCAGGCCGGCGGCGGCTGCGCATACCTCCCAATCCGGAAAGATGAGGATGCGCAGGTCC
>Ga0302325_10005153_pt1 | contig 29889 bp, 21 predicted proteins | sample Palsa_T0_2_FD_201948 | JGI IMG/M metagenome (GOLD analysis project Ga0302325, IMG submission 201948) | Peat permafrost microbial communities from Stordalen Mire near Abisko, Sweden - Palsa_T0_2 | ecosystem: Environmental > Terrestrial > Soil > Palsa > Peat permafrost | place: Sweden: Abisko...
GGCTATCTGCTCTCGACTCCACAATCTCAATTGGGCATTCTTGTGTAAATCCATTCGATCTCGTCACAATCAGCTTCTCCGGTCCAGATACAACCTGTTGAAAGGTCACACCTATTCCCTAAACCCTGTACCCTGAAAACATGGACCCGCGCCTCATCGTCGCCCTCGACACCCCCAGCGCCGCGCCCGCCCTTGCCCTCGCCAATCAGCTCCAGGGCCTCTGCCGCTGGTTCAAAGTCGGCCTCGAGCTCTACACCGCCGAAGGCCCCTCCATCGTCCGCGAGCTCCGCCGCCGCGGCTTCTCCGTCTTCCTCGACCTCAAATTTCACGACATCCCCAACACCGTCGCGGGCGCGGTCCGTTCCGCGGCCGCCATCGGTGCCGAACTCCTCACCCTCCACGCCGCCGGCGGACCCGCCATGCTCGAAGCCGCAGCCGAAGCCGCTGCCTCCATCCCCAACCCGCCGCAGCTCCTCGCCGTCACCGTCCTCACCAGCATGGATCAGCTCCAGCTCGCCGCCATCGGCATCGACCACTCCCCCGAAAACCAGGTCCTCCGCCTCGCCGACACCGCCTCCGCGTCCGGCATCCACGGATTCGTCGCAAGCGCCGAAGAAGTCTCCGCCCTCCGCCATCGCTTTCCCGCAGCAACGCTGGTCATCCCCGGCATCCGCCCCGCAGGCTCCGCCATCGCCGACCAAAAACGAATCGCCACGCCCGCCGCAGCCCTCGCCGCGGGAGCCAGTTATTTAGTCATAGGCCGCCCCATCACCCAGGCCCAAAACCCAGCCGCCGCCACCCAATCCATCCTTGAAGAAATGCAACAAGCCACCGTACCCGCGTAAGCAGGCACCGTGTGCTGAATCCATGCGCCGCAGGCCAATGCGACCCGCGCAAAATTGTGAAGAGGATTAAGCAGGAGGGAAGAGTTCCCGGGCACCATCCTTGCGTGCCCGGAATCTCACTGTGGAGCCGTCGTCTTACTGCTTGTCGAACACCTGGGTGCCCGTTATCTTCTTGCCGTTCGCGTCGGTGGCGGTCGCGTGCAGAGTTCGGGTCTTGCCGTCCGCCGACACCATGATGTGCCCGGTCAGCACAACCTTGCCGTCCTTCATGTTCGAAAACGTCAGCGAAGTCCCGCTCTCTTTGTACGAACGCGTATCGGCCGTCGGATCGCCCGTCAGCGGATAGGCTTTGCCGTCCCACTTCCCCAGCCACTCGGTATGCGTCGGCTTGCCGTCCTTGTCCGTTCCATCCGTGGTCACTTTGATCTGATCCCCAGCCGCCTCGTAGACTACCGTCGTGTTCATCGGCAACCCTGCCGGAATTTTCGATTTGGCAGCGTCCAGTTTCCACGTGCCCATGTTCGGGTTATCGGCAAAGCACACAGCGGTTCCCACAAAACACAACGCCGCCGTCAGGATCAGGTTTCTTGCTCGCATGTCTCTCTCCTCGGGGGAGGCAGGGTGGACTATACGCCACTCCCGCCATCCCCCGCTCATCGACCGGCCATCGATGCCGCCGAACCGAGAATTTTTCCGATCGCCGACCGCTGATCGTTGATCGTTCCGCGAGTACACTCCCTCCATGCGTCGAATGCTCATCCTGCTCGCCCTCACTTCCCTCGCGCCCGTTTTCGCCCAAGCTCAAACACCAACCACCACCCCCTGCCCCCCCACAACCACCCTCGACCAACTCATCACCGCCCTCGACAACGCCATCACCGGCCCAGCCAACAAAGACCGCACCTGCTGGAAGCAGCTCTTCCTCCCCGACGCTCGGCTCATCCCCACCGGCCCCAACGGCCCGCACATCCTCACCGTCGATGACTGGATCACGGCCGTCGCCAAAAACGGTGACGCCGTCGTCACCGAGCACCAGATCAAATATCAGTCCGAGGCCTTCGGCCACATCGCCCATCTCTGGAGCACCTACAGCACCACCCTCGCCGGCAAGCCTCTCGCCCGCGGCATCAACTCCATCCAGGCCGTCTACGATGGCCAAAGCTGGCACATCATCGAGGTCCTCTGGCAAGCCGAAAACGCAACCGACCAAATCCCCGCTCAATACCTGCCCTAGTGTCGCGTCTCTGAAGTTCATTAAAGAATGGCTCTCTGCTTTGTAGCAGGGCACCACTTCACAGCTTTCGGAAAAACTCAACAGCGGAAAAACTCAACAGCTTTGAAAGGGCACGACTTCACAGCCTGCGGAAGCACAGCTTCACACCCTCCAGAAAAAGGGACCCCAACCCAAAAAACAGCGAAGGCCAGGTTCACCCCATAGCAAGAAGCTTGAGCCCACGCGGCCCGACGATCAATGCGATTCGATTCTGAATTCACCCGAAAGTACTCCCTCGTACCATTTTGGGAATGACTTGAACCGCCTGCGGAAAAACCTCAACGGCTTTGAAAGGGCACGGCTTCAGCCGTGCCGCAAGAACTGCATAATGTGTCCGGCTTTAGCCCCCGAGGGATGGTTTTCCTGGCTATTGGATTTTTTTCTGCTGTTCAGGAGTGCCGTAAATGGCGCGAAATCAAATAGGCTTCAGCCCCCGAGGGCCGTTCACCTCGGCTTATTCAATGAACTGCAGAGACAGGCGACTAACCCGCAATCCAACCGGCATCCACCACACGCGCGCGGAGTAGCATAACTCCAGGGTTCACTCCGCAGGGCCCCTCGCCCCATCGTCCCACCGTTTCACTCCGTATCCGAACCCCAACTCCGGCTCAGGCATCAAAAAGCAAGTTAAGGAGATCGTCATGATCCGTTTCCCTCATCGCACCCCCCTTCGCAAAATGCAGCCCCTGGCCACCGCAGCCCTCACTCTTCTGTGCCTCCTCGCACCTCTCGCCGCGCACGCCGCCGATGAAGACCCCGACACCGCCAGGATCACCGCCTCCGGCGATGTCCTCAAGGAACTCCTCGACAGCCCCAGCGGCATCTCCCACGACCTCCTCAACAAGGCCTACTGCGTCATCGTTCTCCCCTCGGTCAAGAAGGGCGGCTTCATCGTCGCCGCGCAATATGGACGCGGCATCATGACCTGCCGCAGCGGCGACAATTTCGACGGAGCCTGGAGCGCTCCCATCATGATGCAGTCCACCGGCGGCAGCGTCGGCTTTCAGATCGGCGGCCAGGCCACGGACTTCGTCGTCCTCGTCATGAACGACCAGGGCGCGCGCGCCGTCATGAACGGCAAAGCCAAGCTCGGTTCCGATGCCAGCGTCGCGGCCGGCCCCGTCGGCCGCACCGCCGAAGCCTCCACCAATGCCTCCATGTCCGCCGAGATGCTCTCCTACTCCCGCTCCCAGGGCGTCTTCGCCGGCGTCGCTCTGTCTGGAACCTCCCTTGGTCCCGACGAAAACTCAAACGCGAAAATCTACGGCAAATCCGTTTCCGGCTCCGAAATCTTCTCCGGTAGCGTCCAACCGCCGGCAGCCGCCAGCACCTTGCTGTCGACTCTGGGTTCCACCTCCCCCACCCGCGTCAAATAAGGTAATTCCGCGCAAGAAGAATTCTGCGCTCCAGTCAAGGCCGCCCCGGGTCTCGATTCAGAGACTCGGGATTCGCGCAAAGCGCGCCGCTTTTCTATTCCCTGTTGCCTATTGGCTATTCCCTGCCTTACTCACTCGCTCCTGAGCGCAGTAGTAGGATCCACCCGCGTAGCCCGCAGCGCCGGTGCCCACGTCGCCAGCAACACCACTCCCAGCATCGTCACCAGCACCGCCGGATAGATCCCCACCGCCCCAAACGAAATTCCCAAAAAGATCGAGTCAAACAGCTTCGGAAGCGGCACCGCCAGCACCAAACCAATCGCCGATCCAATCGCTGCCACCTTCAATCCCTGCCGCAAAATCATCCGAGAAATATTCGCGCCACTCGCGCCCAGCGCCAGCCGGATCCCAATCTCCTGCGTCCGCTGCCCTACCGAATACGCAATCAGCCCATAGATTCCAATCGCCGCCAGCAGCAGCGCCAAGGTCGCGAACAGGCTCAGCAACTTTGTGAACAGTGGATTCCCGCTCCTCTGCACCTCGATCACGTGCTCCATGCTCATCACCTGCAGCAGCGGCAGCTCCGGATCGATCCCCGCGACCGCCGACCGCAACTCCGGAATCAAACTGTTCGGGTCCCTGTTTGGCTGCTCGCTCGTCCGCAGCATCAGCGACATCGACCCCACCGGCCGCTGCAGCAACGCCTCGTACGCCTGCGGGGCCACCCGCGTTTCCTCGGAGTAGGCCTTCACATCGTTCACCACCCCCACCACCTCGCTCCAGTTTTTATCCAGCTTCACCTGCTGTCCCAGCGGATTCCGCCCCGCAAAATACTGCCGCACGAACTCCTCATTCACCAGCGCCACCCGCGGCGCATCGCCGTTGTCCTGCTCCGTAAACGTGCGCCCGCGTTCGAGCGTCACGCCCGCCACGCGGAAATAATCTGCAGTCGCCACCACATCCAGCGCCGTTCGCTCCTCGCTCTGGGACGCCACCGGCTCACCCTTCATGTGAATCGTCACCCGCCCCGGTCCGCTCGCCGGCAACGAAGATGCAATCGCCGCCCCCTCCACGCCCGGAATCTCCCGCAGCCGAGGCAGTACTTCCTTCGCGAACTCCAGCTGTTGCGCCGGCTCCTTGTACCGCGCCGCGTCCAGCAGCACTCCCGCCGTCAGCAAATGATCCCGCCGGAACCCCAGCTCCTGGTGGTCCAGCATATAAACTCCGCGGATCAGCAAACTGCTCCCGATCAGCAGGAACAGCGCCATCGCAATCTCTCCGCCCACCAGCACCGACCGCAGCCGATTGTGCGAGCGCCCTGCCGTCATTGCCCGTCCTTCGCTCTTCAAGTCCGTGTTGATCTGCGTCCGCGAAGCCTTCAGCGCCGGAGCCAAACTTGACAGCACCGCCGACAGCAGCGATACCATCGCCGCAAACGCAAGCACCTTTCCGTCCAGCATCAGCGGAACCGCCGCAGTCGCATCGTTGAACCTCATGCCTGCCTGCAAAGCGCGAACCCCCACCATCGTCAGCAGCAACCCCGCCCCGCCGCCCATCAGCGCCACCACCACGCCTTCGGTCAGCAGTTGCCGCACCACCCGCGCCCGGCTCGCCCCCAGCGCCGCGCGAATCGCCAGCTCCTTCTGCCGCCCAGCCGCGCGTGTCAAAAACAGAGCAGCCACATTCGCGCACGCAATCAACAGAACAAATCCCACCGTCGTCATAATCACCGCCATCGCCGAGCGAATTCCGAACGCATGCACCAAATAGTCGGGCAGCGTCCTCACCGCTACCCCCCAGTGCTTCTCCGTCGCCGGATAATCCTGCTCTGCGCGCTGTGCCAGCACCCGCATCTCCGCCCGCGCCTGCTCCAGCGTCACCGCAGCCGCCGGTCGCGCAAATAAAAACAGGAAGCGATTCTTCCGCGCATCCGGTGCAGTATCGGCCGCTGTCAGCGTCAACGGCGCCCACAACTGCGATGTATATCCCAGCAGTCGGAAATCCGCCCCCATCACTCCCACCACCGTGTAATCTTCCCGATTCAGCCGCACCGTCCTGCCCACCACCCCAGGGTCCGAACCAAATCGCCGCGCCCACAATGCATGGCTCAGAATCAGCTCATGATCATGCCCCGGCTGATCCTCTCCCGCCACGAACGAACGCCCCAGCTCCGGCACGGCTCCAAAAATCTCAAAGTAATTCGTCGAAACCGACTCGTACTGAATCGCCTCCGCCTGCCCTTCTCCGCTGCTCGACGAACTCGTCTCCGCCCCACCCTCCGCACCAGTACCCCGAGCCGCTGCCCCCGCCAAACTCCCCGCGCGATCGTCCGTCGACGCGGCCATCTCCGCAAACACCCGCTTATCCCCGCGCCACGCCAGATAATTTGGCGCCGACTCCGGGTACACATCCGGCATAAAATTCCGCCCCGGATTCACCGACGAAATCACCATCACCTTCTCTGCATTGCGCCCCGGCAACCGAGGCATCATAAACGCGCTCACCATACTGAACATCGTTGCATTCACCGCAATCCCCAGCCCCAGCGTCAGCACCGCCGTCGCCGTGAACCCCGGAGCCTTCACCAGCTGCCGCAGCGCATACCGCACATCGGCCACCATGCTCTCCATCGACGGCCATTGCCAAACTTCGCGACTCCGCTCTTCAATCAATGTCACGTTCCCAAACTCCTTCCGCGCCGCGAACTCCGCGTCTCGACGCACCATCCCCTCACTCACCAGCTCATCCACCCGCTCCGCTAAATGCTCCCGCACCGACTCCGCAAGCTCCCGATACCGCCGACTCCGCGAAAAAATCTCTCGAAACCACCTCATCGCTGTCCCTCAAATCCCACGGTCCATTTACCGCTGCGCCGGTGCCTTTGCGCGAAGCGCGCCCGCCTGGACGGCCAGTCCTCACTCGCTCCTAAGGGCCTCCATCGGATCCACCCCAGCCGCCCTTCTCGCCGGCAAATAACTCGCCATCGCAGCGCACCCCGCCAGCACCAAAGGGATCGCCGTATACGTTGTAGGATCCATCGGGCTAACCCCAAACAGCAGCGACTTCATCAGCTGCATCAAACCAGCCGCCGCAACCAGACCAATCCCCACGCCAATCCCCGTCAGCACCAGCGCGGACCGCACAAACATCCACCGCAGTGCGCCCCGCTGCGCCCCCAGCGCCAGACGAATCCCAATCTCCCGCCGACGCTGCGACACCGTGTATGAAATCACCCCGTAGATCCCAATCACGCCCAGCACCAGCGCCATCGATCCCGCAATCCCCAGCATCACCAGCGTGAACGAAGTCCGCGCCATCGACCGGCTCGCCGTCTCCTGCATCGTGTGCAACGACGCCACCGGCAGATTCGCGTTCACCCGCCACACCGCCCGTTGCGCCTCGTTCACCAGCCCCTCACTTCCCGCCCGCTCGCTGCGCAGCACAAACGTCGCCCCACGCGCAAAATCGAGCGTCTTCAGGCCCGGGACATCGCCAGGCTTCGGCGGCCAATACACCATTGCCGGCGATGGCTGGTCGATTCCGTTCTCATGCACATCGGCCACCACCCCCACCACCTCATGCCACACCGCAAATTCCCGAATTCTCTTTCCGATCGCCGCCTGTGGACTGCCGAACATCTCCCGCGCCAGGCTCTCCGACAGAATCGCCACCGGCGTCGGCCCATGCACATCCGTCCACGTAAAATCCCGCCCCGCAATCATCGGCGTCTCCATCGTGCGAAAGTAATTCGGCGAAACATAGTTGAACAGCCGCATCGGCGGATGATCGTTGCCCTTATCGTTCTGCCCTTCGCGGAAAATCAGGTTCCAGTTCGGCTCAATCCCCTCCATCGGCGCTGCCGCCGCGAATCCCACCGACTGCACTCCAGGAATCGCCGCCATCTGATCCACGATGTCGTGCTGCGTCCGCGCCACCATCGCCGGATCGGGAATCATCGATTCCGGAATGCCGATCCGCACCGTCTGCACATGCCCCGCGTCCGCAAATCCAGGATCGACATGCCGCAGATGCTCAAACGTCCGGATCATCAGCGTCGCCCCCACCAGCAGCACCAGAGCCATCGCCACCTGCGCCACCACCAGCACGTTGCGCGAACGGTGCCGCTCACGGCTCGCGCTCGCCGTCCGCCCTCCGCTGCTCACACCCAGCGCGTTCCCGCCCCGCGCGTAACGCCATACTGGAATCAACCCGAGCACCAGCCCCGTCATCACGGCCAGCAACAGCGCAAATCCCAGCGACCATCCGTCCAGCGCAATTTCATTAAGCCGCGGCAGATTCGTCGGCTCCATCGCCAGCAACAACTGCAACCCTCCATACGCCACGCCCACAGCGAGAACTCCACCCACCAGCCCCAGCAGAACGCTCTCCACCAATAGTTCCCGCGCGATCCTCCACCGCCCCGCCCCCAGCGCCGCCCGAATCGAAAGCTCCATATGCCGCGCCTCCGCCCGCACCAGCAGCAGGTTCGCCACATTCGTCCACGCAATCAGCATCACCACGCCCAGCGTCGCCATCACCACCCACAGCACGCTGCCTACACTGCCAATCACCTCCTGCTTCAGCGGCAACAAATGCGGCGTGATCCTCCACTGCACATACCAGTGCGGATCGGTTCCCGGCCCATTCGTCCACGATTCCATCCACACCGGGATCAGCCGTGCTACATCCGCGTTCGCCTCGGCCACCGTCACCCCAGGCTTCATCCGCCCGATGCCCATCAGCCCAAATCCCGCCAGCGGCTGTGCGTTCCGATCCAGCGCCATCGGCTCCAGCACATCGAAATCCCAATCCCCATCCACCACCCGGAACCCCCGCGGCATCACCCCCACAATCTGCCGCGGCTGCGAGTCCACCTGAATGTTCCGCCCAATCGCCCCGCGGTCTCCGCCGAACCGCCGCTGCCAGTACCCATAGCTCAGCATCACCGGCCCCGCGCTGTGCGGATCCTGATCCGCATGCGACAGCCACCGCCCCTCCGCCGGTGGAACATTCAGCGTCTCCAGCACCCCGTCGCTGATCAGCGCCGCACACACCTCCTCCGGTTGCGCCAGTCCCGTCACATTCACCGTCCGCCGCTGCCAAACACCCACAGACTGGAACGTCCGGTTCTGCTCCGTAAACGTGAAATACATCGACCCCGACAGCCGCAGCTGATCCCGGAAATCCGCCAGCCCTTCAGCCCCCGGCGCCTGCAGCCGCAAACTCACCAACTGCTCCGCATGCGGATAAGGCAACGGCTTCAGCAACACGCTGTTCACCACGCTGAACACCGCCGTGTTCGCCCCAATCCCAATCGCCAGCGTCAACAGCGCCGTCGCCGCAAATCCCGGAGCCTTCCCCAAACGCCGCACAGCAAGACGCAAATCCGCCCACCAGCTCTCCGCCCTCGGCCAATGCCAAACTTCCCGGCTCCGCTCCTCCAGCAAAGTCACGTTCCCAAACTCCCGTCGAGCGCGAACCTCCGCCTCGTCACGCGCCACCCCGTCCTCCACCAACTCCTCAACCCGCTCCGCCAAATGCTCCCGCACCGACTCCGAAAGCTCCGAGTACCGCCGCTCTCTCGAAAACAAATTCCTCATTCGGCCTCCACCCAGGTGAATATGGGTACCTGTCCAAACATCGGCAACTGACGACCAGCAACTCACAACTCACAACTAGCAACAACTCACGTGGCCAGCACCCGCGTGATTCCCGCAAACATCTTCTCGAAGCTCGACCGCTCCGCCTCCAGCCGCTTCGCCCCTGCTGCCGTCACCTTGTAAATACGCACCGGCCGGTTCCGCGGGCTCATCCCCATCTCCGACTCCAGCCACCCGGCCTTCAGCATCCGCTGCAGCGCTGGATACAGCGAACCTTCTTCGATCTGCAGCAGCTCGTCGGAAATCGCCTTGATGTGCTGCGCCAGCGCGTACCCATGCAACGGCCTTCGATAGAGCGTCTGCAGGATCATCAGCTCCAGCGCCCCCGGAAACAAATCGCGATACTCCTCTTTGCCCATAGTGTCCTCTAAATACTAGTTCTGAAATAGTATGTCAAAACAAATGTGACGAACGCCGCCGTTTCTTGCTAACTCTTCCCCCCTCCAAGGCCCGTCATCCTGACGCTGAGCGTCGCGAGGCGGAAGGATCTGCGGTTGTTCTTCTCTGCCGCAAGAGAATCGCCGAAATTTGTCAAGTCCCAAGCCTTCAAACCAAAGTAATTACAGCTGATTCCAAAGGCCTTCCAAGCCAGAGAACCCAAAGAAATTTGGCATGTTTTATAGCTGGATTTGATATTCTGAACTTAGGTAGTAAAAACAAAAAAGGCTCAGCCAACGCTGAGCCTTTTCCATTGCCCGAAAGATCCAAGGAGATCAGGAGCTCAAACTCAACCGACCCCTAAGTATTTGAAAACACAATCGAACCACAACTTCAACTTTAGATTCAAATGGATACCCGTCAACCAAGCCTGTCGACAAGCCGACAGAAAGTAGGCTTAACCCAACAGAATCAAATACCTGTGCACCAAGCTGCCACCCAAACCATTTCAAGAAAAATCAAACACTTTCAACTTTGCTGCTCCTGGCTAGCAGGCCCCGAAGGCCCGTGATCAGAGAAGGAGGGAAATCGCCGTGCTGAAGAAAAGGAGTGCTGAGCCGCAATCCGACATCCGCACCTCCAACTCAAGCGCATTCCGCTGGGCCCTCTGCGTCCTCTGTGGTGAGCTTTCTCTCAGGCGATCATCGAGGGAGCTGAACACTCAACCGCCGCGTAAGTATCTGAAAACAAAATCGAACGACAACTTCCACTTTAGATTCAAATGGATAAGCGTCAACCGCACCTGTCGACAACTCGACAAAAATGCCGCTTAATCCAACAGAATCAAATACCTGCACGTCAAGGAGCCCACCCCGAAAAAAAATGAAGAAAAGGAGGAAGAAGAGGGTCCTACCCCTGGACAGAAACGCCAGCAAACGAGAGCAACGCCACTCCCCGAACCGGCTGCCCAAACCACTGCGCCGGCACGAACTTGCTCGAGAGCAGCAGCGTCTCCAGCTGGGCCCGCGTCGACGCGTCATCCGGCCCAGACACAATGTCGTAGTCGTAGACCCGGCCTTGCTGGTCCACATAGACCTCGACCGTGACCGGACCGCCCTTGCCGGAAACCGTTCCGGAATTTGCCTCGACCGTCGAGTACAGAAACCGCGGGCTGCTCGCCATTGCGTCCGTCGCCGAAGCCGGCGCCGGCTGGGCAAACGCCCCGATCAGGAACGCCATCGTTCCAACCAGTACCAGCGAGCTGGCCAGTCCGGCCGAAGCCTGCAACAGGAAAGGAGCAAATGTATTCTCCCAGCGAACCTTCCAGCTCGCCAGCGCGTTCTTCGGAGTCTTCGAGAGTTCCTGCGACAAAGCGACCCGGATTCGCAATGCCAAATCCGCCGGCGGACGCGCCGGGCCAAGATTTGCCAGCGACTGCTGCATCTCCCGCCATTCTCCGAACTCGGCGGAGCATTTGCCGCACCCGCCCAGATGCCGAGCCACCGACTGCATCGCGACCCCGGTCAGATTGCCGTCCAGATAATCGGAAAATTGCGAACGAATTGTGCTGCACGAACTCATATGGCCTCCTCAATCGAGCAGGCGCGGTTAACTGTGGATCGACGCGATGGTTTCGCGCTGGCAGCCTTCATATAAGGAGCCAGCAAATTCTTCAGGTGAGCCCGGCCGCGCATCAGCCGCGACTTTACCGTTCCGAGATTTGCGTTCAGAATCTCGGCAATTTCTTCATAGCCGAACCCTTCAATGTCCCGCAATACCACAACCGTTCGGAACGGCTCAGGCACCTCGCGAATGGCAGCCTCAACTCGCGCCGCAATCTCAGCATGCGCCGCCGCGTCGAAAGGCGACTCATGCGGATCGACCAGGCTCTCTCCGGCCGAGGGATACTGATCGTCGTTGTCCGGTTCGATCGTCACTTCTTGCCGCTGGTGTCGCGACCACCAGCGCCGCTGGTTCAGCGCCTCGTGCAAAGCGATGCGATAGATCCAGGTCCGCAAACTGGCTTCGCCATGGAAACGGCCAATGCCGCGAAACACCTTAACAAAAACTTCCTGGGTAATGTCCGCAGCGTCGCCTGGGTTAGGAAGGATGCGATAGATGAGGCTGAATAAAGGCTGCTGGTACCGGGAAATCAACCACGCAAACGCTTCCTCAGAGCCCGCTTTCAGCTGCTCAACCACCGCAGCTTCTTCGGGTCGAACTCCGATGACGCCCGCCAGATTCCCCAAGGCCGTACCCGCCTGCATCCTGCGCTCCCCTCAATCTAACAGGAATTTTGCACAGCCCGTTAGATTTTCCCGAGCTCTGGTGTCCCAGAACCAGGCATGCTGGTCGGCATCCCCGGTCCGGGCTCAGGTACCTCGCTCACTCTCCTCCGTTAGACACGCAGGCGAGCCCCAGGGTTCCCGGAAATCGGAGCCCGGTCAGGGAGTCAGTTCCGAAACGTTACTGCGGTCCCGGGGTGCTATTGGGCGAACTGGCAGGCTTGGCGGGCGTCGAAGCAGGCTTCTTCGTGCTCGTGTGCTTCTTCGTCTTCGAATCGGCCGGTCCGTCATCGACCACTGTGGTTTTCGCCGGAGGCGCTGGCGCAGCTGCGGCCTTCGAAAGAGCCGTCCGGATGCGAACCAACTCCGTCTGCTGCGCCTGCGAGCTATTCAGAATCGACTCGCCCAGCGAAGCCCGCGCCCCCTCCAGACTGCTCAGGGCCGACTGCAACGCACTCACCTCGTTGTCGGGCGCAGCCAGGTTGGCCGTCAACACCACCCGAAGCAGCGTGTCGTAAAGCGCGTCCACATTGCGATAAGCCGCGAAAGCCTGTGGAACGGAACCCGGTGCCGCATCGGCCTGCTGCAAAAGTCCAGCGAGTGTTCCGTTCAGATCGCGCTGGATCGAGCCCACATCCTGATCGGCTGCGGATCGAACTTCGTTCGGTGCTTTCCACTTCTTGATCGAAAGGCTGCCGAGGGTTTGACTAACCTGCGCCAGCGCCGGACGAAGCGTGCTGGAGACAGAGGCGGATCCCTCGGCGGGAGCGTTCTGCGCGGAAGCCGAAAAAGTCCAGCCCAGAACAGAACAAGCCAAAACAGAACCAGTAAGACTCGCTGTGAGCAGCGTCATCTTGACGCGATTGAAGGACATATGACCAGGACGATGCAGTTTTTCGGCCGGCGGTTGCCGGATCGTGTCGGAACTGTCAGCCCCAACACACGAAAGTGTCGCAACCGCCCCTTCCGTTTCGTTGACGAATCGTTCCAGCTCCATGAGAATAGATTAATCCCTCCTGTGGGCCTGTGGCGCAGCTGGGAGCGCGCTTCCATGGCATGGAAGAGGTCGTCGGTTCGATCCCGACCAGGTCCACCATTCGCAACTCAAATACTCCCAATCTCCTTGTTTATTGGGCAAATAAGCCCAGCCCCGCTTCGTTTAAAAACCGGGCGGATGCTCGTCCGCGACGTTGAACGCGCCCTCCAGAGCCAGTCCAGCCGATCCGAGCAGTCCCTCGTCGAATGGCTTGGCGATCAGCGTCACTCCGTGCGGCACCCGGCGCGGCGGAGAGAACTTCGGCAAAGGATGCGCCGGATCGGGAGCCCAATCGCTCCGCGCCTCCGAAACTTCAATGAAACCAGCCCGCAGAGTGAGCGAAGGATGGCCCGTAAAGTTCGTCAGCGTCAGCATCTCGTCTCGCAAAGAGGGAACCAGCAGCAGATCGACTTCAGAGAAAATCCGTGCCATTTCATTGGCGATTTTCCGCCGAAAGCGATCCGCCTGAACAAAATCGACCGCCGAGAGAAAACGCGATTGGCGAAAGGTATTCGGCCAGGCATCGGGGACCTGGGCGCGCAGCTCATCGACCTGGTGATTCAGCGTGATTTCCTCAAAGGCCGCCGCGGACTCCGCAAAGAGAATAATGTCGAGCGAATCGTAGGGCCAGTCGGGAAGCGATACTTCAACAGGAACCATGCCAAGCTGCTTGACCGTCCGCAGAGCAGCGCGATCCACCTCGGTTGCCGGCGACTCCTGCATCCACTTCGAGATATACCCGACGCGCAAGCCGCGAACCGGCGCCGTCGCGTCGTAATCAAGCTTGCTCGGAACGCTGTCGAAGTCGCCTGCATCCGGCCCGGTGATCGCGTTCAGAACCAGCAGCGTGTCCTCGACGCTGCGCGCCATCGGCCCCAGTTTATCGAGAGACCAGCAGAGGGTCATTGCCCCGGTGCGAGGCACGCGGCCAAACGTGGGACGCAGTCCGGTCACGCCGCATCGCATGCTGGGGCCGACAATGCTGCCCCCCGTCTCGCTGCCGATCGCAAACCCAACAAGGCCCGCCGCAGTGGCCGCTCCTGGACCAGCACTCGACCCCGAAGAACCTTCTTCCACCAGCCATGGATTCATCGTCTGCCCGCCAAACCAAATGTCGTTGAGCGCCAGCGCCCCCATGCTCAGCTTCGCCACCAGCACAGCGCCGGCGTTGTTCAGCCGATCCACAACCGCGGCATTCTTTTCCGGGACCCGCTTGCGAAACGGCTCGGCGCCATACGTCGTCGGGATATGTGCAGTGTCCAGCAAATCCTTCGCGCCCCAGGGAATCCCATGCAGCGGACCGCGATAATGTCCCGCCGCGATCTCCCCATCGGCGCGCGCAGCCTGATCGAGCGCATGCTCGGCAGTGAGAGTGATCACGCAGCGCAACTTCGGATCGAACCGGCGCAGCCGCTCAATGTAAATGCGTGTCAGCCGCTCCGAAGTGAGCTCCCGCTTCTCGACCCATCGCGAAAGCTTGCTGACAGAAGCGAACGCGATCTCCTCATCGCTCGAAGGAATTGGCCCAGGATCAACTTCGCTGCGAACAAAACGATCGCGCTCGGGTCCACCAGACTGGCCCGCCTGGCCCGGCTGCACTGCCTGCACCCTCGACCACGGCTGCAAAGCAGGCTCGAGCGCAACCTTGCGGGGCCCGGTCCGCATTTCGTAAAGAGGCGCCATCGACTCGCGCCAGTTCGAAGCCGCCTGGATGCGATCCTTCTCCGTCATTTCGACGCGGACCAGCTTTTCCGCATCGACAAACGTCGCGGCCGAGACTTCCGGACCAGCGGCCGGTGCGGTTCCGAATGCAGGCGGAGTACCAGGAGTCGAGGCCGGAGGAGTCTGTTGAGCATCCAGTTTGTTGACCACGGCTGCAGAGAGAAGGCCGGCGGAAGAGTGAATCAGGAAACGGCGGCGGGATCGATCCATGCTTTCCTCAGAAGGGTGGGAAGTGGGTTCAGTCTGGAATATAGCGCAGCCATCCAGCCTCGCCGACAACGAAGCCAAGCCCCGAACAACGCAGCCAGTAGACAATCTACAGCCAAGGGGGTAGATTCTCTACATCCATGAAATCCGAACGGGAAGTCTATCGCAATCGAGTCGAGTTGCTGCAGGGCACGCTCGACATGCTCGTCCTGCAGGCACTCCAGTGGGGTCCGCAACACGGATACGGCATTAGCCAGGCCCTGCGCAGCCGCTCCGGCGAGGTACTGCAGGTCGAAACCGGCTCGCTCTACCCGGCTCTCCACCGGATGGAGCGCCAGAAGTGGATCGCAGCGGAGTGGCGCCAGACCGAGCAAAAGCAGCGGGCGCGGTTCTACAGGATTACCGCTGAAGGACGCCGCCAACTGGCGCACGATCGATCGAAGTGGGACACGATGGTCGCGGCTATCGCTTCCATCCTCGAAGCGTAACAGGCAGGGAGGAACGAGATGAGTTTGTGGCGAGGATTCGGGGCGAGGAAGTCGGAGCTGGACGAGGAGATCGAAGCGCATCGGCGCATGGCGATAGCCGACCGCGTGGCGCGCGGTGAATCATCGGAGGAGGCGCGCGCCGCAACCGAGCGCGAGATGGGAAACATGCCTCTGGCGAAGGACGTGACACGAGAAAGCTGGGGTTGGGTACGACTGGAACGACTCGCTCAGGACGTTCGCTATGCGCTGCGGCAGATGCGACGCTCGCCAGGCTTCGCAACAACGGTCATCGGCACGCTGGCGCTGGGAATCGGCGCAGCCGCCGCGATGTTCACCGTCGTCGACCACGTGTTGCTGCGGCAACTGCCCTACAAAGATGCGAGCAGGCTGGTCATCCTGCAGGAAACGGGGCCGACAGCAAATGACTACTCGAATACACCCTGGATCGATCTTGCGCAGTGGAGAGCGGAGAATCGATCGTTCGAGGACATCGCTTTTTCGACCGGGATGGGCGGACGAACCTACCTCGAAGGCAACACTGCAGCGCTGCAGGTGGATGGACAGGAGGTGAGTCCGAATCTGTTTGCGATGCTGGGCGCGAAGACCCAGTTGGGACGAGGCTTCGTCGCAGAGCAGCCGAGTTTTGGAGCGGGTAAGAACGCGGGAACCATTGTGCTGAGCAACGCGGTGTGGCACGCAGCGTTCGGAGGCGACAAGAGCATTCTGGGGCGCGCAGTCCGGATCAATGACGTCCCATATACGGTTGTTGGCATCATGCCCGCGGGTTTCCGATACCCGGCAGTCAATACCGTCGGGCCGCAGGTCTGGACCTCGATCCAGTTGGGGCCGAAGGACAACGGTCGCGGATACGATTCCGATCACTATGAAGTGATCGCGCGGCTGCGGCGAGGCGTGAAACTGGCGACCGCAAGCGCGGAAATGGCAACGATCCAACAACGTGTCGCCACCCAATATAAGGACGCGGAGGAGCGAGCGGATCACAGTAAGGTCAGCGTCGAGGGCTACGGAGATTCGTTGGTAACTGCCGATGAGAAGAAGGCCCTGCTTGCTTTGCTCGCAGCATCGGGCGTGCTGTGGCTCATCGCCAGCGTGAACGCGACGAACCTGCTGCTGGCGCGCAGCATGGCACGACAGCGGGAGATCGCGATGCGCGGCGCACTCGGCGCGAGCCGCGGGCGCGTGATGCAGCAGATGATCGTCGAGGGTCTGGTGCTCAGCGGATGCGCGGCGCTTCTGGGCACTGGACTGGCGTTGGGCGCGATCCGGCTGACGGCAGCCATTGCACCGATTCATCTGAATGTCGATTTCTCGACGCATGTGGACCTCACAATCCTGGCCGCGCTGTGCGGGCTGACTCTGCTTTCTGCGGTACTGTCTTCGGCATGGCCTGCGCTGATCGCAGTGCGAGCGCCGATTGAGCCCGCGCTCAAGCAAGGCGGGCAACAGACGGGATCCGGTCGAAAGCACAATCGTCTGCGCAGCGGGTTGGTCGCCGTCGAAGTCGCCATGTCGCTGACGCTGCTGGTGGCTTGCGGACTATTGCTGCGGACCATCTACACGCTGCGGCACGTTCCCCTCGGGTTCAGAACGGACCACATTATTGTTGCGAACCTTTCGATTCCCTCCTACCGGTATGTCAACAAGAGCGTGACGGCGAGCCTCTATCAGCCACTGCTGGAGAGGGCGCAGCACCTGCACGGAGTGCAGTCGGCGGGGTTGATGACGGAGGTTCCGCTGGGCCAGACCTTCAACATCATGTTGGACCTGCGGATGAACGGCAACAACATCTCCGCAGCACTAAAGCCGGTGAGCCCGGACATCCAGCAGATCTTCGGAATGAAAATGCTCGCTGGGCGATTCTTCAGTCACGACGACTCGCCAACCTCGGCCGGCGTCGCGGTGGTGAACCCGGCCTTCGCTCGACTGTATGCGCCGAACAAGCACGATCCGAATTCGCTTCTGGGCCTCAAGGTCTGGAACCTGCGCAAGGACATGCCGGCGAAGATCGTCGGCGTGCTCGACGACGAACGGCAGAAGTCGGTTGCTGAGCCGTCGCAGCCTGAGGTTGAAATTTGCCTCTGCCAGATCACGCCGGACAGCGGCATTTACCAGCCAACGACCATCGCAATGGATCTGGCGGTGCGCACGCAGTTGTCGACAACGGAGATGATTCCGGAGCTGCGCGACCTTCTGCGGCAGGCGAGTCCGGAGTTGGCGAACTCGACCTTCTCGACGATGGATCAGATTGTCGAGGATTCGTTTGGAAGTCAGCGGCTTGCTGCTCATCTGCTGGAAGTCTTTGGCGGAGCAGCTTTATTGCTGTGCGTTGCGGGGCTCTACGGCTTGCTGGCCTATGTGGTGACGCAGCGGACGCGGGAGATGGGTTTGCGCATTGCTCTGGGAGCGCAACGTGGCAACTTGCTATGGTTGGTGATGCGGCAGGCGGGCTCAATGTTGCTGGCCGGCGTTGTGGTCGGGCTCGGACTGGCGCTGGCTTCGGGAAAGCTGCTCCGTGGATTCCTCTATGGCGTGAAGGCGCATGACGGCTGGACGCTGGCCGGCGCAGCCTTGTTGCTGTTCCTGAGCGGAATGCTCGCGGCGTACTTGCCTGCGCGCAGAGCCGCGCTGGTGAATCCGATGGAGGCTCTGCGATCGGAATGAAGCCTTTACGCCAGGACATTTCAAGCCAGGACATGGGATTCTTCCGGGCGATAACCGCGTAGTCCGAAGTAGAGGACGAAGCAGTAGCAGATGAGCGGGACGATGAAGGCCACTTGAATATTGGTGGCGTCGGACACCCGCCCCATCAGAGGCGGGCAGACCGCTCCTCCGATGATGGACATGACGAGCATCGATGAGCCTTTGCGCGTGGCCGGTCCGAGATGCCGGATGCTCAACGCGAAGATCGTCGGAAACATGATGGAGTGGAAGAAGCCGAGCAGCACGATGCCGGCAAGGGCTGCGGGACCACGGCTGGTCAGCACGAGCGCGACGGAGACGAGTGAGCCCACTGCGAAGGTGGCGAGCATCGAGGCGGGTGCGAATCGTTTCATGAGAGCGGACCCGCCAAAGCGGCCGATCATAAACGCGAGCAGGTGCAGCTTGAGGTAGTTCGCGGCCTGGACGTCGGACGTGCCTGGGTGCGCGAACTCGACGAAGCGGATTACGAAACTGGCGACTCCGACCTGGGCTCCGACGTAGAAGAACTGCGCGGCGACACCTTTGAGCAGGTGGGGAAAGTGCAGGACGTGGCGCGCGGCCAACGGGTCGAGGGCGGCGGGTTCGTCTGCGATTTTCGGCAAATGCGAAAGGCCGATGAGCACGGCCATTCCGAGAAAAATGGCAACGATGATGAGGTAGGGCAGGCGGACGATGGCAGCTTCTGCGGCTGCAGCGTTGGCTCCTGCGGCCAGCTTGTGGGTGCGGGCGAGGATGAGTGCCGAGCCGAAGATGGGCGTGGCGACCGCTCCCAGAGCATTGAAGGACTGTGCGAGATTCAGGCGGCGCTCGGACGTTTGGGGCGGACCGAGGAAGGTGACATAGGGGTTTGCACAGACTTCGAGGAAAGACTGGCCGCAGGCCATGATGAACAGGCAAGCGAGGAATGCTGAGTAGAGGTGAATGTAGGCGGCGGGGATGAAGAGCACCGCGCCGGTTGCGCAGATCAGCAGGCCGACGACGATGCCGCGCTGATAGCCGAGGCGTTCGACGATCCAGCCAGCGGGCCAGGCCGCGAGGAAGTAGCCTCCAAAGAACGCGAACTGCACGAAGGACGACTGAAAGTCAGTGAGGTGGAAGGCGCCGCGCAGATGCGGGATGAGGATGTCGTTGATGTTGACGCCGACGGCCCAGAGAAAGAAGAGGCTGGTGACGAGGATGAGGGGCCAGATGTAGCGGCGCTCGGTGATGGGAGGTGGCTGAGATGGATCGCCCATCACGCGCCTGCCACGACGGGATTGATGAGTTGGCCGAGCTTCTCGAGTTCGGCAATCATGGTTTCGCCGGGCTGGAGCCAGCGTTGTGGATTGCGGCCTAGGCCGACGCCAGCGGGCGTGCCGGTGCTGATGATGTCGCCGGGCTCGAGCTGAACGACGGAAGAAATGTGGGCGATGAGCTCTGGGGATTTGAAGATGAGCTCCCGGGTGTTGGAGTGTTGCAGGACTTCGCTGCCGATTGAAAGCTGGATGTTGAGGTTGTGCGGATCGGGGACTTCGTCCTTCGTGACGATGGCGGGACCGATGGGACAGAAAGTGTCGAAGCTTTTGCCGAGGATCCATTGCGAGGTGGCGAGCTGGATGTCACGCGCGCTGACGTCGTTGAGGATGGTGTAGCCGAAGACGTGGTCGAGCCAGTTTTCCTTCGCGATGTTGCGGCCCTGCTTGCCGATGACGATAGCGAATTCTACTTCGTAGTCGGGCTGTTTGGTCAGGGATGGGATGCGGACCGGTTCTTCAGGGCCGATGACGGCGGTCGGGAGCTTGAGGAAAATGGTGGGGACTTTCGGGAGCTCCATTTTGGATTCGATCGCGTGGTCACGGTAGTTGAGGCCGACGCAGAAGATGCGCGGCGGGCGTGGAATGGGAGCGAGAAGGCGGACACCGTCGCCGAGCTGAAAGGTCCGCGGCGTGGCTTTGATGGGCGGATTGCGCAGGGCGTCGGGATGACCAGCGCGGATGTAGGCGAGGGCGTCGGAGAAACCAAGATCGGCGAGATCGGTGATGGAGTCGTTGACGAGGAGGCCGGGACGCGGTTCCCGATCGTGCATACGAAAGGTGACGAGTTTCATTGCGCGCTCCAGACTGGGCCGTCGGGATAACTGTAATCGCGAAGGGTTTGGGGATAAATCTCGATGCTGTAGCCGGGTTTTTCCGGAAGGAGATAGTGGCCCTTGCGGATGCGGACGGGATCGACGAAGTGCTCGTGGAGGTGATCGACGAATTCGACGACGCGATTTTCGAGCGAGGCTGAGACGCAGAGGTAATCGAAGGCTGCAAGGTGCTGGACGTATTCGCAGAGGCCGACGCCGCCGGCGTGCGGGCAGACGGGGATTCCGAACTTTGCTGCGATCAGGATGATTGCGATGTTCTCGTTGACGCCGGCGACGCGGCAACTGTCGATCTGGCAGACGTCGATGGCCTGGGCTTGCATGAATTGCTTAAAGAGGATGCGATTCTGACAGTGCTCGCCGGTCGCGATGCGCACGCCAGGGACTTCGCGGCGGATGCGGGCGTGGCCGAGAACATCGTCGGGACTGGTGGGTTCTTCCATCCACCAGGGATCGAACTGCTGGAGCTCGCGGATGCGGAGGATGGCTTCGTCGACGTCCCACTTTTGATTCGCGTCCATCATGAGGCGGTGATGGGGGCCGATTTTTTCGCGAACCATGCGGGCGCGGCGGTGATCGTCGGCGGGATCGCCGCCGACTTTGAGTTTGAAATGAGTCCAGCCTTCAGCAAGAGCTTCGTCGCAGAGGCGGGAGATTTTCTCGTCGCTGAATCCGATCCAGCCGACCGAGGTTGTGTAGGCGGGAAGGCCGTGGGTGCGGAGATGATCGAGGCGTTTGTTCTGGTCAGCGCGGGGTTCTTTGAGGAGTGCCAGGGCTTCGTCGCGGGTGAGGGCATCGTTGATGTAGTGGAAGTCGACGAGGCTGACGATTTGTTCAGGGGACATTTCGGAGAGGAGTTGCCAGAGGGGCTTGGCTTCGGCTCGGGCGTAAAGATCCCAAACCGCGTTGATGAGGGCAGCGGTGGCGAGATGGATGACGCCTTTCTCCGGACCGAGCCAGCGGAACTGAGTGTCTCCGGTGAGCTGCCTGCTGAAGGCGGCGAGATCGTCGGTGATGGAGCTGAGGCTGCGATTGATCGCGTAGCGGGACAGGTAGCGGATGGCGTCGCAGCAGAGCTCGTTGCCGTGGCCACAGGTGAAGGTAAGGCCGAAGCCGCAGAGGTCCTGATTGGTTTCGAGAATGCAGTAGGCCGCGGAATAGTCGGGATCCTTATTGACCGCGTCGGATCCGATGCTTTCTCGCGAGGTGGGAAAGCGAAGATCGACGACGCGGACGCCGGTAATGCGAAGATCAGTCATTGAGCCTCGGGTGGCGAGAGTCGCACGAATCTATTTGGTACCGCATTGTGGACAACCTTGTACGCGGAGAGAACTACAATTTTCAAGGGCGGCATTTTCGATTGGTTGTGAGCAGCTAAATGAATAACGAGCGAACGCAAGGGTCGCACTCTCTTTTCGGCAAGACAGCCATTATTACAGGCGGCGCCAGCGGAATTGGGCTGGCGATCGCATCGGCCTTTGCGGGGCAGGGCGCGGCGGTGTGGATCGTCGACCAGAACAAGAAGGGGGCGGCGACTGCGGCCAAGAGCATTGCCTCCTCTGGCGGCAAAGCGCAGGCTCTCGAGTGCGATGTTTCCGATGCGAAGAGCGTACGGAAGACTTTCGAATCGATATTCAAGCGCGGCCCGGTTTATATCCTTGTGAACTGCGCGGGCGTGGCGCATGTGGGCACGGCCGGCAGTACGACTGAAGAGGACTTCGACCGCATCCTGCGGATTAACGTGCGGGGCCTGTATCTTTGCACGCGGGCCACGGTCGAGCATTTGAAGCAGCATGGGGGCGGGGTCATCCTGAACATGGCTTCGATCGCGGGGATGGCCGGTTTGCCGGATCGATTCGCTTATTCGACGAGCAAGGGCGCGGTGCTGGCGATGACTTACTCGGTGGCGCGGGATTATCTGAACGACGGGATCCGCTGCAACGCGATCTCGCCGGCGCGGGTGCACACTCCTTTCGTGGACGGGTTTGTGGCGAAGAACTATCCCGGCCGAGAGGCCGAGATGATGGAAGAGTTGGGTCGCGCGCAGCCGGTTGGACGGATGGCGGAGCCGGCGGAGGTGGCGAGCCTGGCGGTTTGGCTGTGCTCGGACGAGGCTACTTTTGTGACCGGGGCAAATTATCCGCTGGATGGCGGATTTATGAACCTGCGGGGTTGAAGGCCGGTGGGCTCCAAAAGTGTCGATTTTTTTGAAAACGGCGAGGCAGGCTGTTTTGGTCGCATGCATTTGATTCTGTTGGGTTAAGCCTCCTTTTTGACGGGTTGTCGACAGGCTCGGTTGACGCTTATCTATTTGAATCTGCAATTGAAGTTGTCGTTTGACCGTATTTTCAGATACTTAGGTGTTGGCTGAGCGGGTGCAGCACCCTCTCCTGCAGACGGCGAACGTTCGCCTCTCTCTCCGACAGCGAGCTTGGGCGGGTACTGGCCAGGAGCGGGCGCTTCGCGCAATCCCGGGTGTCAAAATCGAGAGCCATTCGACAAGCCCAGGTCAGGCTCCGGGCCAGCTCGCCCTGATCGCGAAACTGTCGATATTTTTCGAAACGGCATGGGTAGCAATGTGGTACGTATGTATTTGATTCTGTGTGGTTAATTCGCGTTTTTGTCGAGTTGTCGACAGGCTCGGTTGACGCTTATCCATTTGAATCTAAAGTGGAAGTTGCCGTTCGATTGTGTTTTCAAATACTTCGGTGTCGGTTGAGTTTGAGCTCCTGATCCCTCGGATCTTCGGGCAATGGAAAAGGCCCAGCACTGGCTGAGCCTTTTTTTGTTTTCTCCACCTATATTCAGAATACCAAATCCAGCCATAAAACATGCCAAGTTTCTTTTGGATTTCTGGCTTGGAAGGAGTTTGGAATCAACATTTATTACTTTAGTGCGGACGCTTGGGACTTGACAAATTTGGAGGATCTCGCCGGAAAGGCCCCATACGGCTGAGCTAGCGCGCGGGCCAATTCCATTTTGGTTTGTTGAAGAGGGTTGCGCCGTCGAGGGTGGTTTCTCCGAAGTCCTTGATGAGATGGAGGTGGGTGCAGAGGGGCGAGGCGGTGAGTTCGGCGATGAGGGTCGAGGAGTGGGAGACGACGATCATCTGCGTGTTTTTTGCGGCGGCGAGGATGAGGCGGGCGAGGGCTGGGAGGAGGTCGGGGTGGAGGCTGGTTTCGGGTTCGTTGAGGACCATGAGTTCGGGGGGGCGCGGCGTGAGGAGCGCCGCGGCCCAAAGCAAATAGCGAAGGGTTCCGTCGGACAGCTCGGCTGAGGAGAGCGGGCGGAGGAGTCCGTGCTGCTGGAGTTTGAGTTCGAATCGTCCATTCTCGGCTTCGACGAAGAGGCGGCTGCCGGGGAAGGCGTCTTCGACGGTGGCAGCGAGGGCCTGGTCGGAGCGAATCTCAAGGATGGTTTCGAGCGCGGCGGCGAGGTTGCTGCCGTCGTGATGGAGGACGGGCGTGAAGGTGCCGATTTGCGGGGTGCGTGCGAGGGCGTCTGCGTCGGTGCGGAAATGGTCGTAGAAGCGCCAGCCGCGGACGGCCTCGCGCACGGCTAACATTTCGGGAGCTCGCTGCGGATCGGCAACGCTGGCGAGCATGCTGTCGGTGTCAGCAAGATGCTGGGTGAGCATGACGGGTTCTTCGTCGCGGGTGGTAGAGAGCCAGACGAAATTGTTGCGGCGGTCGACGAGGGCGGAGGCTTTGCGGTAGAGGGGGCCGTGCCAGATGCATTCGCGCTTGACATGGGGGTCGAGCTTGAACATGGTGGCGGGGGGATGGGACTGCGGGTAGCCGAGGTCGATGCTGTAGCCGTAGGTGTCGCCGCCGAAGCCTAGCTTGAGGCTGGCGGCTTTGTGCTTCGCCTGCGGCTCGACGGCGTAGGTTCCCTGACGGACTTCGCGGGCGATGGTTTCAGGACCTGCCCAGAAGGTGGAGGGCAGGCCGCCTTCGCGGGCGAGCGAGGCGACGACGGAGTTGAGGGCCGCGTCGGCAAGGAGGCGGAGGGAGCGATAGACGCTGGATTTGCCGCTGCCGTTGGCGCCAGTGATGACGGTGAGCTGGCCGAGGGGGAGGAGGAGATCGCGCAGCGATCGATAACCCTGGACGGCGACGGTGCGGATCATGGGGACAGGATACCGATATGGCTGTGGGGCGTTCGGTAATGGAGAAGAAGGGGCAGTGCTTTTCCAAAATGGAACCGCAGAATTACTTCGGGGTGGGTCGAGGAGCGATTCGTATCGACAATGCGGCGGGTGGGGGAGTCTTCTGCTTGCTGTGGGGTGAACCTGGCGTGCGCTTGGTCTTGGGGTTTGTTTTGTTTCGGCGGCGGGTGTTGGGCTCGGGTTGGATGCAGATTTCTGGGGAACATCCACATTTTTGCCAGACGCAGCGCTCAAGCCGGGTTATTGGCGCGATTGTGACTGGACAGACTGCCCCGGGTCTCAAAATGGAGACCCGGGGCGGCGGAGTGGAGACTGATCGCGATTATTGCTGGAGGCTGGCGGTGGCTTTGGCGGTTAGGTTTTTGAGGGCGTCGGGGGCGGTGAAGGACCAGGATTCGGTGAGGGTGGGACCTGCGGATTCCTGGACTGCGCCGGAGGCGATTTTGGTTTTCTTTCCGACGATGACGTCGAAGGTGCTTTGGCTCCCGGGCGCGAGGGCGGGCGAAAACTGCAGGGTGACGGAGTGGGTGCCTTTGACTCCCGAGGGCGCGAAGGTGACTCGAGTCACGGAATTGGAGAAGAGCGCGTAGGAGGCGGAGACGGCCAGGGTTTTGTCGGTCATGGTTGCGCCGTCGGCGGTGGTGGCGAGGGCGAGCGAGCGGCCCCGGGCATCGGTGAGGGATTGTGCGTCGGATTTCCAGGTGGAGTCGACGGGCGCGAAGGTGAGGATGTGGACGCCGGTGGAGAGCGCTCCACGATAGGGGACGAAGTAGGGCGGCTGCGCGATCTCTTTCCAGACATCGGCGGTGCTCGTGACGCCGCCGATTTGGAGGGCGGTGCCTTCGCCGGCGAGTCCGCCCTGTTCGCGATACATAAGGATAGGGATGGGCGCGGGGACGGGGGAGAGGCCGCTGCCCTGCTCGGAGACGTCGGTGCCGAGGACGAATTGCCAGACGACGGGCGTGCCTTTTTCGGTATTGAAGCGGAGCATGTACTGGCCGCCTTTTTCCGGATCCGACGGGCCGTCGAACTGCATAGGTACCTGATGGACGTCCTGGCCGGAGGCCTGGACGATGGCGAGTTCCTGAGCGGAGTTGGTGTAGCGGACGGGCTTGCCTTCGGTGCGCGGGATGAGTTGCACGTCGTAGATGGGCTGTTTGGTGCGGTCGTCGATGTTGAGGACGATCATCGAGTACGGGAGCTCGGGGCCGACCCACTGGACGATTTGTTCGGGCCAGTAGCGATAGTAGACGCCTGCTAACGGTAGCGTGGGTGTGGAGGGCGCGGGCGCCTGGGCGGCGAGAGCGATCGGGAAGGCGAGTGCGGCGGCGGAGAGGGCTTTGGTCAGCATGGGTGGATTCCTTTTTGATTTTTCGATTCGGATTTAGAAGGCGAAGCGGGCGCCTAGCTCGAGGCGCCGGGCGCTTTCGGCGGCTACGGGTTGCGAGAAGTTGGGCGAGGAGACGATGGTCGAGACCGCGGTAGCGTTGGTGTGGTTGAGGACGTTGGCGGCGCGGGCGTTGAGGGTGAGGGTGCGGGCGGTATCGGTTTTGCCGATTTTGAAGGCGCGGCTCAGGTTCGTGTCGAGATGGATGAGGGAGGGCATGGTTCCGATGTTGCGGGGGAGGTTGCCGTTGAAGGTGTCCGGCGTGAGGAGGCCGAAGTGGGTGGCGTAGGCGTCGGGTCCGGGAGTTGAGGCGTAGGAGGGCCGGTCGTTGAAGACGCCGTCCCCGTTATTGTCGGTGCCGGTGGTGACGTTGTACGGGGCTCCGGACTGCGCGTCCATTTGCGCGGAGAGGGAGATTTTTTCAGGCAGGTTGTAGTTGCCGAAGAAGAAGAGGCGCTGACGGGCTTGCCAGTCGGGGGCGGCGGCTTCGCCCTTGTTGCTGTAGGCGGACTGGGCGAATCCGGCGTTGTTGGGGGCGTCGGTGGTGAAGTTGAAATTCAGGTAGCCCAGGAAAAATGCGAAGCGCTTGTAGCTGTGCTGGTCGAGGCCGAGGAAGAGGACCTTGCCGCTGAGGTGGCCGGTGGATTCGAAGTCAAAGATGTTTTCGTTGGGTGCGAGGGGGCGGGTTGCTGCGAGGGCTCCGGCTAGCGTGAGCGGCGTTTGATCCGTGATGAGGGGCGCATTGATGTTGCGGGAGCGGAGCTGGCCCCAGGATTCGCCGGAGTAGAAGTTGGCCTGCGCGTGCCAGTGGTGCGGGAAGTCGTGTTCGATGCCGATGCCGCTCTGGAAGGAGGGGACCTGGGAGAGATCGCGCAGAGGGGCGCGGACGGTGGCGATGTCGAGGGAGCCTGGGATGGGCGTCGTCGGCGCGTTGAAGGAGGGCGCGTAGATGATTTGTTCGGTTTGACGCGTGCCGTTGAGGCGGTAGGCTTCTGTGGCAACGGCTTCGGGGACAACGGAGGAGAAGAGGCCGGCGTGGAGGTGGATGACGGTCTTCGAGTGTTTGTCGACGGCCCAGGCGAGACCGGCGCGCGGGGCGAAGTTGGCGGTGCTGATGGGTGTGGTTTGGAGCGCGTAGCGGAGGCCGCCGGAGAGCGAGACGCGGCGATTGAGCTTCGCGGTGTCTTCGGCGTAGAGGGCGAGTTGCCATTGCGTGAAGGGGACAAGCGCGGTGCCGGTGGTGACGGAGTATGTAGTAGGCGTGCCGCCGGGGAGATTGAGGAGCGCGCGACGATATTGCTCGAGGCCACTGATGGTGGTGGTTGCGCCGGTGGGGTTGTTGCTGGCGTCGAGGACGGGTGCGGTGCCACCAGCGAAAGTGAAGGCTCCGTTGAAGGTGTTGGGATCGGTTTCGTGGACGAAGATGCCGAGGGATTGCGCGCCGATTTTCCAAGTTTGTTTTTTATGCGTGTAGATGTAGTCGTCGTCGACTTCGAGATTGCGCTCGCGGTCGTTGAGGTATTGCGAGGCGCTGCCGCCACCGAGGAAGAATCCTGCGACGTTGAGACTGGGGGCGGTCGAGAGCGGGGACTGGGCTGTATCTTTCCAGGTCCATGCGGCGTGTGTTTCGTGGAGGAGGTTCACGCTGATGGTTTGGGTGTTGGTGAGGCGGAGGTCGTATTCGCTGACGGTCGCGTCGTAGCCAGCGTCCTCGAGGACGAGGCCGCCGATGCCCTGATTGGTGCGGTTGTTGGTGTTGGCCGCGAAGGACGCGGTGAAGACGTCGGATTTGGTGGCTTGCCAGTCGGCGCGGGCGGAGGCGATCCAGAGACGCTGGGGCGCGGAGACGGTTTGGTGAAGATCGGTTTCGTTGGTGTCAGAGTCGAGGGTGAAGGCGTTGACGACGTTGAACTCGTTGATGTCGCGTTTTTCGAGCGCGAGGAAGAAATCGCTGCGGGTTTTGGTGATGGGACCGCTGAGCTCGAAGCCATAGCGACGTTTGCTGGCCGGCGTGGCGATGGTGGAGAAGGGGTCCGTGGCGTTGAAGCTGCCATCGCTGTCGGTGAGAAAGAGCGCGCCGTGATACGCCGAAGCGCCGGGCTTGGTGTAGATCTCGACGCGTCCGCCGGCGTAGGGAGGGGTGTCGTATTCGGTAGAGAAAAGATCAGGCGCGGTTACAATTCGCGCGATGGAGGCTTTGGGCGGAAGGGCGCTGGAGTTCTGGAAGCCGTCAACGGTGATGCGGGCCGCGCCGGGCGCGCCACCATTGGCGGCGGCGAGGATCTGGAGTTCGCGCTGGAAGTCGTCGGGATCGTCGGCGAGCTGGGCAATGTCTTTTTGCGTGAGGGTGTGGGTGCCGATGCCGTGATCGGCATCGAGGCTGGTGGCGTCATCAACGTCGGTAACTTCGACGTTGGTGTTGACGGTGGCGATGGCGAGATGGAAGTCGAGGTGGAGGGTTTCTCCTGCACGGCCGTGGAGCGGCAAGTTGTTGGTGGAGAATCCTGGAGCCGTGGCGCTAAGGTGCGCGGCGTTGGCTGCGACGCAGGGCAGGAGGTAGTGTCCGGTGGCGTCGGTGGTGGTGGCCGTTTTGTTCGCGGCGATGGTGGCGTTGGGAAGGGCGGCTCCGGTGGGATCGAGGACGGTGCCTTCGATGCGGAGGCCGTCGGGGCAATGTTGTTGCGCGAAAGAGAATGAAGAGGCGAGAAGGAAGGCCGCGATGGTTGCGATCCGGAATTGGATTTGGTTCTTCATGCTGTACCCATGGTGAGGGTGGAGGGTGGTTGGGTTGCAGTGCCGAATGTCAGGAATCGCTTATGACAATCGTCATGCAGGGTCTGTGACGAAACCGACTGCCGGCCTGACAACGTTGTCCACCCTCCCGCAACTGGAGAGTCAAACGATTTTTTTGAACAGCACTTTCGATACGGCGCGCGGACGTGGATTGTTCCAGGGTGTGTGGGGTGTCACTGAGTTTGTGACGAGCGGTGCGCACACTGGCTGCGGAGGATGGTTGCCGCTATGTTTCGCCTGAATACACGGTGGGTTTAGTGCGGTGATCAGGGAACGGGCCGGCGCCCGGATCGCGCTGCGCGTGATACCCACATCTGCCAACCGCAGGCAGATATGGGGCACCCAGATTCTCTAACAGAGCTAGGGAACGGAAGCGCGTTGCTGGGAATCGGAGGGGACGTACCAGCTGTGCCAGTCGCGCAGTTGTATTTCTGCTTTGCCCTTATAGAGGATAATGGTGCCGCTGGCGCAGACTTTGCCCTTGTCCGGGAAGTTGCCGATGTCGTTCTTGTTGTCGCCCCAGATGACCAGGTCGAAAACGGAGTGCGGATAGGGCTGGTCGATGTCGACGAACGTTGGGGTGCCGTGGCTGCTGGCGGCGGTGTATGTATTCACAATTTCGCCGCAGATGGTGCGGTTCTCGCCGACATGCTGGGCGGCATCGGCGGCGGACAGGATGGGCGACGACACTTGTGCTGGCGCCTGGTCCGCTGCAGGGGTGGACGTCTGAGCGGAAGCGGCGGAAACGGCGAGGCCGATTAGGAGCGAACCTACGAGGAGGCGCATGCTGTTTTCTCCCTCACCGAAGTTTACAAAGAGCCTGTAACGGTGGATTCATGCTGTGCCGGGATTCGACTTGGAGCGGGGAAAGCCGAATCGCCACTGGGCCGGGGTTCGATTCAGTATAGTGCGATGGGTTGGCGTGGAAAGGCAAGTGAATTTCGAAAATTGATTCCTGGTATTCGTCGCCGAGTTGGAGTTGGATGGGCTCGGCCTTATCCGCCTGTAGTGGATCCATACCGGGAACGAAACGGTGGTCCTCGACAAAACACCGAACTCGGCACACGATATTCGAGGAAGGTTCCCCCCTCCCCGCCTGCAATAGAGCGCAGAGGCTGCACGCGCAAGACATCCCCGGAAGCACAAGGTCCGAGCAAGAGAGTTCAAGGCCGCCTCAATTTCCGAGCTGAGAAAGGGTCATCCGATGTCTCAAACGGTTGCAGACGTTCTGTGGGAAATGCTTGCCAAAGCTGGTGTCCAACGTTGCTATGGCATTGTTGGAGACGCTCTGAATCCAGTCGTCGATGGGTTGCGCCGCAACGGCAAAATCGAGTTCATCCACGTCCGACATGAAGAATACGGAGTCTTTGCCGCGGTCGCCGATGCGTATTTCACAGGCCATCCCGTGGCGGTGTGCGGAACGGC
>Ga0302325_10005155_pt1 | contig 29874 bp, 31 predicted proteins | sample Palsa_T0_2_FD_201948 | JGI IMG/M metagenome (GOLD analysis project Ga0302325, IMG submission 201948) | Peat permafrost microbial communities from Stordalen Mire near Abisko, Sweden - Palsa_T0_2 | ecosystem: Environmental > Terrestrial > Soil > Palsa > Peat permafrost | place: Sweden: Abisko...
CGATTTCGTTTCCGTTCCGATGGCGAGCTTCGTGATCGTAGGCGGCACCCAAGGCCGCGCTTGGCTCTCAAATGACCTGTTGGCTTTCATCTGTACTGTCTCCGAGGATCATCTGCCGGGCTCGAGAACTCCGGGGATGATGAGATCCTCACCCGCCGGTATAATAAGGTAACATGTCAGCAGAGCAATGAACAAGCTCGCGAGATTATCGGCGGCTTGGGTCCATAGGCCGTCAATCGCCGGAGGGTCGTTACTCGATACAGGGTCGCTACTTCATACGTTATCGTTTCGGGAGGACCATCAAGTGAACCGCCGATCCCTGCTCATATCAACTTTGGTCGCCGCAGCTTCGCCAATCCTGCCGCGCGATAAGCAGCTCGACTGGACGGACCTCGCCGCAGCGCAAGACGCAAGTGCGGCATGGCGGCACGGAGTATCCAAGTTCGGGGACCTGAAATACTTGCCCGGCTTTGCAAATTTCGATTATGTCAACGCCAACGCGCCCAAAGGCGGCAGCGTGCGCCAAGTCGTGCTGGGGACCTTCGACAACTTCAATATCGTGGTGGCGGAAACGAAAGGCATCCTCGCCTCCGGAGCTATTCTAATCTACGACACATTACTGTTCCCAGCGCTTGATGAAGTATCAAGCGACTATGGGCTGCTCGCGGAAGCGGTGCGCTACCCGGACGACTTTTCCTCGGTGACTTTTCGGCTGCGGGCGGAAGCGAAGTGGCACGACGGCACGCCCGTGACGCCGGACGATGTTATCTTTTCTTTCAACGCGTGGAAAAAATACAGTCCCACAGCCGCGGAGAACTACCGGTATGTCGTCAAGGTCGAGAGAACCGACAGTCGCGATGTAACCTTTACGACGGACGGCCCAGGCAACCGCGAGCTACCGGTGGTCGTCGGCCAGCTCGGCGTTCTGCCCCAGCATTGGTGGGAGAGCACCGACAAAGACGGTAAGAAACGAAATATCGGTGAAACCACTCTCGAGCCGCCGCTCGGCGGCGGCGCCTATCGCATCATGGAGTTCACAGCAGGCCGCAACGTCGCCTATGAACGCGTCAGAGACTATTGGGGCGCAAACCTCAATGTTAATCGTGGCCGCGATAATTTTGACGAATTACGCCACGAATATTACCGGGATGCCACAGTGGCCATCGAAGCGCTCAAGGCGGACTACGTCGATTGGCGCGTCGAGAATAGTGCGAAGAACTGGGCTACCGCCTACGACGCCCCGGCCATCACTCAGAAACGAATACTTCTGGAAGAGTTTCCGATCAGGAATGTCGGCATCATGCAGGCGTTCGCCTTCAACATTCGCCGCGATAAGTTCAGTGATCCGCGGGTGCGCCGCGCATTCAACTACGCGTTCGATTTCGACGAAGCGAACAAGCAGCTGTTTTTCGGACAATACACGCGGATTGGCAGCTACTTTCAAGGTACCGATCTCGCCGCCACTGGTCTGCCGAGCGGCAAAGAGCTGGAGATTTTGGAAACGCTGCGCGGGCATATTCCGCCCGAAGTTTTCACGGCTACCTACGCCAACCCGACCAGCGGCAGTTCCGATGCGGTGCGTGAGAACCGACGCGAGGCTCTCCGGCTATTCAAGGAAGCAGGTTACGAGGTGCGCAACAGCCAGCTCGTCAGCGCCGCAAGCGGCGAGCCTTACGCAATCGAGCTATTGGGCAATAATCCGCTCTTCGAGCGTGTCTTCCTGATGCTCAAGCCTGCCCTCGAACGCATTGGCATAACGGTTACGGTGCGTACCGTCGATGACTCGCAATACGAAAATCGGCTGCGGAGCTGGGATTTCGACATCATCACCTACGCTTGGGGCGAGACGCTTTCGCCCGGCAATGAGCAGCGCGGTTACTGGGGCTCTGCCGCGGCGGATCAGCCCGGCTCGGAAAACGTCATCGGCATCAAGAACCCAGCGGTCGATGCGATCATCGAGAAAGTGATCCTTGCCACGAGCCGCAATGATCTTGTTGCCGCAATCAAGGCGCTCGATCGCGTCCTGCTTTGGAATCATTACGTTGTGCCGCAGTGGAGCTACAACAGCTTGCGCGTGGCTCACTGGGACCGTTTCAGCCATCCTGAGCCATTGCCAAGATATGGCATTGCGGGCTTTCCCACCCTGTGGTGGTGGGATGCGGAAAAGGCAATCCGGACCGACCGGTAGCATTGGTATTGCTTTGTCGGCTTTTGGCGCCAGAGGCGGTAGTCTTTACAAAACCGGGCGGATTGAGCAGACTAATGGACCAGATTTTGATTTCGTCGAGGGGCTAAATAGGCTCCGCCTACGACAGGAAACACACTTATGGCAGACACAATTGACGCGCCCGCGAAAGTTCATGAGCACGATGCTGAAGCACCGTCAGCCGACAACGCCGAACTGGCCTCAAAGCTGGTAAATCGCTTCGCGGTCTGGGCGGGCGTCGCCGGTCTTATTCCACTGCCGGTGGTCGACGTGGTCGCGGTCGGCGGGCTGCAGGTGCAAATGGTGCGGCGAATTTCGCAACTCTATGGAGTGCCGTTCTCGGAAAACAGAGGCAAAGCGCTGATTGCGAGCCTTGGCGGCGCGCTTATTCCGGCAAGCAGCGGTATGGGCGCAGCCAGCGCCCTGAAGGCCGTGCCGTTTTTCGGAACACTGGCAGCTGGATTTATCATGCCGGTGCTTTCTGCAGGCGCCACCTATGCAATCGGCAAGGCGTTCATTGAACACTTTGCGTCGGGTGGCACGCTTCTCGACTTCAATCCTCCAGATTATCGCGAGTTCGTTAGGGCTCAAAAACAGATGTGGGACTCGCGGTCGGGAAAGCCGAAAGCTGCGGCGGAGCACGCCGAAAATGCAGGCGCCCCCGCAGGTTCTTGAACGACGCGGGCTTCGCTCATAGGCGTCGCTCCGGGCGATGCTCGGGACGGTGAATTGATGAGGGCTGGCCCATGCTCGAAGTGATACTTTATGTGGTCGTCTGCGCCCTGACCGGGATCGGCGGCATTGATCGCCGTGGCGGGTTCTTTGTGACCTTTTTTCTCGCCCTGGTCTTTTCTCCATTGATTGTTCTGCCTGTCCTTCTGATCAGCTCCCCACTCCGCGCGATCCAATGGCGGCGCCGACCTTAGGGCGACTGCTGCAGTCGTGCTGCTTGGCATCGCGGGTGCTGGCGGCGCGCGGCCGTACGCAGCGCCTCAAATCAACCTAGGCGGGGCACTGGCGTCATGTCCTTCTTCCAGTTCGTTCGCAGTGAAATGCAAGGGTCGCTGCGCAAGTTGCTGCTCATGTCGAGCCTTGGCGGCATCAGCAGCGCCGCAATTCTCGCCGCCATTAATTCCGGCGCACAAGCTGCGGACGAAGGCAAGAAGGCAAGTCTCTGGGCGCTCGCGCTTTTCGTCGTTTCACTTTACCTGTTTATCAAAACCCAGATCTACGTCACCACTACAATTACTGGCGAGATCGAGGCAGTCGTTCATCGGTTCCGCGTACGCCTTATGAACGACATCAGGCATTCGGAGCTATTGGCGGTGGATCGGATTGGACGATCCCGAATAATTTCCGCAATCACCGGCGACACCGCAATACTAACGCAGGCAAGCAATACTCTGTGTTACTCGGTACAGGCTCCGATTCTGCTCCTGTTCGTCGGAATTTATGTCGCGTACTTGTCGTTTTCCGCGCTCGTAATGAGCGTCGTTATAGTCACGATAACGAGCGCCATCTTCCATTTCAGAAGTCGACGGCTCACGGAACAGAGAGCGGCGGCCATAATCCAGGAACGGCGGCTATTCGATCGTCTCGCCGACTTCCTCGACGGCTTTAAGGAAGTGAGGCTCCATGCCGGACGCAGCGACGATCTCTTCGATGATGCGGTCGAAGTTTCGAGAGCCGCCACAAATATCAAAATCCGCACTCAGACCGAGACCTTCAAACTTATCGCTTCGGCACAGAGCTATATGTACCTGCTGCTCGCAGCCGTGGTTTTCGTTGTCCCAACGTTCAGCGAGTCGCTAAGCGCCGGTTCGATCACCAAGACCACGACGGCGTTGCTGTTCGTCATCGGAGCGTGCTTCGGTCTCGTGCAATCCATACCGGTTCTGTTGAACGCCAACAGTGCGGCGGATCGGCTGTCTAAATTGGAATCCGACTTTCGTGCCACCGCGAGAGATGCCGTTCCGGCCAAGGTGCCCACGCGCTTCGACAGGATCGAAATGCGCGACGTGGTGTTTCGCTACAGCGACGATTCTTCCGACACGACCTTTAAGATCGGGCCGATCGATTTCACCTTGCAATCCGGTGAGCTCGTCTTCCTTACCGGCGGCAATGGTTCGGGCAAGTCGACCCTCTTGCTGCTGCTTGCCGGCCTCTATCCGCCGGATTCAGGGGAAATCACACTTGACGGTGTGCCCGTCGACGACAACACGCGGGACGAATATCGCGCACTGATTTCTGGTATTTTTTTCGACTATCATCTGTTTCGGCGGCTCTACGGCATTTCCGATCCAGACCCGACCGAGGTCGATCGTCTACTGCGCCAATTTGGGTTGGAGAAAAAAACGGGCGTTGCGAACAGCGAGTTTAGAACGCTCGATCTTTCCGGCGGCCAGCGCCGGCGTCTTGCGCTTATTGTCAGCTTGATCGAGAAGCGCCCCATCCTGTTGCTGGACGAGTGGACCGCAGAGCAGGACCCGGAATTCAGGCGAAAATTCTACGAGGAACTCTTGCCGGCCATCATGCAAGCCGGAGCCACCGTTGTAGTAATCACCCACGATGACCGTTATCTTGACGAGCTAAATCTGCCTGCGCGTCGCATTCGTATGGACGAAGGCCGCATTATCGATCAGCGTTCGCTCCAAGCGTAGCGTTCGGAGGAGTAGTGTGATGGCAAAGTATCCCGAGTCCTTGGACGATACTCCGCCACCCCCGCGAAGCCGATGGAGGATTGTGGGACGCAATCTGACGGGTTTCTCCATCGTGTTGATGGTGGCGCTGCTCATGGGGATCGCTCTCTGGCCGTATATGGTGATAACCGTCCCGAGCGGCCATGTGGCCGTACTTTGGTATCGTTTCCCGGGCTTTGACGCCTATTGCTGGTGCACGGTGAACCGAGGCACGGTTCTCAACCCCGTAGAACTGAGAGAAGAAGGACTTCACGTCATAGCGCCTTGGAACAGGCTTTTCATTTACGATTTAAGGCTGCAATCCAAATCCGAAACATATCATGCCATCTCCAAGGACGGCGTGAGCGTGATTGCCGAGATCAATACGCGGTATCAGCTGTTGCACAACTCCGTAGGAGTGCTGCACAAATTTATCGGTCCCGAATATTTTGCGACGATTTTGAGCCCGGAAATCGGTGCTGAGGCGCGGGCGGTCATCGCGCGGTACACAGCCCAGGAGGTTTATACTTCGCGCGATAAAATACAGCAGGAAATAAGAGACGAGGCGCAAAAGATTCTGGCCGACAAGCTCGACAAACTGGTGCAGCCGGCGGCCATGGAAGAGAGCGACCCCGCGCATTACGATGATTTTTTGGCCAGTTCGATCCTTATCCTCGACACGCTCGTGCTTGGCATCGACCTGCCGCCTGACATCGTTGCGGCAATCAACCGCCAGACGGAACAGTTCTACATGATCCAGGAATACAAATTCCGCGTGGAGAGGGAGGCGGAGGAGTCGCGGCGCAAAATGGTCGAAGCCAACGGTATCGCCGCCTTTCAGCGTACGGTCAGTCAGGGAATATCCGATTCTTACCTCCGCTGGCAGGGCATCAATGCCACCCTTGCACTTGCGCAGTCGTCAAACGCGAAAATAGTCATTATCGGCTCGGGCAAAGACGGCCTGCCTATTATTCTCGGCAACGTCGATAACCCTGTCGCTGGCGCAGGGGCGAAGCCAGGAGGCGGACCAGCACCACCGGCCGGAGCAGTCCCCGGTACATCTGGAGGTACGCTCAGCAGCCCATCCCCGAACGTTGGCGCGCTGCCCGGCGAGCAGCCGTTTACGCAGCCAGACGGCGCGAGTGGCGGCCCTCCGCCTGCCGCCAATGCGCCGAACGCACAGTCTGGCGCGGCAGGCAGTGGCCCAAGCAAGCCGTCTGACGCATCAAATCCATCCGTTCTAGGGGACCTCGGATCCGTGCTGTCCCGCATCTACGGAGTTGTACGCGGCGGGTCTGATGCGGCAACGACTTCCGGAACGGAATCAAACCCCTAATTGGACTATGTTGCGGCGGTCCGAGTGGAACCCTATCTTTATTGTGCGCTCGGTGCTTGGACGTATTGGTTCCGTCACATGGGCGACGTTATGCGTATCAGTTGCGCGACCCTCTGTGCGGCGCCAGCGGCTGAGGCCCCGATAAAACCTGACGGTGATGCAAATGTGGATGCGGGTAAGCGATAAACGTACGACAGACTGTCAGCGCCAAGTTTGGATGAGTGCTGATGCCCATAACCTCTTTATGAGCCGGAGGGGGAGAATCTTCTTGATCACGGTCACAGCGGCTCTCATTGCCGCCGTGGCGATCTTTGGCCGCCTTTATGGCCAGCACCTTGCCTATGGCGCGATGCAGGACCGCGACAGCGCGATTCATCAGCTGGAAGTCGAACGCCAGCAGCTACAGTTGGAAAAGTCCAATCAAGTGGCGCATATGACTACCATGCATACCGACGTTCAGCGCCTGCAGGCGAAATTGGACGCCATCTTACCCTCACAAAATAATTACAACATCGATCCTAATCAGTCCTTGGTGCTCGCCGATGGTCGTTTGACCGTTGGAATGATTGGTGCTCCGAGGGACGACGGCATCGATATAAACATTAACGGCAAGCGCTATTCGGCGGTCGTCGGCGACGTTATCCATATCACGCCTGATCCGTCTACCGCTTGTAACGTGAAAATTCAGTCTTTCGACATGTTCAAGGCTCAGTTGACTGCATCGTGCGCCGCGGACAAAACCGGTTAGAACGCACACTTGCGCGCGACGTCAGTTATTGCCATGTCAAGATATTCGGAAGCGAAAGGTCAATCTGGCGCAAGAGGGTATAGCCGACGCCGGAAAGTCCACGGAACAGGCCTACGTTAAATTGCCTTTTGCCGCTGTTCCATCGGTAGTCCCCGGTGGCCGCCGCTTGGTCCAGAACGGCTTTGAGGCGTTGCGCCGCTATATCGCGAAGATCTGAGCGCTCAAGCGACCGTGCAGCTTCGCAAAAGAATTCGATGCTGCCGAGTGCGCCACAGCACAGTGTGTCCACTCCAGCGGATGAGCAGCTCTGTACGCCTGCCACCGCGTTGCGGATATCGACATCTAGAACCTTCGCATCTATTCGAGCGCTTCGTCCGGTCGCCAGTCGGGCCAAGCCTATTCCTGGCGCTCCGTGACACCACTGGCAGCTCCAGGCAGGCCCGGCCGGATCACGTAAATCGGGCCAATTTTTGCGCTCTGGGTTGTAGCTTGAATCTTCGAAGGCAATGCATTCTTCGGCGGCCTTCCCAAACTCTACCCGCCCACTCGCAGCCGCCAGCGAAGCAAGCGCATAGGCAAAACCAGCGGCGCCGTGCGACATGCCATTGAGCGCCTGCGAGCCGAAGCCCTGGCCGACCCAGCTGCGCCTCCCTTCTGGTCCGATCCGGGGCTGAGCCATCAGGTGCTCGCCGCATTTTATGGCGCGCTTGAGAACATCCTCGGATTGCGTATCGCGGTAGAGACGCAGCAGACTCAGTATGCCGCCGGCGCTTCCGCCGATGACGTCTAGCTGTTTGTCCGCGACAATGAGCTCATCCGTGAAGAGGTCTGCAATCTTTCGTGCGTCGGCAAGCAAATCGCCATCGTTGAGGCACTTTGATAGGACGCATAGTGCATAGACAATCGAGCCGAGCCCGGCCGCTCCCCCTACGCCTAAAGACCGGGCTACGCGCGCCGCATTCCGGCCCCTCAAATTTTTTCGAATCTGAGCTACGGCTGCCAACGCCAACTCAGCCGAAGACGAGCTTGACCTCGTTGCAGCATGCGCGCCGAGAAAGACCGCAATGCCCGGGTTACCGTTATAAAGGGATTGGCCCAGGCAGACGAGCTGGAAGACCTCCGCGTCCCCCAGCCAGTCGAGCCCGATCCACGCGGCACTCGACCCTCGTCGAATCGCATAACGGTACAATTCGTCCGCTATCCGATCAGCTTCGGCGATAAAAATCTGCTTAGACGGCTGGGCCGAATCCGAGTCCGGAACGGCACTTTGTGGCAGTACCGCCGGCGTTGCCCCTGCGGACTTGGATGCGGTGCCGGTATTCTCGCGAATGACTTCGATTTGCCAGGCGATTTCTTTGTCGTCCAAATGATCGAGACGAGCCGTAGCGACGCTCAACCCCGATATCGAACTTGTATTGGTGAAGCGGCCTGACGTTTGACCGACCTCCGCACCGTCGTCCGGTGTCACGAAATGAGGGACGTTCAGAGTGAGGAGCGCGTCCCGTTCGCATCGCTGGAAAGGCCATAAGGTGTCATTGTCAATTTCCCAGTTCGCTAATCGTGCGAGGAAATCTGCTTGCGCCGACCAGGTTATTCCATCGTCCATCGTCCGGTGGTTTTTCAGGCGCTGCAGCAGCATGTGATAGAAACGTGTAGGCCGAATCACCTTACGGATCGAAAGACCGACAAAGCCGTCGAACAGCTTTCCACGATCCTCCTCTCGATTGAAACGGGCGAGAAATTTCGCGTAATCGGCAAAGCCCGAAATGAAATCTTCGATGTAGTCGGCAAACCTAGCGTACTGGCCATCTACATGGGGCAGATTCGGATTGGACTTGCCGGTCTCTTTCACGATCACGGGCCGCATCGAGTCGGAATTAATGTCGCGCCAATTGATCTTTGCTTTAACATCCCACCCCGAGGTCATGCCTCCCATCGCAAAGATAGCGTTGTTGGGAGATCGAGCGTAAGCCGGCAGCAACCCCACCATCATAATTGATTGGGAGAGGATTTCCCCGGCGGCCGCACTAGCCTGCTCCTCTGGATCCTGAATTACATCCTTTTCCTGTCCCTGAAGAATCATTTCCAAATCGATCGGTACCGGATGGTCGCCGGCCGCAATGATGTTTTCCTGATGCATGTCGGTGGCCGCGAAACAATGAAAGAGCGCAAGCCACGCGCCCGCTCGGCGAAAGAATCGCTGGAAGCCTTCCTGATCCGCGCATCCGATGTTATCGACGTACTCGGTCCAACCATATTCATTGCGAGCAACTGCACGCGCGGCCTTTAATGCGACGGGAGTCCCGTTCGCTGCATTCAACCGTTCGAGCAAAGCGTGCCAAACGACGTCAATTTGAAGATTTTTCGGCTTATATACAACGCGTGATCCATTCTCAAAGCTGGCGATTAGTACGGAACGGCCGTCGTTGTGACGATCAGAACGTTCGCCTTCGATCATCACGACCATACCGGCATGACCGGATTGCAGGATTGTGCGGGTGATGGTCGCCATATCCACATCCAAACGCGTAATGAATTCGCTCGCAGTATTGATCCACTGACGTGTGACGATTGCCACCAGCCTCAGCAGAACGGGCTTTCTTTCAAAGAGTTGACGGAAGCCACCGGTTTTCATATCCGCAACGAATTGGTCGTAGCACGACGTGCTTGCGCCGTTTGGCTGTTCCACAGCCGCCGATTGCGACCGGTCCATTTTCCGCGCCTCAGCGAAGAGTTCGTAAAACGCCGGCGCGCAAAGACTGGTCAGTTCTTTGAGCAGCATGAGAATCAAACAGCTGCGCGCGGCCTCTGTCAGCCTTCTAAGTGCGCGCGGATCGACAGCCGCAGCAAGGAGCCCATCTGCCCGTTGAACCAATGGCCAGAGTAAGTGTTCGAACGCATAAGGCTCGGCAGCGCCGACATAGGGTCTAACGTTAGGGACATCCGTCGATCGCAGCGCTCCATCGATCCAGACGGCGTCGCCGATCCAAAATGGCCGCGAAGCCGCGGCGCTGGGGCGAGCTGCGGCAAACCTCGCAAGCACCTGATCGAAGGCCAGACTATCACGGGCCAACCGCCGGCCGAACAATAGCCAATCGCCGCTCGCACACGACCTGCACCACGCTGCCAGACGCCGTGCCGCTATGTCGGCGTCACGCTTTTGTCCCCGCAGAGGCTCGAAATTATCGGACAGATGCTCGTCGACGGTGCCGGCACGAGCAACCATTCGCTCAAAAAAATCGTCGGTCCGAGCTCCGTCAGCTGGAGCTTCGCCTTGGCCCAAAATGATCATCTTGCTGTCGTGACCCTATATGATCACCCTGGAAACTGAGGCGCTTAAATCATCCAACACACCGGTCACTAGCCTAACTTACCGCACGTTGGGAATTCAACTTTTCTCAACCTTTTCTACTGGGCCCTCCCGGTTAAATGGGCGCGCCTGCGAGCGATGATTGAAAGATGGGGCGATGAAAGCGGCCGCCTCCCGAGCCGGCCCCCTAACTTAGGTAGGCGGGCGTTCGCGAAACGGGCTACGGCGCACCCCATTTCGCCCCTACCTGGCTGCGGGAAGAGTCGTCAATTTCGGCGTATCCCGGTGCAACAAAGGTTTGCCTTTCGAGGGGGCATCCTCCCTTAGGAGCACAAACATTCCATTTAAGACATTCGGTCCGATCACTTCGGAGACTGCCTTAGCATCGCTAATTATCCCGGATACATCCGACGCTTTACAGGTTTTACGCCGGATGATCTAATCAGTCAGGGGAATTGTTGGAGTTCTCCTAGGACGTGGAAATCCGGCGTCCGCCGGCCAAGGAAAGGACCAATCCATGAGTGACAGCATCGTCGAATTAGAGACTGACGAAGTTATTTGCGTTTGGGAGGCCTCCGACGAGGCGCTCGAAATCGCTGCCAACCAAGAAAACGGATACTACACGTTGGGAGCCTGCACTGGTTTGTCGGTCTGCCCCGCTTAATCCGCGGTAGCAAACTTCCCTTCGATTGCGAATAACGTAGGTGGGGTCTCCAGTGCTAGGAGCCCCCATTTTACACTTCGACTTTTTTGAATCCGACTTTTCTCAGGCGCTTCAAACGTTCTTAAATGCTGGCGAAGACGCACTAAATCTTGAAAATTAAGCTACTTTACATTTTTCGGACGGCATGATTTCGTTCCAATTAGCAGCGTTGCGTTTCCTTCCCTTTGCGCGCTGTCTAACAAAAGGACCATTCCCATGGATGAACGCGCTGTCTCTGACCAAGCCGAAGAAGATATCTTGAACTCCTCGGTTTCAGATGAAGCTATTGAAGCTTCAGCAGGACCGCAGCCGGGCCTGTACACGCCGAATTTTTTGTGCGGTGTCACTCTGAATCCGTCCTGCGCACAATAGCGGACTGGCCTGAACCCGGTACAGGCCAGACTCCGTCCCTTCTTCCAGAAAGCAAACCCGGGTAGTCTTCATGCTTGCGCTGAGGACTGCTCGGGTCTTATTTCGCTTCATTACCGATGCGCATAATCAGGTCGCTGATAACGCTTACACGTCAGTCACAAAATCCCACCGGCCTAATCAAATCGTGATCCAATATGCAGCGCCGAACAATCCCGACCTTCAGGAGATCTACGGCCGGCTACAGGATCGCCATTTCCTCGAAAGAATCCAGTACATATTGAGTGCGCTTCGCTTGCCGGAGGAATTGATCGTCAAGACCAAAGAATGTGGTGTGGTGAACGCCTGGTACACGAGGGAAGAGTCGAAACCCACCGTAACCATCTGTTACGAGCTTCTGAAGACGGTCTCACAGTCTATGCCGAAACAAACGACCTCGGCGGCCGACGTCATCTTTGAATCCGCCGCACCCCGCGCCAAGGGATAATGTGCCGGTCGGAAACGTCGAGCGAAGAGGACCATACAGGATACCAGCGCGCTGCGGAAATCGGCGATCGAACAGCGATGACCCCGTAGCTTCCTCAGCTCAGCCGGCGCCAGCGCCATGCTCGCCCAATCACTAAAAAGGAATCGGCGGCGGGTCGCGCTGAACTGCGTTCGGCTCGGCACCCTTCGCCAAGGGATAAAGACTGCGATCGCTGCCGCCGGAATCGAGAGCGAGAGAGCGACCAAGGGATACCAGCGCGCTGCGGAAATCGGCGATCGAAAATCGATGACCCCGTACCTCCACTCAGCTCAACCGGCGCCAGCACCATCCTCGCCCCGATCCGCAATTCGCTAAAAAGAGGAATCAATCCACGACGTCGGCCAGCGCGCCGCACCAGCAGGTGCATTCGGCGCGGCACCCTTCGCCAAGAGATAATGACTGCGATCGCTCCAGCCGGAATCGAGAGCGAGAGAACGACCAAGGGCAATCATCCGATAACCGGCGACACGCCCGACAAACCACTTCATTGTCCCACCTGGGCGCCGCTAAAGGTCTTCTCGCTCCGTAAGTACGGAGAAGCTTTCCGGCTGAAAGCTAGCGGTAACGCATTATTCCGGAACCGCTAACAGTCCATTCAAAATATGCGCGATTAAAAACTCGGGCGACGAACGTATCTCCTTTGGTGTGGAGCATCGTGCTCCCGTCCATTGAAATCAGGAGATAACCATGATTACGAAATCTAGACTCGCCCTCCTTGCCACGCTTGTGGCGACAAGCTTTGCAACGCCGGCGTTCGCAGGTGCTGCTTTCAACGCCGCTGACTCAGCTGCGCTTAACGCCTACCTCGATCTGCCACCGTCTTATTGGGACCAGACTACTCGGAGTAAGAAGGCCGTCGTCCACAACGGCTATCATGCATACGCCAAAGTTACAGGCGAGCAACCGGCCCAGCCTTACGCCGGCTTGGCTATTGGCGGATTATCGTGGCATTAGCATCTGGGCTACCAGCCTTGAGCTAATCAAGGGGCGAGCCGAGCTCGCCCCTTTTTTACGTCTGCTCTCGGAATAGGCTACTTATAGCATGAACACCTTTGCTGAAACGGAGCCGCGCCAACATTTACTTCTTACAATGCATAGAGCGGTCGTGAAAGCATAGCCGCCGTTATGTCAAGCATCGACCAAAGATTTTCTCGAGCCTGGGATCAGTAATCGGACTGAAGGCCGGTTCACAACCCAACGGTACCATTTCTAACACGGGAAACATCTGGATCGATCGAAAAGCTCGTTGCGATACTCGTGCCGCAGAGGACTGAACTAGCCGGTCACCTTTTTGAGTTCGATTTACGGAAGCTTTCGGAGTGCGAGAATCTTGAGCGATTACTCCCGCCTCAATTGCGCTCATACTCACCGCAACTAAACTACCTATAATCACTGACGAAAGAATATACTTCGGGCCAAGCGCATATGACCGTCGGGATTTGGCCCTTCTGTAATTACTCTGTCGGCAACTATGTTTTTTGATGAAACTCGAAATCATCTTAATCCCCCTTAGATGCAGCGCTTGGCTAACAGGAGGACTTAAAGGGACAGTCAGCGGCTATTGAATTGTACGATGGTCCGGATTTGGCATCGCTAAGGCTGGCTAACTTAAACTTACGTATAGATGACGAAAAGCGTCAGTATGAATGTGCACCGGCAACTGCTGACGCGACTACGCCGAGAGATCGGCGAACGAGGCGAGAGCGGCATATTTGGGGAGGGCTTCGATTTGCTACCCCATGTGGATGCGCCATGTTTCGACATGATAGTTGTCGGAGGCTAGACACGCGAGACGTTCGCGACGCCGCTAGTCGCGGCGCGCAAGGTGGCTTGCCGTTGCGAAAACGCTCGGACGGTAGCACTGAGCCAATAACGAAAACTCCCCCCGGTCACCGCTTTGCATACGCATTGTAGATGTAATCTCTTGCCGGACCCGCAATCTCATGGCAGCCGGCCCCACACTTGGCGCCGTTCACCGCGGGCTTGAACGTGTCGGACGCGGCATCATAGGCAAACTCGGCGTAGCCCCATCCGTGCGTGTCTGGAAATTTGTCGGTATCTTTCTCAATTAGCTCAACCACCTTCAGGGTACCCGCCATCGTGTCCGGCGTGCTCACCGACCAGGGGGCCACCGTAATCTTTTTCTGTGTCCACTCCAGCTTCGCAATCTTGGATCCGTTGGGGAAAGACCTGCCACTGTCCGGAATGCCTGCCCTGTAAGCGTTGATCATCACAGGATTGGCAAGGATCGCTCTGAGCAAGCTTTGGCCTTCGATCTGACTGACGGCGACAGTTTGCCAGTCTTCGTATCCTCTGAAGTCGGAGAAAGGGAGCCCATTCGGTACTTTCACGGTGTACTTGTCCTGCGCGGCAACGGCCATACTGCCCAAGGCAGCGAGCGATACTAAAATGATCGCAATCATCGGAGATGACGCTCTCGTCATGTTTCACTCCTGCGCTACTCGCGGCAATTTAATGAAATGGAGTCCGCTCAAACGGCGCCGGCGCCGCATGAGGTTCAGTTTCTCGTTCAACGCTCCGCTCGCGCCGAGGCCTGACATCATGTAGATAGATATTGCCCTGCGGACTGGGTGTTTCGGTCCGCAGGGACTACGCTGACCGCCGATCAAACTTCGGCGACGTCGATGATCGCTTCGGCAAAAGCTTGCGGGGCTTCTTGAGGCAGGTTGTGCCCAATCCCGCCCTTGATGAGCCGAAACGAATATTTGCCCGAAAAAAACTTGCGATAGGCCGTGTCGTCTGGGTAATGCGGAGCGCCATTGGCGTCGCCTTCAAGAGAAATGGTGGGCACCGTGATTACCGGACTCTCGCCAATCCGCCTTTCAAGGTCCTCATATTTCGACTCGCCTTTGGCCAAACCGAGCCGCCAGCGGTAATCATGAATCGCGATCGCGACGTGATCTGGGTTATCGAAGGACGCCGCTGTGCGATCGAATGTGGCGTCGTCAAAGTTCCACTTCGGCGAAGCGATCTGCCAAATGAGCTTTGCAAAGTCTTTCCGGTATTTGTCGTAGCCGAGTACGCCGCGTTCGGTTGAAAAATAATATTGGTACCACCATTGGAGCTCCGCCTTCGGGGGCAACGGACTCTTTTGAGCTTCCTGGCTAGTGAGTAGATAACCGCTCACGGAAACTAGCCCCTTGCACCGCTCCGGCCAGAATGCCGCTATGATGTCGGCCGAACGTCCTCCCCAATCAAAACCGCCGATGGTCGCCTTCTTTATTTTGAGAGCGTCCATCAAGGCGATGAGGTCGAGAGCAACCGCCGCAGGCTCGGCGTTGCGGAACGTTTCGCTCGAAAGAAAACGCGTTGTGCCGTAGCCGCGCACATACGGCACGATTACCCGATACCCCTCTGACGCCAGCAAGGGGGCGACATCGACGAAGCTGTGGATGTCGTAGGGCCAGCCGTGCAGAAGAATGACGGCAGGACCATCAGCGGGGCCAGCTTCCGCGTAACCTACGTTCAGGAGGCCGGCATCGATCTGCTTCAACGACGCGAACGACGTGTGCGTCCCCGACTTGGTCGCAGGCAGCTGTGCCAACTTTGTTTGCGCGTCCGAAGAGCCGATCATGCCAAGCTGCGCGGCGGCAGCGGTCAGGGCGGCGGTGCCCAAAAACCTTCTGCGATTCTGGTCGGTGTTTTCGAACTTAAATTTACTGATCTTGTCCATGGTTAGTCTCCTTGGTTGGATAGATTGCCACTCGGATAGGTCGGCGCGCCTAGGAGCGCGCATTCACTGAGTGATCATGTGAATCTTCTGCGCGCCTCGCTATCGAACCTTCGGAAGACCGCCTCATATCGAGGTATGAGTAACGCGCGTTACGGTTCCGACGTTCGCGAGCAAGCACCGCGGACACCGAGAAATCTTCTGAAAAAGTTTTCTTTGCAGTCTGCCGAAAAGGCCGGGAGCCTGTCGGCTAGTCCGCCTTTAAAGCCTTATCGAGGCAGCGGATCAGGAGCTCCGAATCAAACGGCTTTCGGAGCAAGCAGATCGCGCCGATAGAAGCCGCCACGGCTTCAAGGCCGGGCTCCGAACGGGCGGTAATCATGATGACTGGAACTTTGGAGCCGCGCGCCACGAGCAGCCGTTTGAGATCAAGGCCGCTCATCCCCGGCATGTGGATGTCGGTAATCACGCAATCCCATGAGAATGTAGCATCGGCCGCGACGAATTGCTCCGCAGAGTCAAACCCGCGTGCACTGTACCCTAGCGAACCAAGCGCTTCGACAAGTGCGGTGCGGAGTGGCTCGTCGTCGTCAATGACGGCAATTCGGAACTCTCTTGCCACTTCATCCTTTCCCCGGGGATTTATCTTCAGACCGAGCACCAAAACCTATCTTCTGCATGGTAACGGGGGATAGGGAAATAATACAGGAGTGTTATAGGCAACCGTTATGTGCTCGTTTGTTTAACTAGATCGGCCATTCGGACGAGATCGGCCAGCGTCCGCGCGTTCATTTTCCGCATTGCCACGCCCCGATGAATCTTCACTGTGATCTCGCTTATTCCCAGATCGCCGGCCACCTGCTTATTCATCTTACCGGCGGTGACCAGCATCATCACCTGCTGCTCGCGAGGGGAGAGCGTTTCAAACCGCTGCTGCAATTGCGAAAAGTCGTCGTCAGTCTTGCGCCGCTGCCGATCCTGTTCGATGGCGGTCATCACGGCATCGAGCATATCCTGATCGCGGAACGGCTTGGGAAGGAAATCCACCGCGCCGCGCTTCATGGCGCGGACGGACATGGGAATATCGCCATGCCCCGTCATCATCACGACCGGCAGCCGAACGCCGATCTGGATAAGCTGCCCGTGGAACTCAAGCCCGTTCATGTCGGGCAATCGGACGTCGATCACAATGCATCCTGGATTGTCGGCTAGGGTGGCGTTAAGAAAATCGCGAGCCGTTGCGTAAGTTTCGGTCCTAAGTCCTACAGAATCGAGCAGGCTCGCCAACGCGCCGCGCATCGATGCATCGTCATCGACAATGTACACGATTGCCCTATCGGTCGGCTGTGAAAGCATCGTAGGGGCCCTGGCGGCACTTCCCCTTATCATGGCTGCAAACTCGCAGTGGATCAAACCTAGGTATGATGTGGCTGAGTCCTTAGTCTTGGGCATGGCTGCCTGAGTCAACGGGTACAAATACCGAAAAGCGCGATCCTTGCGAGACGGCCGATCTGATCTCGATGCGGTGGCCGAGCACTTCAAGGGCCCGCCGAACAACGAATAGACCTATCCCAAGCCCGTCGCAACGCGCCGAGTCCAGCCGTTCAAATGCCTCAAAAATGCTCGGAAGCCTCTCTGGCGGAATGCCAATTCCCGTATCGTAGACATCAATTCTCACCTCACGGCCTGAGCGCCGACATCCGATGAGAATTCGTCCCCCAGGCTCGGTATACTTCACGGCGTTGGTGACAAGATTGCGTAGGATACCGCTCAGCAGCACGGGGTTGCTTTTGACGCGAACCTCCGTTGGACACACCCGCATTTCGATACCGCGCCCCAGCGCCGCGTCCTCACTCTCACTGCACAAACTCCAGAACAGCGGCGCAAGCGAAACCGAAGTGATTTCAATCGTCTTAGTAAATTCATGGAGGCGAAGGGCATCCAACAGACGATTGAGTTGCTCGGTCAGCCTGATGATCGCCTGCTCACCGCTTTCCAGTAAATCTTGTTCGGATCTGCCGCGAAAACGTGTTCGCAACAAGTCGTAAGTGCCTTGAATGATCTGTAGCGGTTGGCGAAGATCGTGCCCTGCCATGCCAAGTAGTGCTGCTTGAAAATCGCTGGCGCGCTGCAGATTCGAAATCCCGTTGTCGGCCCACATTGTCGCGGAAGATCCGGAGCTTTTCATGAGGACACCTTTTCCCAAGCCCTAAGAATCGAACATCATCCAGATTGTGTCGACCGGATATCTGGGTCGCTATCGCACTTTGGGAGGTTCCGCCTATCTAAAAGTATTAGGTTACGGCTGAATCTGAAGCGATGCGCTAAGACGCCTCGGCAATTTCTGCGTTCGCTATCCTAAGGGTCGCAGGGCAAATTGAAATACAGCGCCCCTTGGGGCGTTAGGGACAACCCACAACTGCCCATTATGAGCCTCTATGATCGACCGACAGATTGACAGACCCATCCCCATGCCACCGGATTTTGTCGTAAAGAGAGGGTTGAATACGCGCTCGACGTCTTGCGAGCCAATTCCCGTTCCGGTGTCGGCAACCGATACCACGATGTCGTCGTCACGACACTCTGACTTTACTGATAGAATCCGAGGTCCGTCCCTGGCCGTCATCGAATCAATGGCATTTGTTATCAAATTCAAGAGCACCTGCTGCAGCTGGATTCGATCTCCTATAATCGACGGCAGATCAGCATTCGGTTCGAGTTGCACCATGATCCGATTCTTCCGAAGATCGCCGCGCAGGAGAGCGATTGTCTCTCTAATGAGATCGTCAACGTTGATTGAAGTTCTGGTGTGGGGGTCATTCTTGAAGTTCGCCCGAATGCTTTCGATAACCACTCCCGCGCGATGACCATCGGCAGCGATTTGTTTAAATTCGGCCGTCGCTTTAACAAGATCAGGCGTCGATCTCTCGAGCCAGCGAATGCCCGTGTCGGCCCTCGTTATCATCGCGGATAGTGGTTGCTTAATCTCATGGGCAATCGCTGCTGCGACGGCATCGCCGGTCATCAGCCTTGCCTCACGCTCGCGTTGCTGGGTACGGACTGCTCGCAGTAGTCGTGCATAGAGCTTCGAAATCTCGTGCAATAATATGACGAGTACTACGCTACTGGATATGACCTCAATGACTCTCACGGCATACCAGCCGACGCTGAAGCGGACCGGAGCGGTGTAATACGTGAGCGGTAATTCCATCAGATACAGGCACATCACGACCATCAACCACAGGCCGAGGACAGTGCGTCGCCGGATCCAGAGCACGATTAATGCGCAGAAACATAACGACGCTATCGGAGTGCCAACATAATATGGCCACGTATTGCCGTGACGGAAACGGTCCAGCATGACGGCGGGTAATAGCGCTTCGCCAGCTACGCATATAAATACGGCCACCAAAACGAGGGTCGTCGTTAAGGCAATACTTAGAGCGATCGGCTCACGCGCCCTAAACTTCCAATACGGGGTGTTGAGGTCTAAATCCTTCCACACGGCAAAGCCTAAGACGGAAATGGCGAAACCGGAGTGCCTAAGAACGTAAAGCCATGTCGAACTCTGCGGACCGCCAATCAGGCCTCGTCCGGGCTCAAACAAACCGGGAAATGTCAGGCCATACGGGATCATCATGAGCGCCGCGAACACGTATCCGTTCGCGGCGACAAGAAGGGCGCGCGTGCGCAGAATCGAAAACTGGGCGAACAGGAAGACTGCCGTAATCAAGTCCGTCACAAACACTACCGTCAGATATATCGGCAGGAAAGCTTCGACTGGACGCGGCTGCATGCCGGCCAGCGGCCACGAAATGCTGACTGCGGCAGCCAATACTCCGAACACGAGAGCAATTGCGAGCAGCTCTTGTGCAGGACCTGGCAACGCCCTCGTTAGGACGAAGATATCTTCCTGCGACAAGCCAGACTCGGTACTAGTCATAGAGATGCTCTTGGAGGCAGCAACTCGCACCGCCAACCTTCAAGGGGATTGTGCCAGTTCCGGGGGCCACATTACCATCCGGAATTGTAGGGAAACAAATAAGACCCTGAGCCGATATTGCCCGATAATGAAAGACATCGGGGAGCCATAAGAAGCTATCGGCGATTACGTTCGGTGAGATGCGTGTCGATCTCTACCGTTGCGGTCAATCCTACCGGCAGCGTGGCTTGCGTCGGAATATCATCCAAAGCAATTCTCACTGGAACTCGCTGGGCAAGACGGATCCAAGTAAAGATAGGATTGACTGTCGCGAGCCCGGATGCGTCGGTCTGTGCGTTGGGAACCGAAATTCCGTGGGCGATACCTACGACGTGGCCCTTAAGCACGAATCCACGCCCCATCAGAGCAACACGGGCCGCATCACCGATTTGAACTGAACCGAGCACAGTTTCTTCAAAATAGCCGTCAACCCAGAAGCTCTCGCTGTTGACCACGGCGAGAATACGTTGCCCGGCCGTGGCATAGTCGCCCTCTTGGGCCGAAAGATTAGTAACGTATCCGTTTACCGGAGAAACGATCCGCGTCCTGTTCAAATTGATTCTAGCTTGCGCCAAATTCGCAAGATTCTGATTGTAGATTGCTTCCGCACTTTGCGCACGCGCAACATAGGTTTCCTGCTCTTCTTGGGTCACGGCCAGCGTCGTTAGTTTCAAGCGCCTGGTCGCCTCTGCGCGTTTGTTATCGAGATCGGCTTTGGCTTGGGCCACTGCCGCTTCGGCATTATCGACTGCAATTTGATAATTCGCTGGATCGATCTCCATAAGGAGATCGCCTTTGTGGACATATTGGTCAGCCATCACAGGCAAATTGATGATCTTGCCAGAAACCTCCGGCGTCTCTGTAATCACATATGCGCGCACCACCCCGTCCCTGGTCCAAGGCGTTTCCATATATGCATCCCATGCTGCCCAGGCGAGCAGCCCGGCAACCGCAACGACGGCACCGGTGGCGAACAGTGGAAGAAATCTAAGATGCCGGGCATCCTTAGGGAGAGCGTCCGCTTTGCTCTTCGTCCCATTAGAAGATTTCGCTTTCGCTAACATCGCTAACGCCAACCGAAAAATAGAACGACGAGCGAAAGAATGCTCACGTAAGTGGCGATATTGAATAGGGCTGGATGCCAAACGCGTCGTGCGATGCCGATGCGATCTCCCAAGCTCCAGAGCGGGAGAGCAAGCAGCCAAGCCCCAAGCATCATCACCGCGAATGGAGTCACATAGATTCCGTGGATATTGATTTCGGCGTATCTCACAACACGCTAACCCACGATTAGTAGAGTTGATGGCCCCAATATCGGGGTACTCGACGAAAAAAACTGGGTGCGTTGCGCTAAAGCTGCCATGATCGCTTTCGCCGCAGCCCGTGCACGCATCCCCACAAGGGCCTCGCGTACTCCACCTTTTTGCTGCTCTTTAGTGAAGCGGACAAGTTCGCGACGTGTTCCACTTAAATTGCCTGCGGCAAGACAAGCGAGCGCTTGGTCGAGTTCCTCCTTGCCGGCAACAAAAGTTCGAAGCTTTCGAAGATGGATGATGGCTTCACCGACAGAAAGTACAGCGACAAGCCGTGCAATTTCCTCCAAAGTAGCTTGCTGCGGCATAGCCTCAAGCCGTCGACTTAGAAGACCAATCCAGGCACCGCTCTCATATACCCGTGGCCGAATCGCAAGCCGACGCAGGTCGCGTAGCGAAAGGTCTAAAAGCCTCCGTGTACGCAAAACAGGCCCCAAGGGTGGAATAAGCCGCAAGAAAACCATGGCAACGATCGCGCCGCTGACAATCGCTAGTGCAGAATTAAAAAAAGTTTGCTGATCGTAGATCGGCTGGTTGTGGGGCGCGAGCAGCGGCATGAAGGTTGCGACTATCGCGGCGAAGATTGTGGCTTGCCATGAACCGGCTGACAATGCGCCGAATGGCACCAACAAAACAGCGAGGACCAGCGTCAATTCGACAAAATTCTGCATTGCCGGCAGAACTGCGAAATTTACGATTGCGGCAAGCACAGCGCTGAGGGCTGCACCAACGGCGAATCTGACCGCAGTCGGATAAGCCTCGTCTGCGCGCGGTGCGAACCTGAGGATGCTGATGGCGGCAAAGATAATCATCGTCTGGCCGCCTGACCAATTGGCTTCTATCCAAACGATTTCAACTGTTATCAGCGTTACAAACGCCCTGAACGCATTGATGGCCGCTGGCAATAAATCCGGCACGTTAAACTGGCATCCGGATTGATCCGTCTGTTCCCGACCCGGTGATGTCACCAGGACCAGCGCATTTGCCGCACGCTCCAGACCCTTCAACGCAGTGGCCGTTCCATCTACAAGGATGCGGAAGGAAATATCGGGTGCCGACGTGACCAGAATCTGTCTTCCTTGAACACGGCAGAATTCCCTCGCAGCTATGGGATCATGCTGCCAATCAATCTCAGCAACTTGGGCGACGATCGGTCGGAAACGGCGTGTCGCCGCGTCCCGATCGCCGTTACTGAGTGTACCGAGATGATTGTCGATACCGCGCCAAGCAGAAATGACTCTTAGCAATCCCTCTAAAGCCGCATCGAGCCCATTGGCGCGCGAGCGCAAATCCGACGCCTCGCCGACAGCTTCATCGATCACGCCGTTTAATGCGCCGATGCGCACTGTCAATTCGTGGCGCTCCCAGCTGCTCGTCGATGTATCCGGTCTTTCGGCAAACACTTCGGCGAACCCCATGGAAATTAGATGGGTAACCGAGGCGAGCGACTGGATCAATCGTTCGCGGGCGCCCCCAAGATCGGTCGCGGTCAGCACCAGTCCAGCCGATAAGATGCCGATGCAGATTTCGGTGGCACGAGTCACGGCGATCCGAAACGTGTCGCCAGGATTATCGACTGCGCCGGCAAAAATAATGATAGCGGTAAACCCAGCGAGTGCAGCCGCGTAGGATGCGAAATTGCGCAGGACTGTGGCTAGAAACGCGCAAATCGCGCACCACACGGCAATCCCAGCGAGAAAGCTGACGCGGCTCTGCGGGAAGAACGCAGTGAGTGCCACGATGACTACTGCACCAATAATCGTGCCTATGGATCGGAATCGGGCCTTGCGCAGGGAAGCGCCCAGGCTCGGCTGGCAGACGACAGCGGCAGTCGCAGCCGCCCAATATGCATTATCTAACTCAAGTTGATATGCGACAAATAACGCAACAATTACAGAGGCCCATAGGCGTAGGCCATAAAGAATGCATGTCGGCGTAGCCAACAATATGGCAAGGAAACGCTGCCCGTCGATAAAGCTTTCAACAAGGGCGGAAGGGGACCGCCAGCTCAACTCGTCTGCAGACATTTTTGCGCTTCCGCGGGTCAATTGTATTCGGCATTCGGATCGACTTTTCCCTTGAAGACTAGATAGATGACAAGCGTGTAGACGATAGTCAGTGGCAGCACGAAAATACCTGCACCCCAGAAAAGGAATGCGACCGTCGCGGGTGGCGATACCGCATCTGCGATACTGATCGAGAACGGCACCATGTAAGGATAAAACGAGAGAGCCAAGGTTGCGAACGCCGCGGCGAATATGGTCATGCCGCAGAGAAATGGCACGAGCTGATAGCGTCGCCAGATCGCGATACAGAGAACAATGCAGGCGACTAAGCCAACTAGAGGAAACACCGCCAATACTGGCTCTTCGAGCCACCGATGCATGACACGCAAATTGAGTTCGAGCGCCGCGATGAAGGCGATCGCAAAGAAGACCAAAACGGCAAACATCAATTTTGGCAACAGGCGGAACGCCAGCGCCTGCACATCTTCCGTCGTCCTGTAGGTCAACCAGCCTGCTCCGAGCAGAGCGTAACCGAAGCAAAGGCCAACGCCACAAAGCAACGCGAAGGGAGATAGCCAACCCCAAGCACCGCCGACATAGCGACCCTCCTGTATGGGAAGACCCTCGACGAGCGCACCAACAGCCATCCCCTGGATGAAGCTTGCGATAAACGAACCGCCGGCAAAGCCGATATCCCAAAGCGGATGAAGTTTCTGACTCTTGTATCGAAATTCAAACGCGACGCCTCGGAATATTAGAGCCGCCAGCATGACTATCAGTGGCAAATAGAGAGCTGAAAGCAGAGTCGCGTATACAATCGGAAAGATGCCGAACAAAATTGCGGCCGAGAGTACAAGCCAGGTCTCGTTGCCGTCCCAAACCGGTGAGATCGCTGCCAGCATATGGCGACGCGCCGTCTCATTCGGGGCGAAGGGAAATAGCATCCCCACACCGAGATCGAACCCGTCCAACGTTACATAGAGAAAAATTGTCAGGCCGAGTGCGCAGGTCCAGAACGTAATCATTGGTCGACCTCCGAGGCAGGAACGGCGGCAGGCACGCCGGGGCTGCCTCCCGGCAATGACAATGGCCGTTTGGGATTGGTGGCTGCAGCTGCGTAGTTCGGGAGAACAACAGGGCCACGGCGCAGCAAGCGATAGGTGTAAATTGCCCCGAACATGAAAATCAGCGTGTAGACAGTCACCAGAATTACCAGACTCGCCGCTACCTGGGGCGTTGTCAGGAAAGGGGTCGTCGCATCAACCGTTCGCAACTGCCCAAACACCGTCCAGGGTTGCCGACCGACTTCCGCGGTGAACCAACCGGTCAACGTGGCGATGAAGCCCAATGGAAACGAACAGAAGGATGCCCATAAGAACCAACGCTGACGTTCGATCTGTCCGCTGACATTGAGAAACGTACCGAACCAAGCCAAGAAGAGCATGAGCATCCCGCAGCCAACCATGATGCGAAAGGCAAAGAACGGAATTAGGACTGGCGGCCGGTCAGCTGCGGGAAAATCGGTTAAGCCGATTTCCTTGCTGTTGAAACTCATCGAAGCAATTAAGCTGCCCAGATATGGAACGCTTATAGCGAACCGATTGCGTTCATGCTCTGGGTCTGGCCATGCGATCAGCACCTCGGAGGCCGGCTCTTCATCGTGCCAGCGCGCCTCGATTGCTGCGAATTTGCTGGGCTGCTTATCGTGCGTATAGTCGCCGACGAGATGGCCAAAAAATAATTGAATGGGAACCAAGACAGCAGCGAGTCCTAGCCCCATGTTCAACATGGTTCGCGCGTCGGACTTAAAGCTTCCACGCAACAGATGCCACGCCCCTGTCGCAGCCACGCAAAAGGCCGATGTGATATAGGCCGCCAAGATCATGTGAGGAAAGCGAACCAAAACCACAGGGCTGAAGAGGATGGCGGACCAGCTGGTCGGCACGAACACTCCTTCCGCACTCATCGCGAAACCCACGGGCCATTGCATCCAACTGTTGTTGACCATGATCCAGAATGCCGACAAGCTTGTCCCGGCCGCCACCATGAAACAGGACAGCAGATAGAACCATCGGAACACGCGCTTACGACCGAAGATCAGGACACCGAAGAAGGCTGCTTCGAGTGCAAAACCGGTAAAGCTTTCGTAGCCGAGCAGCGGTCCTTGGATGGCACCCGTCCTGCGCGATAGCTCGCTCCAGTTGGTGCCGAATTCAAAAGCCATAACTATGCCGGTGACGACACCAATGCCAAACGCCACACCGAAAATGCCGAGCCAGAAGTCGAACAGCCGCCGATAGACGGGACGACCGGTCACAATGGACAGTGCTTCCAGCAGGGTGAGCCACGCGGCGAGACCGATGGTGAAGGCCGGAAAAATAATGTGATAGGAGATTGTAAAGGCGAATTGAATGCGTGAGAGCAGCAGCGGCGACACGTCGAAAAGTGAGGACATAGCTTGCTCCATCGGAAAGGTCCGAAGAACAGGTTGAAGAGTGTGGTCCGCACCGAAACGCTTTTGGCCCGGAGTGCGACTAACCCATTTCACCGCAGAAGGTTTGACCGGGCGAGATCGACAAGCTCGTCGCCACGCCCATTGATGACTGCCTTCATCGCCCAAAGGCTAAAGTTCTTGGCCTCTTCAATGTTAATCGTTGGTGGCATTGCCAACTCCTGCGGATTAGTCACGACGTCGAGAAGCGCCGGTCCGTCGTGTGCCAGAACCTCTTTGATCGCGGCTTCTAGATCCGCAGGATCCTCGACCCGAACGGCATGAACGCCGATAGCGCGAGACATAGCTGCAAAATCCGGGTTGGTGAGCGATGTTCCAACTTCAAGGAATCCATCGGCCTTCATCTCCAACGCCACGAAGCCGAGCACGTGATTGTCGAAAACCACAACCTTGACCGGCAATTTCTGCTGCACGAGTGTCAAGAAGTCGCCCATTAACATCGCAAAACCGCCGTCGCCCGACATGCTGATTACCTGTCGGTCTGGGAAGGCGGCTTGCGCGCCGATGGCCTGGGGCATGGCATTGGCCATTGACCCGTGAGCGAGCGAGCCGATGAGCCTGCGACGGCCGTTCATCTTCAAGTATCGCGCTGCCCAGACTGTCGATGTGCCGACATCAAAAGTGAAGACCGCGTCGTCGTTGGCGAGCTCGCTGAGCAATTTGGCAACATATTGCGGATGGATAGGCCTTCGGCCCGGCTTTCCTGTCGCTAGATCGTCCAGCCCTTTGCGCGCCTTGCGGTAATTGGCGAGGCTGTCGTCTAGATGGGAACGATCTTGCTTGGCCTTTAAGAGTGGCAGCAGGGCGGAGATCGTCGCGCCCACATCACCGACCATGCCAAGATCCAAACGCGTCCGCCGCCCGATATGCTCAGGTCGCAAATCGATCTGCGCAATCTTGGTGTTGGTGGGATAGAATTGTCGATACGGGAAATCTGTTCCCAGCATAAGCAGCGTATCGCAGTCAAGCATGGCGTGATAGCCGGAGCTGAAGCCGATCAGGCCCGTCATGCCGACGTCAAATGGATTGTCGTATTCAACGTGCTCCTTGCCACCAAAAGCATGAACGATTGGAGATTTAAGCGTATCAGCCAACATCATCAGTGACTCATGCGCACCAGCACAGCCACGCCCACAAAGCAGCGTGGTTCGCTTGCTGGCATTAAGCATCTCCGCTAACTCGTCCAAGTCGGGGCCGCTTGGCACCACGACTGATTGACGCACTGCAATTGACGCCGGTGCAGAAGCTGTTGCCTTGATTTTCTGTAGCGCCACGTCACCCGGAATCACGATTACCGCTACGCCACGGCGACCTACTGCAGCCCTAATTGCTGCCTCGATAACGCCGGGAAGCTGATCGGGATGGGAGACGAGCTCGCAATAGTGACTGCACTCGCGAAATAATTGCTCCGGGTGTGTTTCCTGGAAATACCCGCGGCCGATTTCGGCGCTCGGAATATGTGCCGCGATCGCCAGGACCGGGACTCCCGAGCGGTGAGCATCGTACAATCCATTGATCAAATGCAAATTACCTGGGCCGCAACTGCCGGCACAGACGGCGAGACGACCGGTCAAGGCCGCTTCAGCACCGGCAGCGAACGCCGCCGTCTCTTCGTGCCGCGTGTGAATCCATGCAATGTCGCCGCGCGCACGCAAGGATTCGGTGATCCCGTTCAGGCTATCACCGACGACCCCATATATTCGACGAACGCCGACCGAATAGAGAACTTCCGTAATCAGGTCAGCAACATTTTTCGTTTTCATTGCAAAGACTCCGGATTTTCAAAAGCGTGAGAGGTTATTTTTTCACTGCTCGCGTCTTTGACCTTCTGGTGCTCAGCTTTTTTCCTTAGCAGTTGCTGATGAGGACTTAGCCCTTGGATCTCATCGCTTCCATCAAACATTGGTTCGAGACCGCCTATACTTTGGTTTGCGTGAGTTGGCGTTCTAACTCGGCGAATCCTCGGCATTTACCGAATGCTACGCGCCAGATTGCGCGCTCTGACAACAATCGCCGTTTGGTTATGATAATCTTGGCAAACTCACGCACAGCACACCTCGAGTGTTCTGCGCCTCGTGACGTGCAGAGGAAAATTAGTAGACAATCGGAACCCAATTATCGCCCGTGGGCGAATTAATTGTAACAGCCGCTCGTGTTCAGATCGCCACAGAGTAAGCCAGGGCGCCGGCTACTGCCCGAAAGCGTATACCGCGCTACCTAATGGCTTTTGAATCTAAGGGATGCACACAGCGATCATTTTGATCATACGCGAACTGGTATGATCTAAAAAATGGCCTAATACTTTCATATGACCAGCGATACCCAAGTCCGATGGTAAATCAGACAGGTGGAAGACAGCGTCATCGACGACATTCGATTTTTTAACGGGGAAGAGATTGTCGTCACAATCGCCGCCGAGGGATCCGCAGTCACAGTGACCGTTTACAACATGCCAACTCTTGCCCGCGCTTGCGACTTGGGTTGCGTCTGCCATCGCAGAACAGGAACTCCGCAAGTCATCGCGGGTCGCCTATGACACTCCATTATGAACTCATGATGAACTCATGCGCAGTGAGCCAGCGAACCACTCGGATAATTCATCGGTAGAAAGATCAGGGAGCAGCCCAATGGCCGTTACATCAAACTATGTTCGTGAAGTCTTTAGAGGCCAGGAACATGGCGATGGGGCTAGCTTTTTTTCCGCACGTCGCCATGCAATGTCGATTGGACTGTGATGGGTACCCATCCACTTGCTGGCCATTACCGCAGCAATCGACAACCGTGACCAAAAACAAGCGGATTTGTGAGTGGACGCGGCGCAAGAAGCGAATAAAATCGCGCTTTCACCACGTGATGGAGTTGCTGAGATGATAGCGGTAACTGACGGCAATTGTGCGCTCACGCCAGATCAGCATACTCGCGAACTCCGTCGCGCGCTCGTCGCCGCAACGGTAGGAACCACGATTGAGTGGTACGATTTTCTCCTATACAGCACGATGGCCGGCCTCGTCTTTGGTAAATTATTTTTTCCGAACGAAGACCCGCTCACAGCGACACTCAGCTCATTCGGCATCTATTCTGTCGGGTTCGCTGCGCGCCCGATCGGCGCGTTCATCTTTGGACATTACGGTGATCGGGTTGGCCGCAAATCGACGCTTATCCTCACTTTAATCCTGATGGGTATCTCGACTTTTCTGGTCGCGTTTTTGCCCGGTTACGCGTCGATCGGCATCTGGGGTGCGGTGATCTTGACTGTTCTTCGCCTGATACAGGGCATCGGCGTCGGCGGCGAATGGGGTGGCTCCGTCCTGCTGTCGATGGAATGGGCGCGCAATAACAACGAGCGCGGCTTGCTCTCGTCCTGGCCACAACTTGGCGGAACCGCAGGGTTGTTTTTGGCCAATCTTGCCGTTCTCGTCTTCAGTCGGATGTCAGGGGATGACTTTCTGGCCTGGGGCTGGCGCATCCCGTTCGCGCTTAGCATCGTGCTGGTTGGCATCGGCCTGTGGATGAGGCTTCGCATCCTGGAAACACCCGTGTTCCGCAACCTTGTCGCCGAGCGCAAGATCGAGCGAACGCCGATCCTGGAGGTGTGCCGCAGGCAGCCGGGCACCATCTTGGCGGGATTACTGGCGCGAACCTCCGAACAGGCCCCTTTTTACATCTTCACCGCCCAGCTTTGCTTGATAGCGCAGTTCTGGCAGGCTTTGGTCACATAGCGATGCTGGATCAAGCCTTTGTCCTCGCTCGTGTAGTAGTAAGCGAGCCGTTCGCCGGCAGGACAAACGTAAACATCCTCCTCCGCGACGTAGCGGAAGTCCTGCTTGCCGAAGCGCCCTTCCGCCTTTGCGTTTGAGGTCATCGGCTTTGGCAGTGTGACGGTGATGCCAGCTTCCTCACACGCCAGGATCTCTTCGCCGTTGAAGTAGCCGCGGTCCGCGACAGCGTCGAGTTTCTCCACGTCCAGCGTTGCCTTCGCCTGCTTGGCCACGGCTGAGAGCTGAGACCGATCGGATCCCTCGTTGGTCACCTCATGCGTGATGATCAGATGATGCTTGGTATCGACGGCAATCTGTACGTTGTAGCCAACGACGCCAGAGCCGCGCCCGCTGGTCGCCATCGAGCGGGCATCGGGATCGACCAGCGATATCTGCTGGTCCGGCGCGGCGAGCATCTCCACCTTGAGACCCTGGAGACGCCGCATCTGCTGCTTTAGCGTCTCGATCTTCTCTTTGAGGCGGCTCGTCTTGGCTTGCAGCACCTCTGACGGCTCCTGCCGGTCGGCAGTGTCGAGCTGCTGCAGATAACGCGCGACACTCTCCTCGATCTGCGCCATCCGCCGCTCCATCTTGGCGCGCGTGAAGTTGTTGTCGCGGTTGTTCACCGCCTTGAACTTGCTGCCGTCAATCGCGACGCTGGCTAGCGTCAGCAGGCCCATCGCGCGGCACAGCGCGACAAAATGAGCACACACTTTGCGGATGGCAGTGCCATTGT